>Ga0065711_1013111_pt1 | contig 11519 bp, 12 predicted proteins | sample Hoacrofraction12_FD_59098 | JGI IMG/M metagenome (GOLD analysis project Ga0065711, IMG submission 59098) | Hoatzin crop microbial communities from Cojedes, Venezuela - Epithelial fraction 12 v2 (version 2) | ecosystem: Host-associated > Birds > Digestive system > Esophagus > Crop | place... | reverse complement strand
ACGCTACTGGTTATCAGGAGAGGAGGGGGGGGGCCTACCTTTCCGTACAGCACGACATCTTCCGACCGCCAGGCCCTAACTATCCACACTCCTTTCTCATATACTGTGCTTAAATTAAAAAAAAAATAGAACAAAAGCTGGTAATAAAACTTCTTCCTGTCTGTACTATTGAAGTAGTAACAAATTTTTCTAGACTAACGGATTTCAACCAATCTCAACATTTAGAAAACTGACCCTTCCAACTAATATGTCAACAGTCGTATTTGGTAACATGGGCAGATTAGTTTCGCAAATGAATGCAATGGCAGCCAAATGTACAGACCTGTTAAGATATGAAACCCAGAGCCATTACCTTGCTAAGTTTTTGCTTTGTTAGTGGACCTCAATACCAATTCCTTCAAATATATCACACCTCGATGAAAAGAGTTTACTGCAAATCTTCCCCACCCACCAAAAAAACAAATGTCAACACCCCCCCACGCCCTCCCCCAAAAAACAACAACAACGATGACAACTGATTCTTATGCATTAAAACACAGGTCTCCACATTCTGCTGAAGAACACTTTTTTCCTCTACACCGCATTTAGTAAACCCTCCCTATCTACGCTCATACAACATAAAACTTACCAAAAACATCTTATGGCTTATCTAGCATCATGAAAAAAGTAAGAAAGCAAATACACAGTTTTCTTATGAAGAAAATTAATACTTTCTACAGAAGAGCAGCAGCAATCATTTGGTTAAGTTCTTCTTTAAGCAATTAACTGCAGAGAAACCTAGACAGCAGTACTTAGCAATACCTAGAAGTCATAATCATAGGCTAAACCACTTCTCTACGTAACTAATACACTCAGACTAAGAAGACCAATTGTCTTTTAAGCAGCATGTAGGACTCTTACAGAAAGGCAGGCAAAGAAACTGCAGTAATTCTAGCAGACTTTTACGGATCTTTTACTAAGTCTTAAGACGTCTTTTACGTAACATAAGCTAGCCAACCATTACCATCTGTAAACATCTTAAAACCTTAACTTCTTTAACAAGATTCCTTCCCCCCCCCTCATAAATCTGTAAAACTTCAGTTAAACCTTTCTTTTTAATAATACCTGTAGCACAATATTTGTAACTTGTTTGCTATCATTTAGGATGTTAACCACATACATTCTAACATCCAGTGCTTCTTCAAAGCGCTTGTTTTGGAGAGAAGGGGACAAAATTGAAATAGAATCTAGGAAACGGACAAAGAATTCTTGAAGTGCCACCACCAGAGACAAAAATAATCGTCCACTGCTTCTGGCAGAGAAAGAATTCTCCAAACATACCCTAAGCCCAAGCACGGGGTACAGGAAGGAATTTCTAAAGCTACAGTCCCAGAATAGGAGGAAACATCACACCATACCTTAACTCTAGATCAAGGTATAACAAGAAAACAAACCAAAGAATTGCACGGAGAAAAGACTTCAGAACAAAACTTGGAAACACAGCAAAAACATCCAAGCAAAATAGACACTGAAGCCCAAGAAATAAAGCACATATTTGAAATGGCAGCAGCAATTAGTATATCTAGAAATGTCACATCCCTTTAAAATAAATATCATCCATTACTGTTCCCCTAAAAAAGTTGCAAGTTCTGCTTCCAAGAAAGTAAGGCACTTGTTTCTCATCTGTAACTTGGGTTAATGCAATTAATTTCACTACTAACATGAAGTGTTCAGAACAAATTATTTCCAAGTAAATCAAAAGAGAATAAATTACTAATGCCATGTAACATCTACTTTTTACTCCATGTGAAACAAGAAAAAATTCAGTGCAAATTTTGGCACTAATTCACATAGGCCCAGAAGCATCATCCCACTAATGTAAATCCAAACCACCGCATTACTCTCACATAGCTGGTGAACCAGCTGCTGGTCACTACATTCACCTGCACAGGTCTTTCCCTGCACAAAGCAATAGTACGCATTTTAAAACAGAAAACCTCTCTTTCTCTTCTGCTACTGTGACGCATAATCCTTAAGAACAGAAGCTTCAGCAGAAGGATCATATGCTGTGCTGGGTTCACATGGCGAGGTTTCCATAGGGAGAGGGAGCTGCAGGTGCGTTCCCTGCGGATACATCCTCAAGGGATCTGCAGACCGTTGGGAGGACCCATGCTGGAGCAGGGGAAAAGAGTGAAGAGGAAGGAGTGGCAGAGAGAAACTGCTATGGACTGACCACAAAGCTGAAGGCTGCAATATTCAAAGAAAAAACAGCCAGAGAAAATGTTATCCAAATTATATTGAGGAATCTGAAACCTGACATGGTAAAGTACAGTTCCAGATAAACAGAAGCACATGTTCAGTTAGTCAGCGTCAATTTCTTTCATACACACAACCAACAAAAGCTGTTACAGACTGATCTATAGCTGCATCTGGTCACTGTTGACTGAGATAAAGAGTAAAAAGGTGTCAGTTTGGTTTAATAAGCATGATGACACTGAAACACACGAGAAAAAGCTTACAAGAAAGTTACCTGAATACAGAACCATATCTTGTAAATAGTTTTAAATTATTTGGTAAGTGGTAAGACTCAGTTAGTTGATGTTTGATACAGGAAGAATATTTTTTATTTGTGAATCAGTAACAAAAATGTGCCATGCCTAGAGTATGTAATTGCTACAAACAGCTTGATAAAATTAACAGAAACAAGTTGCATTTTATTACTTCAAAACTGGTTGAAGTTACGAATTATCCCAAGTGGCCCAATTAATTTCTGATCTAAACCACTGAACTGTAGCAGAGCTGGCAACTACACTGTACAGAACGTACTGGAGATTTGTGTAGCTTGATTTCAGACAGTAATGCAAATAAACTTGTAATTGCTTCCTCACTGTCCTAAATAATAGGATGACGGATGCAGAGATATTCGCATCTGTTTTCTGGTTACTGATGGTTCATTAGAGTATATAATTTTATCATAGTGCACAGAATTAGCAAACCACAGAAGTGTGAATATTTGCAAGGAGTGAAGGTGTGAGAAAAAGATTACCTGTTCACAGAAAAAAAAAAAAGCCACCCCTCCCAAACTGTGACAAAGTATAAAATGAAACTTCGAAGCAATAGTGACAAGGCTGTTTATATAACTATGACATAAACTTAAAAAATGTTTGACATGTTAGACTTTAGATATAAAGTTGCTATCTCTGTTCAATACATGCCAGAAATCCCTGTTAAGCAGAGCAAACAGTATTATTATTCAGAAGCAACCATGTGCAAAAGGTTTAGTAGCCTAAAAAGAACATGAATCCCACAAGTTATAGTTTATTCATGAATATGAGACTACAGTTGTTTTCCCCCTAATATTTCCACAGTGAATAGCAAACCTACTGCTCAAAGAATGTACTGCAATTGTTAGACAGTCCTAGGAACGATTCTAGATGAAGACACAAGCACAGTTTCCCCACTGCCCCATTCCCTGTTTTTGAACTATCATCTCTTTACAAAGAGTATCTTAGTAGACATCCTTCAAATGTAAATGCTTCTGTAACTGCAGTTTCAGAAAACCATACTGCGCGCTGTATGTCCAACTATATAAAGTACACTTTAACTCCGTATTCAGGAAAGAATACCTAGACAAACTGAGACAAAAAATGCCCTAGCTACCCCTCTGTCCTCCCCCACACCTTTTGATTTTTTAATTGCCCTTGCCCACTGTATAGTGTGTACTAACAGTAATATTTGATTTTCAATGCAGGGCTTGAAATTTAGATCGTATAAAGCAAACTTATTGTTGAATATATTTCACTGGACAGACTTTGGGATTTGATCTTCCTTTCAGGTGTGCTAGTATTGTGACCAAATGGGCATCTTGGTTCCCCCTTTATTGCTTTAAACATTGCTACCATGCCACCTTCATAATCCACTGGCAGTCCAGTAATCTCTCTTTCCTGGAGTACTCCCAGTGCAGACATAAAACGCAAGAAAGAGGCTCTGCCAAAAGGGATTCTATACCCTTATACAGACTGCTGGCAATGACCAAAGTCAGAACTTTCGGATCTAGATTAAACATTTAATGTGCAAGTCAGACCTCTCTTATGCGATATTCAATAAAAAGTTCAATGAAGTATTTTCCAAGTGACAGCACTGGATCACAGAATGGTAAGGGGTTGGAAGGGACCTCTGTGGGTCATCTAGTCCAACACCCCTGCTGAAGCAAGGTCACCTACAGCAGGCTGCACAGGACCTTGTCCAGCCGGGTCTTGAATATTTCCAGAGAAAGAGAATCCACAACCCCTCTGGGCAGCCTGTTTCAGGGCCCTGTCACCCTCAGAGGGAAGAAGTTCTTCCTCATGTTCAGACGGAACTTCCTGTGCTTCAGTTTGTGCCCCTTGCCCCTTGTCCTGCTGCTGGACACCACTGTCAAGAGTTTGGTCCCATCCTCTTGACACCCACCCTTCAGATATTTATAGGAATTTACAAGGATCCCTCTCAGCCTTCTCTTCTTCAGGCTAAACAAGCCCAGCTCCCCCAGCTGTTCCTTGTAGCAGAGATGCTCCCATCCCCTCATCATCTTCGTAGCCCCCCACTGGACTCTCCCTCCAGTAGTTCCTCGTCTGTCTTGAACTGAGGAGCCCAGAACTGGACACAGTACTCCAGATGGGGCCTTACTAGGGCAGTGTAGAGGGGAAGAAGATCCTCCCTTGACCTGCTGGCCACACTCCTAATGCACCCCAGGATCCCATTGGCCTTCTTTGCAGCAAGGGCACGCTGCTGGCTCACGGTCAACTTGTCATCCACCAGGACACCCAGGTCTCTCTCCACAGAGCTGCTCTCCAGCAGGTCCACCCCAAGCCTGTACTGGTGCATGGGGTTGTTCCTCCCCAGGCACAGGACCTTGCAATTGCCCTTGCTGAATTTCATCAGGTTCTTCTGCACCCAACTTTCCAGCCTGTCCAGGTCACGCTGAATGGCAGGACAGCCTGCTAGTGTATCCACCACTCCTCCCAGTTTTGTGTCATCAGCAAACTTGCTGAGGGTACACTCTAACTCTTCATCCAGGTCATTCATGAAGAAGTTAAACAAGACTGGGCCGAGTACTGACCCCTGGGGGACACCACTAGTTACAGGCCTCCAACTAGACTCAGCACCGCTGATGACAACCCTCTGAGCTCTGCCATTCAGCCATTTCTCAACCCACCTCACTAACCACTCATCTAGTGCACACTTCCTGAGCTTCCCTAGGAGGACAGTATGGGAAACTGTGTCAAAAGCCTTGCTAAAGTCAAGGTAGATAACATCCACTGCTCTCCCCTCACCTACCCAGCCAGTCATGCCATCATAGAAATCTATCGGATTGGTCAAGCACAATTTCCCTTTGGTTAATCCATGCTGACTACTCCTGATAACCTTCTTTTCCTCCACTTGCTTACAGATGACATCCAGAATGACCTGTTCCATCTTCTCTCCAGGGATGGACGCGAGGCTGACTGGCCTGTAGTTCCCTGGGTCCTCCTTTGAATTATCTGAATACAGTTCATCATTAAATAATTCTACGTAAAAGCACAAGTTTAGCTGGCATAGTAGAAGGAGAATGAAAAGGATAGATATTCAGTGTTCCCATGCCAACGTGATCATGACCAAATTTCATTCGGACTATGTCTGTTCCTGCATATGTATTCACACACTGTTGTGCTTAGAAAGCCTCAAACATGTGATATACTAAAAATATTACCCGCTATATTAGCATAACAAATACATTACAATACCACAACTGCATAAGCAAGTGGTAGGTACAAATTCTAATGCATTAATTTCCATTGTTCAAGCACTGAAGACACTCACTTTTTGAGATGAGACATGAGTTCACTGAGGAATTGTAAAAACAGAACTATCTAGTCCCTATCAAATAGTTGAAAATCTAGATGTAAAACAGATTAAATAAAGGAATAAAAAAGTATAAGAAGAAGAACGGGGAGCACAAACCTCAAGTACTCTCAGTATATCAGGAGCCTGACTTGCGATTCTGCATGTACATACTAAAATTTACGACAAACAGTTTTTCAGACAGATAAAACAGAGATCAATTACCTCTATAAGTGTTTCCAGGACAATCAACCAAGCCTGAACAGACACATGAAACAAATTCACAGAATCATAGAATTGTTTGGGTTGGAAGCGACCTTTAAAGGCCATCTAGTCCAATCTCCCTGCAGTGAGCAGGGACATCTACCACTACATCAGGTTGCTCAGAGCCCCATCTAACTTGACCTTGAATGTTTCCAGGGATGGGGCATCTACCACCTTTCAACCAAGAATCAAAAAGAAACAGGCATCTTTGAGTAAAAGGAAGTAAAAGCACACATTTCATGAGTGAGCGGGATGATAGGACACCAGGCAAAGGAAAGCTGTGAAAACGACATACTTATTTTCAGTCTGATGACAAGAGATAGCATCCTGACTTGTCAAACAATCAGGACAAAGTAGTTCAACAAGCTGAAGAAACAGTTGTTCAGCAGAATTCCATACGGACTTTCATGGGATAAGACTTATGTTTATCAAGGCCAAAGAAAAGCATACTATAATACTTGAAACAGATGAAAGTCAAGACAAGAATTGTAAGCTCAAGCTTAACAGTCACCAGAACACATAAGAGCATTAGGACCTCTCCTTCTATTTCAGAGCACAGATTTGCAAGTTTTCACCGTCTGGGCAAGACATGATCACATGTCTGTAGAAAAATCAGTAAAAATCAACTGCAGAGAAAAGAAGTAGGTCTCTATGAAACCAATACACAAAACTGAACCAGAGAAGAATGGCATTCTGAAGACAAAATTCTGATAGAGGGACACAAACTAAACAGTAGGAGAATATAAAAATGTAGATTAAAACAAAGTTCTGAAAGATGCGTAATAGAGGAGATGAGACTAGGCCAAGAGGAATCAGAGGATAAAGCATCACTAGGTTAAATACTTCAGGTAGAAGAACAGAAGGGATGAGAAAAATATCCTCTTTTACCAGTGCAGAGCAGAATGAAGGAAAGCCAACACGGCAAGAACAAAAACCACATTACTACATTCTGTCAATATTATCCCAGAAAAATCATCAGTATTGAGGAAAGACAGCAAATGAGTTGGAGGAAGATCTGCATGTTTCTAGAAATTAAGTCTTGATGGTGGCAATGTAGGTTGCAAAGTACACTGGGTTAACTTAAATGAAAATTTAGAATTGCTTAGCTGCAAAGATAGCAGAACTGAAGGAGGAGAGAATAAGGTTCTGACAGAACTAAGTTCTGTCCCAGACTGGAAGGTCAGTTGTACCAACAGAGACCAGGAAGCAGCTGTGTGGCTGAATCTCGCCAATGCACACTGATTAACTGGAAACCATCTGACAACTGTGTAAGAGCAGAAAGGAGGAAGCTGCTGGAAATGACTCAGAGGGAGGTGGGAGTATTTAGAAATCTAAGAGAACATTACATTTGAAGAATGAGATATGCCTTTGATAAGCAGAAGCACTGAACTAGAGATGCTGATTTAATAAAAATAGGTTTTGATCAAGAACTATGAAGCATAAGTTATCCTAACTACTGCTACAGAATTTGAGATACCATTAACTACATAAGACCTAGAAATCTTAAGTCAAACACAAAAGGGCTTGGATAGGTGGTAGCTAATGAAAACAGGAAGAGATTTGTAAAATAATCAGATGAAATAATACTATACGAGGGGGAAAACTGGGAAATGCTATCCGGATTTGTGCTGTTAGAAGACTTCAGCAAAGAATGGAAAAAAGACAAAAGACGTCTGTAATTTCTAACATGTGAATGTACCAAAGAAGGAAGGGGAAAAGGGAAAGGAAATCAAGCATACGTTTTGCATTTTCCTTTCTAGAAGGTTCAAAATTTAAGGTACAGGCTGTTAGAAGAGTGTCTGGTCAAATTTGTTGGTAAAAGTTGTTTTGTCAAGGATATAATCATCCTATATACTCCTGTGTTCTGCAGCATGACCACCACAAAAACAGCTGCCTTTTAACAGAAATGAATAGAAATAACTGAAACTATTGCGAATTTAGAAATTAACCAGAATCCTACTACACTGTTTTGGTAGGTCTGGCTAACTCTCACTATCAGTTTTTCAGTGTCTGCTACGTGATACACGGTCACTTCAGAAGTCAGAACTAAAAACTCCAGTCACCATGGAATCAGCCTGACCTCATGCAAGTAAAGAAGCTCACTTTGCACAACAGTTTTGAAAATTTCAGTACAAGTGATTTGAGCCCTCTGCTTGCTTATGCTGTCATCCTAGCTGTGTCTCAAAAGTTCCTGTATTCAACAAATTTCAAATCAACCCAGTTACTCTGTAGTACCCAATTCTATGTGGAGTACCTTATGAAATCGCTCTGTGCTCCTCGTTAGTTTTGGTCACTGACTACAAAGCATAGGAAAAATGCAACTTCGTAGTGCTAGGACAAGTGAGGTAAACTAACCTACACACACTCGGGTAAGAAACTTGCCTTCCCCTTCAAGGGAGGTGCACTGAAGACTGAAAGAGCTACCCAGCTCAGGTGGTATGCTTGTTCTCACCTGAAAGTAGATGCCTTCTGATAGCTGCAGATGAACAACTGTCAGTTTGCTGGTTGGTATGCTACTGCTAGAGCTGTTGTGATGGAGACTTTAACAAAAATCAGATGCTGCATATAGCTTAATTTTCACTCAAATCCATAATGACAATTATTTTTGCTCCCAAAGGCTACTGTGAAGTGTTCCAAGTTTTCAGAGCTGTTGCCAAGAGCTGCTGGATCCTGCAATAGTATAAATATGTCCACTACCATTCTATTGCAATAATTTACAATGTATGGGCAACCACCAAGGACATCACTTTCCCAGGTATGCCGTATGTTAGGGCTTCTGTATGTATGCAGAAAAAGAAATGTGTGCACCACATTAACCCTCCATCTGCAGGCACTTCACATCCAAGCTCAGTGCAAGCACAGATTTAGAGTTACATTGTTTCTATTCTCTTACAACTACGCACTTCTGGTGGAAGCTGCAAAGGACATCAATAATATCACACAATTTCAAAGAAAGCAAAGGTATGGCCTTAGTGTGCTTCAAACCAATGATACTTACAAAATGTATCTGCAAGCACTCTTTAGTAATTTTTTTCTTCAAAGTAACAGACAGAAGTCTTCCCTCGACATGGGGCAAGGTTAAATTGCTTGTACCGCAGCTATCAAATTGCTTATAGACAGTGTGGCTTTTAAGAAAACCAGAAAAAAAAAGAAGTAGTCCTGTTTAATTTAATATGCCATAACACATGAGCTGAACCACTGCAATTTATGAGGCTTTAAAAGCCCTGTTAGAAGAGATTTTCACTCTCTTAAGAGGAGGGCAGGGACCAGCACAGCTACACCCCTCCCCATTCAGTAAACACTGAGTTGTTTCTACCTCTGTCTGCAGATGCCTGTTCCTAGAGCATACCACAACAGAGAAGGAACTTAAGTCATTCCAGGTGATTAATGTGAGCTCTCTGAACACATCTACCCAGTTCATGGACTGAAAGGATGCTAGAAGTCCAAAATAAAACTGATATGATCCTCCAACCAGCTATTCAAGTACTGAGTGCTAGTAACAAATAAGGATATAGATTAAAACACTGGCAGAAGGCATATACTACTAAGAAAAAAAATATGTAGAAATAACACATGGTAAAGCTGGAAAATAACTTTTCTCCCCTTCTCAGCCTTCCTCCTCCCAGGAAGGTGGGAATGAGCTCCATGACTGAGCACTTCCAGTTTCCGCAGTCTCACTTACATCCACAGTACAAAGCAGGCACATTGCAGATACTTGAGAGCGGAGCCATGAATACTACCTAATTACTTTTAGCGCTGCATTCAGGCAAGTCAGATCAACAAAGTTCATATTAACCTAAGGAAAACTTCCACATCTTTACCACCTCCAGTACGTTTTATGGCAAAAAATCTCATAGAAACTAGGTAATTACTAATCTATTTAAACTATTTTGAGGCTGAGATGTTCCATAACTGGTTTTGACCTAAAGAGTATCCGTTAGGTTAGAGAAGTATCTCTGGATTCGAACTTGAAGCAGCTTTAATATCGTAATCACCACTTCTAAAAAAAATTCTAAGGAGATTTACTAGAAGCAGACTGTATTGATAGTGTTCCACCCTGTGCACATCAGTATGAAAAGATGCATAATTTTCAGGTTTAATGGGAAGAGAATACAATTTTCTCGTAGCCTGGAACTTCTTAGATAATTGTTATAGCTATTATCATAGAAGGCTAATAGAAAAGCAATGTATTTCTAATGCTCTAGTTACTATACAGGCAGCACAAATGTGTGGGAGCACCGTTCTGAATTGCTTTCCAATATTTTTCTTCACTGAACTCTACAAAAAGTTTTCTCCGAAGATTAAACTGAATTTTAGAGTTAATTTCCTTCACCAGTATTCATTATTTTTATTTGCTTTTATTGAAAATGTATGTAGTACAATTTCACTGGCATTTGTACCAAGAACCGGTAAGACTTGGCTACATCTAATAAAGATTAAAGACATGACCTGGGAGACCAATATTGTCCCAGGTCTCAAAATAATTAAAAAAACAAAATCTGGAAGCTATGCTTTCTTACAATTAATGTTAAGAGAAAGAGAAAAGGATTTGAAAAAATACTTTCTCTAAGAGTTTGTCATCACTGGATTCCCTTTCAAGTACAATCTCCCACATTCGAGTAAATTTCAGTAACACCAAATCTTTTGTCAGACAAAGCAAATACAAAAAGAACCATGGAGAACAGCAAGACAAACTTAGTACCAGGTAAGAACAGAACTGCAAAAAGCTTAAGAGTTGCTGAGTAACCACCTGAACTTTCCAAGAGCACAAAGATGAGACAGTAAAAGCTACAACCTAGATGAAGACATATCACGTGTTTCTGACTATTATACATAATTTATCTTTGCTGGAAATCAGAAGCTTATATCAAAAGTGAATGTGCACACTTGAAACAGAAATTAAGAACACTGTTGGCTATTAATAAAGACATGGATAAATATCTCCATAATCTACAGAAGACCAGAAAATGCACAGGCAATTCCACTCACCGGTCTTCACTAAAACGTCGACCAACCAAAATTTTGCACTTGTCTGGAGGGAGACAAGCTGCTAGCAAAGGTACCGTCCTTAGCACTCGACTTTCCTGTAAAAACAAGAAGTTACTTTTGAGTAAAATCAAGGAGGGCTTCTATGAATTGTTAATGTGTCCATTTACCTTCAAGTTCTTTTGACTACAGACACAGGAAAAAATCTGACCAGATAACAGAAAAAAAAAAGTATCTACAAGAAAAAACACCCAATTCTGATGCATTCAAACCATCTTGTTTTGATTAACAGTATTAAATGTAGTCTTAACTAACCTATAATCATCAGCATAAATTTGAACTAGGCTATCAGTATCAAAACCAACAGTGAAACTTCACAAAATAATAAACAGTAGGCGAAAAACAGCCTTAGCATTACTATATTGGGGGGG
>Ga0065711_1049012_pt1 | contig 11520 bp, 10 predicted proteins | sample Hoacrofraction12_FD_59098 | JGI IMG/M metagenome (GOLD analysis project Ga0065711, IMG submission 59098) | Hoatzin crop microbial communities from Cojedes, Venezuela - Epithelial fraction 12 v2 (version 2) | ecosystem: Host-associated > Birds > Digestive system > Esophagus > Crop | place... | reverse complement strand
GGGGCCGAAGGGGCGCCTCCTCGCGCCACCCCGGGCCCCCCACGTGCTGCCCACGCTCGGCGGGGACCGCTGCACCCACGGCCCCCTGCGCCGGGGCTTCAGCTGCCGCACGCCGCGTCGGGGGCAGCTGAGGGAGGCGAGCTGCCGCTGCGGTGCAATGGCGTGGGCACGGGCCTGGCAGCGGGGCAGGACGGCGGGTAATCCTGGGAGGACACAGGTGAAGCTTCGCACCCACGGACAGCCCGCGAAGCACGAGAGGGAGTTTCCGCTGTTCCCTGGCTGCTGACAAGGCCAGGGAAAACGCCGCGCGTTGGTCCGGCACGGGACGACACTGCCTCGTTAAGTCATCCCTTCTGAGCCTGTTTTCCCAAAAATTCCTCATGCGTGGCGCAGTCCAGCTTTGAAGAAACAGGAGAAGTATGCAATAAACCACGTTTCTTCCCTCAGGAGTTTGGACTTCTCCGGATAAAAGAACAAACAACGAACCAACCCATCTCCTGGCACGAGCTGGAGCAGCAGCGGTGGCGGCCGCTGCCAGGCTTTAAGGTGGAGAGCCTTGTGTCCGTCGAGGTGGGCTCTCCCTGTGGAAACCGAAGTGCTGGCGGGTGGGGGGAGGGAGGTGGCAGGGCGTGATGGCACATGGAGGCGAGGAGCTCAGCCTCAGCCAGAGCGGGAGGAGTTTGGCCGAGACACGGGGCTGGCACCAGCAGGCTGGGCTGTTCAGGAACGGTTTCTTCATGGGCAGTGCCAGCTGAGGTGGACAATTCTTAGGCTATTTACTAACTAGCTCGATTTTGCTATTTTAATTAAAAATTGTCTTCTTTTCCTCTTCCCAAAATGCTTCATACCATAATTTCTACAAACACAGATCCGTTTCGGAGTTGAGAGTAGAGATGAATTAAAACCATCACCACCACCCCCACCACAACCCACCTTTTCCATGATTTTTCACATTAGCAGGGACAACCTCTGAGTATCCATTTTCTCTCACGGATGAAGACAAAAAGTTATGTAGACCATGTCAGATCTCCTGCCCAACTGCTTGACATCATGAAAACCACATGGAAAAATGTTGCTGAGTGGTTTTAGGAGCCTTTTGGTACAATCTGGCTTATGGAAAGGAGGCAGAAGAGCCAGACCATGACTAGGCAGCTGCACCCAGATCTTGGGGCAAGAATCCTGCCTCTAGTCCGAAAGGCTGAAGACCTAAGCCAGCAGCCAAGGCCCCAAATGCCCTCAGCTTGGATCCAAACCTATCCTTTGCAGGTGCAGACTTTGTAGTCTGTCCAGTAGAAACAGGACAGGGGTAGAGGCAGTTGGGTTCCAAATAAACTACTGTAGGCTCGGTTTTGATGACATCCAGTTTGGCCAGCACAGTTCCAATCCAGTGAAACTGGAGCTGAAGAGCTGCAGCCAGAAGGCAGTTTTGGTCCTCCCCTGTCTTGTTGCCGCATAGCCCAGAGCTAGAAACTGAAGTAGCTGTGGGCAACCAGCTCCCACCCAGGCAAGAAATCACTGTTTCTCCTTGTTAGCAAATGGTTTAAGTGATCAAATTTGTGCCCATTAAACAGTTAACTAGTCACACTTTTTGGAAAGCGTGAGGCTTCGCATCTCTTAAGCGCTTAGCATCAGCAAAGGACTCCTTTGTGGAAATTCAAGCATCAGGCAGAACCAGGTGAATTCAAGAGGAATTTGGGGTTAAGCTGCGTGAGATTGGCCCACCCATCCTAACAGCTGCCAAAAGGGGAGCACTACCATCCCCTCCTTGTTCCCTTACCCCTCTGAGGGTCTCAGGGCCTCACTAGCTCTGCTGCTTGCCAGGCTCTTATGTGACCCATCTAATCCTGGCAGGGAAAAGAACCCAACACTGAGATTTTATTCTGAATTTATTCTCTGCAGGAGCCTTCTGAGGGACTTGATGAATGCTGGAGCCACTGGAACAACAAAGCGGCCAGGCCCACGGCAGCCAGGAGTGAGACTGGCTTAAACTGCTGGAGAAACTCAGCCACAGGAGGCATTGCAGTAAGATCTAGCGTAGATTCCTTTAGGTGGGTGCGAGTTGGATACACTTGGTTGCTACTGGAATTAATTTCATAGATAAGTAGCTATGCACAGAGATTAAAGATGCGTGCATGAAAGCAAAATTCACTGACAAGCTGCATGTGCTGTGAGGCTGTACTTAAAAGCACAAAGGTTCTTCAGATGGTATCTCACCTTAGGAACGGCAGATTTCAAGCCGTACACCAAGTTGCTGATGAGGATACAGGAAATCTCATCCATTTTTTCCACTTGAAGCAAAACATTTCTTCCCACAGAGGGAAACGTTGATGTTTCCCTCTATGATTTAGACTTAAAGAGGAAGCTGACAGGCAGGCAGAAAGTCGCGGTGAAATAGAAAAACAGTCTCCAACACAAACAAGCCTAAGCTTGACAAAATAGGCTGCAGTTTTAACAAGTAGCTTAGGAGAAGACTAAGGCGGAGGCCCTTAATGAAAACTGCGGCCTTTTGAGGCCAAAAATTTTAGAGCACCATTTCTCAAGCAGTTCAGATTGGAAATCCTATATTAAAGTGCAAGAAACTTCATAGTTCCCATACATGTTTTATAAAGCTAAAGTGAAAAATTATGGTAAAAGTGATAAGCCTATAGAATTTATTGTTGCATGTACGGTTTTGACAGGTTGCCAGGAGGATGGTGTTGCTGTATGGAGAGTGGAAGAAATGACATTTTCTTTGCTTTAGACTGTTATAAAATTTTCAGTGCTTTACAAGCCCCCAGATGGTTTTTATAACCCCTTCAGGGGTTGCAGCATATTGACTGAGAAGTACTGATTTATATAGCAAACTCCACTCTCTTCTCATTGCTGGCAAAAATTACTGCTTTGTATATGTGTATACACACAGTGGCTGAATATAAATAAAAGCCCAACAAATAACGTGATCTGAGGCAAAATCCACCACCTGGCAGTACATTAACTAGGATGAAATTTCCCTAAATTTACACTAGTGTAAATAAGAGGAATATTTGGCCCTAAATCTTTTAGGTGAGCTCTGGATTGAGGATTAAAAAGTTTGTACTCTGTTTCACCCTGCAAACACAGCAGATATTGCTGGCTGCTTTTATTGGTGGCAGGAATAGGGAAACATTTGCGATCAACAATTCTTGTGTTTATTTATTGGCTTTCACTGTGTTCATCTGAAGTGCTTTAACTAGAAAGTATCGGTGACTTGGGTCATAGCAAGCCTGCGATGGAAACACCAGAGCAGTATCTTAGCACCTCAGGATGAGCGACTCTGAAATGCTTTGCCTGTAGCGAATAGACAACTGGAGCAAACAGCATGTCCAGTTTTTATTTTATTTTTGGAAGACTACTGGATTCATCTATATTTTGTATAGCCAGTTGGGTGTAAGACAATTGTTGTTGGCTTCCTAAAGTATGTTGAAATACAGCAGTGGACCATGAAGAGCTCGCATGCCAAGAGTGACTAAACCTGTGCTTTTGCTCTTGCCCACAGGTCCTGCACAATCAGGGCGGTGCGTGGCTCGCTGGATGACCTGACTCTGGCCGCTGCTGAGACCGCCAGGGTACAACATGTCGTGGTACCTGGTGCTGTGCTCCAGCACACAGCCGGGAAGGGGACAACGCTCCGTGCATTCCGTATCTCAGGAGTTAGGTGGTCGCTCAGAACACGGAGAGTGCGATTTCAAATCCACGGAAGGCAGGAGAGAGTCTGGTGTTCCCAGGAGAGGTTTCTAGCCGCCCTGTCTGAGGCTTTTCTGGAGCAAGCGAGAGCTCTTCAAGTCTTGTGTTGGTGCCTTTCTACTTTGCATTAAAGAATTAAAAATGCATTTGATCAGGCAGAAGGAAAGGAAGAGCATTGCACCGTAGCTTCGTATTTAAGTCATCCTTTGGGAAGGTGGAGACTGCAGTTCCACTCCCGGCTTGCAAGGCAGAATACTTTTGTATTTTACATTAATCAGCCAGTGGATAAAATACATGAACAACCCTTAGGCCGGGCAGAAAATTTAACTGACAGCCTTGTCCTCAGCATCCCCGCTGCTCCTTTGCATTGCAGTACCTCGGTCGCTTCTTGGAGCTGGGCCTTAACCCGTGCCCCGTAGCTCCACACAGATAAAAGCAGAACCACTGCACTAAACTTTCTGACAGTTTTCAATATGCAGATTATAAAACCTTTAGTTCACAAACTAGTTCAAGGCGTGCACACATCTCCCAGCTCCCTCAGCCCCCATCTCAGCTGAAGCCATCTGACACTAACATTAAGAGAAGGCAGTGAGCTGCTTCCAGATTACCTTGGATTTGTGTGGATTTGGGGCTAAGCCCCATCAGCGAAGCTGCTGCTTAAGCTTTTGCATGCTGTGTTTAAGTTGTAGGACCCAAGTGACCAGAGCTGGCAAAGTTGTGTTGTTGGTTCAACTATTGCTACTCACTTGGAGAGCTGTGAAAAGAGCAGGCAGCAGAACAGCTCCAGACCTGAAAGGCGGCAGCGAAGCAGACTTGGCAGAGGGAAGAAAGCATGGGCACGTCAGCTGGCTCGGAGGGGGCAAGTCAGAGGAAGGAGCCCAAAGCACAAACAAATCAAATGGCAGCCTTGAGGCTGCCCTGGCCCTGGCGCAGCAGGGCCGAGCCACCGGCCGAGGCATGGCCCGGTTCCCGAGGCTGAGGCGTATGTGGGCAACGGGGTCAGCACAGGGGGATGATGTCAATGGATGCCGCTTTTTTTTTTGTCCGAAATTTGCCTGTTACTCCAAGCTGGGAATGCTACCATTTGCTATTGTAAAGACACTGTTCTAAAACATGGGCTCTCGGCACTCAGCCGAAGGACGGAAGATCTCACCTGCAACTCCTCAGTGCTAGGGAAACAGTGCTGCCGCGACAAGCCTAAATCACCGGCCCATGACGCGGGCAGGATGCAGCGCTTAAACCGCTTCGACGTGCATTTCCTAGAGACGAATGGCAACTCCCTCTGTGGCCCATCATTTACTATCTGCATAAGAGCAGAAGATGATTAGAGAGGGGAACTGCCCTGCTCTTCCTATATATAATGTCCTGTCTGCTCAGCCTATAACATTTTGCTATCGAGTTCTAAATAGTGCTCTAAGGAGGGGAATGAAGTGGGGAATAAAATGAAAATCAAATCTGGAGAAGCTGGTATAGAAAAGCAGACAAATAAAAAGAACACAGGTTCAGAACACAGAGGAATAAGCCTTCTACTTGGGCTTAAAAGCCGAAGGCAGCGTTGGCGGACCGTTGGCGGAGTGCATCCCACCACCCGCCCTGCGGCTTGGAGCAATGCGGGGCTGCAGCCTGTGGGGCCCGCCGGCAGAAAGCCAGATAAATCAGTCCTGCTGGCTGGCTCCTGCTGCCTGGCACCTGCCAATACGGTCTGACATGAAGGCTTCCAGCGTTATACCTAAAGGAATTCTCACTTTTGTATTTCAAAGAGCGCTGGGAGGCCGCACATATTTCTTTTACATGTACATATTTAAATCTATTCAGATTTGTTCCCCTTATGAATCATCATATCATCGTGAATCATCATTGGGACTTATTAGCTTAAACCCTACACAGTACATGCTTATAAGGAAAAATACAATATATATATGCCTTGAATATTCCAGTGGTAGTTGGGCACCTTGCGGCAATAAATAGATTTTGTAGTGACAGCCTTATGAGAAGTGGAATTATTCCCGTTTTACAGAATAGTAGTGGAGGTAAAGTGGTTGGTCCATGGCTATTCAGGAAGCCTGTGGAAATGACCACAGCTCTCTAGTATTGCAACATAATTGCTAACCCACAGTTTTCTTCTAAAATCAGATGGAAAAGCAATGCATAAAGGAAAAAGAGCAAAGATAGGGGGTTTGGTTTGGTATGTTGCCAATGAAGAGTAAAAGAAGAAAGCCATTAACAAAGCATTTTCCCATGTGATTCAAATTAGGGCAGCCATAATGGCTGAAGACAATTGTGCTTTTATTCCTTTTCAGTGATATTTTAAAATTTGGGAAAGTTTTTGTTTTGCCATTCAACATAAATAAGTTGAATCTGGTGCCACCACCAGAGTGACTCAGTGCCCTAAAGAAATTCAGAACGTGCCCAGTAGAGGAAATACATTACTAAATTTTAAATCTGAGCCACATCAGTACAGATTTTTCTATGCTGGGAAACAATTTCTCTACAGTCTGCAGAAAGGGCTCTCTAACAAATGAAAAATGAATTTTGTATTGCAAATCCCAGTAAATTCACTGGATTTTTTTCCAGGAGTAAGGAATGAGTAAAAACAAACAAACAGATCCTTCTGGATATGAACCAAAAAGAGACATAAAACATTAGTTGGGCTTTTAGCCATAAGTTACTGCGAGATCTATGGTCTCAGTGAGTTTTTTGGTCATCTTTTTCAGGAAATACACAATACAGAGTTTATTCAAGATAACAATGATAACAAGACGAGGCCTTTTGGTTACTAGCTGTAGGTTTCTTTCTTACTGACACATTCTTCTGGAAACCAGGCCTTGGCTCTGCATTCTGCCTGAGCCATTTTTTTTCCTAGGTTTTAGTTTCTTCAGTTCTTTCAAACTGAAAAAGAAGAAAAGAGGTTAGAGAGAATGTTAAAAAAACTTTATAGAATTTAACACACAAGATTTTCAAACCTGAAGTTTCTATTCACTGTTTTAGGGATTATTTTATCTGAAAATTCACAAAATTCAATTTTTAAAAGAAATATTTATAAAACAAGAGCTTGCAAAATGTGCTTTCCTGCCAGCTCCAGTGAATGCTTTCTGATTAGCCATTTTTCTGAGGCTGTCTGGGTGTTTTCATACTCTGAGGCTGCAACGCAATACCAAGCACTGCCTTCTCCAAGAGAGATCAGCTCACAGTCTGAATCAGCAGCACATGAAAGCACCTTGCATTGGTTTGAACGGAGTTTTGATCTGTTCTCTTCTGTATGCTGAATTGTGGGATATATTTGTAGGAAGAAACCAAAGAGCCTAGAAAGGACACTTCTTGTGATAAATAATGGGAAGTTGTAGAGGTGGGGCAGTTTGGACTATTTCTTGCATTTTGCTGGTAGGGAAACAATAAAAAGCTAATATTGTCCCCAGAGATTTACAGATTAGGACTCTAGATTTTTGTCTTGGGGTTTTTTGTTGTGGTTTTTTTCTGCCCAGTGAAGTGACTTTCAGGGCTAACAAGTACTTTTTATCCTCCTAAGGTAAGGTCTAAAAAGAAACTCTATATTCAGCCCAAGAATATTAAATCAACTCGTATGACTATTCTCTTCCTGAGGCCTGTAGAGATGAACAAGGCTCCAGGTCTGGATTTCAACCTACTTGGACGAAACAGGCTGCTGCTAAGCCTGGCCAAGAGAGCATGCTATTGGTGTGCTCAGCCAGTAGTAAATATCTAAAGTACAAAGTTAAGAGTCCAGAGGAGAAATGCTATGGCTCTGACTCCCCAAAGGTTCAAACCACTGTCTGAAATAATTAGCAGCTGCAGCCTGTAATCGCCTGCCATTCAGGCAGGCGCGAAACCCAGCAGCAGGCAGCCAAGGTACAGTGCAAATGCACCTTGCTCCTGCCTCCCTGCCCTAACCTGGCTTCTCCTTTGTAAAGCACAACAGCCAGCCCCGAAAAATGAGCCCTCCAGCTTTCTGGCGAAACACACTTCCCTCCTCACAAGCCAGCTACACCTGACACCATAGTTAAACCTCGGCATCTCAAGTTAGCTTGCCTTTCTTCAAAACAAAGGTGAGCTTCTGAGTTCGCAAGCTGGAGTAATACTCACAGGAGATCTTGGCTCATTTTGCCGAAATGACTTAGAAGATGGCAGAGCAGGCAGTCTTTGGCTAAGAGTAAAGTTTTCTTGCCTTTCAATGAATTAACATACTTCAGGTCTTGCTTTGAAAACCGTGTTATTTCTTAGCAAGAGGTTTCATACTTTCCTTCTGGTCTCTTTATTTTCCTGCTCGCACTTAAACTCTGATAATGCTAATGATCTTCAGCTTCCTTTGCTTCTGTCATGCTTTTCACAACCTTTCTAGTTCTCTAGAGCTTGGCAATTAAACACTCAGCTCTGGTTAAGGTGAAGTTTATATATATATTTTTTATATATATATTTCTCTTTTTAATGGAAAAAGCACCTGTCATCATATTGAGAAACATTCGCTTTCTATTTTCCCAATTTATTTCTCCACGAAACACCTCCATTTGGTGTGTTTGATGCCTCAATGTCTTGGGTTTGCCCAGCCACTTCTGCGTTCCAGCACCAGCTGCTTCCAGGACTGGGATGTCCTCTCTGCTTGGTGGGAGAGTTTTGGTTTAACCTCTCTTGCCTATAGTTTAGTCCAGACATCCACTTGAGTCAGTTGGTGCTGCAACAGCAATAGAGACAGGATTAACTGGTTCGAAGCTTTAAGAATTAAGGCACATCATGATAATTTCAGAGATGATGGGAAAGGTCCTTTCCCCTGTCCCCTTCTCAGAGCTGGAGATCAGGCTAACAATTTCTTAAGTTATAGTTTCTGAAATTTTTGAAGTTTCAGTTTCTGAAGGCAGAAGTAGATTGAATGGTTCACAGTTCAAACCCCTTCTTTCAGAAAGGGGTGGGATTTGGTTTTAATAATGCCAGGATAATTTGTGAATTAATGTGAATCTCAGTTTTCTGAGGTACGAGAGCAGTCTGCTTTGGAGGACTGGCTGACAGTATGTAATAAAAAAAAAAAAGAGGACAAACAAATCGAATTTATTTAGATTTAGTTGCTATTGTGCATTAGGACAAAAAGGTCAGCTACCCACTATTATAGGAAATGTTTCATATATTTTCAGTGCATGATGAATATATATAAAAACAGATATGACATTTAAAAGTTGTGGGGTTTTTTTTAATTAGAAGGCAAAAGCCAGTAGCACTATGGGAGACAGATGCTCTGTTTATTTAAAAAAAAAAAAAAAGAGAAACAGTAAGGTTCAGGAAACAATTTTACAACTACTGATAACAGAACAAACACCTTTAATCACGCAGGGCATGCAATTGCCTTTTAGTACACAGCTAGGTAGTCTTTTGGGCAGAAACAGCTCTGTCCTTGTTCACTTCCAAGAAAGCTCTGGAAGACCAAGTGGTCTGTGACGAGGGGCCCGGCAGTAGCTGGCCTGGGGCTCAATAAGCCCAGAATTGCAGACCTGGTCGGTGTGTTGCTCTGCAGGGAGCAGGCAAGGTGGCATCAGCTGCCACAGAGCAAAACCGGGTTTGCCTCCAACTCACTCTTATGCAACTGCAGCCAGTGTTCTAAGTGGTGGGTTTTTTCGGCTGAAACCTTGGGCTGCAGATCGGTAGCGGCAAGTCCATGGGAAGACACTGAAGCCTTGCCTCTGGCGAGCGCGGCGTACGGTTCCCCACGCAGTGCCTCTGCCCTCCAGTCTGCAGGGCCCTTTTGCGTAGCACTGCTGCTGGTAAGAGAAAATACAAGTTGGTAGACTAAGGAGAGGGTAAAAATAATGGTCAAAATCCTTTCTGAGAAGAACATTTTAGATACTGCTGTAGCCAAACTTAAATGTGCCCTGACTGCAGCTTGAATAGGCTACATCTGCTCAGGTCAGTTCTCACAGGGAATAGTGCCACAAGGAAAAATACAGGGAAGGGGGACAGACAGGATGCCAAACAGCTTCCCAGGCGTCAGCAGGGCCATTCCCGAGGGACGTGGGCGTTGCGGACAGATGTAGGCCATGCTCTTGCCCTGTGGTTACCCTCCACCACAACTTCCCATCTGCTTCAATTGTTCCTGGCCCTTTTGGCAGCAGGGCCAGGTCAAGCCCTGGCCAGACAGCGAAGGCCAGCCCCTGCCATGCACAGACCTGCCTCTGCCAGTCCCCTGCCCTGTTGCACTGGCAGAAACTCCATCTCTTTCTGAGGCTTCAGCAGGTGGGTCCATCCACGTATCCTAGCATCACCAGGAAAGCTAAGGAAGATGTTCAGACTGTCCTAGGCTAGGATCCTTTCACTGTGCCGGAAGTTAGGAGGCTAGACAGTTACACCAGCCGATGGCTCCCTCTGGAAGCGATTAAGCACACTGAAGTCATCTTGTGGGTCTGAACAGCTCTGGTGGAGCACATTTCCCTCCCAAGTCCGGACCTCTGGCCGGTGCCCGAGCACCGTGAGTGCTCCTTCCTGAACGAAGGATGTTGCTGCAGTGGTCTGTCTTGCTGTGCTCTGCAGACAGTGACTGTCATTTTCACAGCTATCATAACAGTGCTTGGGGATGTGTTTCTATCTCCAGGCTGTGTCCACTGTCTGCATTTTGAAACCACATGTAAGCTGGTGGGCTCATGGGCTAGCACGAGAAAACCTCAGCTGTGCACCAAAGTCTCTCTCTCGGGGTCTTCCCTGGGTCAGCAACTTTTCGCCTCGAACACACATAGCCCAGCAGACCAGAGATCAAAGCTACTCCTTAACCAAGGCAGAAACAACAAACCTGAGGTTGTCTTATGTCACCTCCTTCTAAAGGGAAAACAAACATGACTTCCTTTTTGTGTGCTGGGCAGACAGGTCTGCCTTCCCCACCATGTTTCAGTGTCGTCAGAGGGGACATGAAGCAACATCCAAGCCCGCTTTGTGCCCATCACTACGTAGACTTACCCTGGCCACAGAAGAATTTTTTTTTTTTAACTGGTCTGAAATGATCTGTATTTTATTTGCAGCTGCACTGGGTTTGCGTGGCAAGGTTTTGGTAGTGGGGGGCTACAGGGGTGGCTTCTGCGAGAAACCGGTAGAAGCTTCCCCCATGTCTGACAGAGCCAGTGCCAGCCAGCCCCCAGACAGACCTGACACTGGCCAAGGCCGAGCCCATCAGTGATGGTGGTAGCGACGCTGGGACAGCAGAGTTGAGAAGGGGAGGAAGTGGCTGCACAACAGCAATTTGCAGCCAGAGAGAGGAGTGAGACTGAGAGAGAAACAGCTCTGCAGACACCAGGGTTAGTGCAGGAGAGGAGGAGGTGGTCCAGATGCCAGCGCAGAGGTTCCCCTGCAGCCCATGGAGCAGACCATGGTGAGGCAGGCTGTGCCCCTGCAGCCCAAGGAGGCCCACGGTGGAGCAGATCCCCACCCACAGCCCGGGGAGGACCCCACACTGGAGCAGGGGGAAGCCCGAAGGAGGCTGTGACCCCGTGGGGACCAGTGCTGGAGCAGGCTCCTGGCAGGACCTGTGGGCCCATGGGGAGAGGAGCGCAGGCTGGAGGAGGTTTGCTGGCGGGGCTTGTGACCCTGTGGTGAGCCTGTGCTGGAGCAGGCTGTGCCTGAAGGACTGCACCCACGCTGGAGCAGTGCATGAGGAACTGCAGCCTGTGGGAAGGACTCACGTTGGAGTTCGTGGAGGACTGTCTCCCATGAGAGGGACCTCACACTGGAGCAGGGGCAGAGTGTGAGGGGGAAGGAGCAGCAGAGACAACATGCGATGAACTGACCACAGCCCCCATTCCCCATCCCGCTGTGCCACTTTGGGGGAGGAGGGAG
>Ga0065711_1049003_pt1 | contig 11520 bp, 6 predicted proteins | sample Hoacrofraction12_FD_59098 | JGI IMG/M metagenome (GOLD analysis project Ga0065711, IMG submission 59098) | Hoatzin crop microbial communities from Cojedes, Venezuela - Epithelial fraction 12 v2 (version 2) | ecosystem: Host-associated > Birds > Digestive system > Esophagus > Crop | place... | reverse complement strand
GGGGGGGGGGGAGGAGAGAGGAGCAGCAGAAATGTGCATGTGTGTCGGAGTCTCTGCAGATGCCTGAGACTGAGTTACAAAGCAGCAGTCACAGCAATTTTGATAGTCACGCGTAGTAACTGCTGCTGACAGGTAGAAATGTAGGCGAGGGTATGCTGAATGCTGTTTCTGCTGTTGTCATCCTTGCTAATTCAAATACCTCTGTCACCACCCCAGACTGCAATGTAGACATACTTGGAAAAACAGAGAGAGAGTGCAGCTAGGAAACCAAGCCCAGGAGTAAAATGTTGACACAATCTTTAAGAAAAGCCCATAGCAAGATTTTGGGTAGGACAGTGTTTAAAACGGCAGTTGGAAGTGGAAGGAAAGGGAGTATTACCTGCTCTCTGCCTCCCTGCTGTGCATGCATTCAGGGCTTTATGCTAATAAATGAGATTGCAGGAAAGACATTGCTGATTCCACCCCTGCTTTCTCCTGCTAATAGAAGCAGCCCCCAGAACCTGCAAAATGCTGAGGGCAGGCGTGACGGGGCAAGAGCAATCTGCTTCGTTCTCTCAGACATGTTTTGGCACACATGTTTTTGTCAGTGTCAGCTTTGTGATGCCCATGGTATGGAAGTCCCCACGACAAACAACGGTGCCTGTAGCCCTGAACAGCAGGGTTAATCCCAACCCTTCAGGGTTAATTAAGAGGTAATTGTGTAGGCCTCAATTAATCCCTATTTAACTCAGTTGCATTTGATGGAAGGTCACTAGAGATTAATTTGGCCTAGTGCCTCATCAAATTCATTAATTTCATTAAACGTGAAAAAATATTTTAAATGTGAGGTAACAGCTGTGACTCTTCTGCCCTAGGATGGTGTCTGGCAGCACCAGGCAAGTCCTGAAATACTTGTTGTAAAGCTGCAGATACCGGTATGTTGGTTGAGTTAGAGAACTGCTGCCTCTTCCTCCCAGTGGCTACAGAAAATTTTGTAAGCTGTGGAGAGAGTTCAGCGGAGGGCTACGAGGATGATGAGAGGACTGGAGTATCTCTCCTGTGAGGAAAGTCTGAGGGAGCTGGGCTTGTTTAGCCGGAAGAAGAGAAGGCTGAGAGGGGACCTTATAAATGCTAATAAATATCTGAAGAGTGGGTGTCAGGAGGATGGGGCCAGACTCTTTTCAGTGGTGCCCAGTGACAGGACAAGGGGCAACGGACACAAACTGAAGCAGAGGAAGTTCCATCTGAACATGAGGAAGACCTTCACTCTGAGGGTGATGGAGCCCTGGAACAGGCTGCCCAGGGAGGTTGTGGATTATCCATCTCTGGAGATATTCAAGACCTGCCTGGACAAGGTCCTGTACAGCCTGCTCTGGGTGACCCTGCTTCGGCAGGGGGTTAGACTAGATGACTCACAGAGTCCCTTCCAACCCCTAATATTCTGTGATTCTGTGAGTCACACAGTGGTAAGGACCTGGTCTGACAGAGGAGTCAGGACTTCTTGAACCTCTGATAATTTTGAAAAGAATGGCAAACGCTTGCTCTCCCTCTCTTGAATTGGGCCCTTGACTATTCAAATAAGAGATGCGTTTGCAGGGTGATCTGTCACGCAACATACCCTGCTTAGTCTTCATTAAGGTTATGACTGAGAGGGTGCTGAAATGTTTTGTCATTATTCTGCTGATTAATGAAATCTTACTAACGAGATTTGACTTGAACATCTGCTGTAACAGTAAATTTAGAGCTAGATGAAGAATTCATATGCGTTAAATGGCTCAACACTGAAAGTATGGCTAAAACGACCCAGTGTCGGTCTCCGGAGATCATTATTCAACACTCAGGGCTCAGACGGGAGGCAGGTTACTAGATTTTCACTCTTTGCTTTGGTTGGTTTCACCCCTGCGAGCTCTGACGTTACCCAGCACTTGCATGTGCCATGAAATACTCTGGTTTCACTGACTTTCTCGGTTAACTGTCCTCCAAACCACAAAATCTGGGTGCGCTCTAGCTACGGTATATACTTGCTGCGAAAGCTGACTCGACTTCTGCCGCAGTACACCGTACCAGGCAGCTCTCAAGTGAAGCTGCTGCAATTTATCACCATAAACTGTTTCATATTGGAACAAACAATACTCATGAGGAAATCTGGATTCAAATTAATTCAAAAGCGCCGTAACTGAAAAGTGAGCAGCCTTTTTGTGTTGTTTCTTTTAACAAGATTTTATGATATGACTAGACTACAAATAGCTCTATTCATGATAAACTGGCAACTTTGCAAATTGTATATGCTAAAAGCTATTTGTTGTACAAGCTGTTCTGGAGAAAAATCTTAAATGAAATCTTCTCTGCCAGGGGGATGCGAGGCATCAATTGTACGGGTGCTGCCGTGGTTGTCCCATTTTAGGAGCCACATGGTTTTGGGTGCAGTGGGGAGAAAAGACTATCTGGTCCAAAACCGTTTAATTGCTCAAAGTCAATCACTGCAGGGCACCAGAGAAGAGGGCAGGTCCATTTGGAGGCAGTTTACCAGTCTAGCAAGAAAACATGTAAGGGTGAAGGAAAACTAGGAGGTGGAATAATAGTTTTTTGTCCCAGATATTTACTTCTGACGCTACAAAGCTGCCGCTGTATGCTTTCCCTTTGAAGGCATAGCAGTATTATCTTCCTCCAGAATACCCTAGAAGCACATCCACTTTGAAGTCCACTAAGACTGCTGTTATTATCTGTCAGAGATGTGCTGTGTTTTCAGCACGAGCCCAGGATGTAGTTATGGCTGGACTTCCTTTTTAACGACAATTTATCTAGTGGAGAAGACCTAATACACTTTTGTTCACATCGGTAAATACCTCAAGCAATATAATTGATGGTATGGTATGGAACAAGCCATTAATACCTCTTCCCTGTAGACATTATTACAGGAAATTACATCTGTATTTGGAGATGTATATTTCTCCAATATTTGTATAATGAACTCAAATACCGAACAACACATCCTACCATGCACCCAAATGTATTTGCCACCAGACAGTTAGCCTAAATTATCCCTCAGGAAGTACTTCTAGAAGATAGATAAGGATGTCGACTGTGACCTGTTGATAAAGTTTTAGTAGTAGCTGCAGGAGTATCTCCAGAGCCAAGAAAATGAATTACATTTTGGTTTTAATGCAATTATCAAAGAATTCCAAATTCTACCTCCAAGTAAAAGTATGCCTCTTGCAAAACCAGCACCATTTACTCTGGGCCTTTCTTTACAAATTTTTTATACTTTAATAGTAATAACTGTAAGTACATTGGAGATTAAAAGCTATCTGTAGAGAAATTAGAAGCTCTTGAAAGAACTTCAGGAGAATTTGGGTCTGAATGTGAAGTATTTTATGAACTAAAATTTCTAATGCACATATGAGATACACCTGCAAAATAACAGAATATGTGAAGACATAGTAAAATATATAAAACCAGAAAGCAGTTGGAGTCAGAGAGGGGTTAGGCTTCTGAAGTTAAAGCCTCAAAACTTTCTCAGCTGCCAGCTAACTCCAGAATGACCTAGCTCAGGCTGATTGTGTCAACAAAGATTTGAGGCATGCTATGTTCTGCTTCTGTGTAACCACAGAAGTTGCTTGCTCTCGGTAAGCATAAACATCATTCAGGATTGCGCCCCGCAGGAATCCACGAAATGGGCCGTGTTGTGAGCGGAGCTCAGTAGAACAAGCATTTCCAGGGTGCTTCTACAGCAGCCAGCTCTCCATCAGATGCCAAGATGTTGCTGCCTTGTTTTCAGACCTTGATGTGTAGGAGTTGGTGTTGCTGCCTTCTCTGCTTACCTGACAAATCAGTGTTTGGAGCGCATGTCGAGAACGTGGGAGCTGGAGATTTGTCACTTACGCAGCAGGGGGTCAAATCTGCACCTCTCGTAGGAAATGGCCTAATTACTGGGATAAACATTTCAGTGAAATGGAGGGACTCTGTGTCCCTGATGTTATGTTCTTCCACATTGGCAAGATTTGAGCAGCCTGGAGTCCTTGCCCTGAGGCTTAATTAGCTGGTTCACTCAAGAATTGATTCCTGTAAGGACACCAGTCCCTGGCAGAGGAATTGAAGTGCAGGCATGTGTCTCCAGCCTCCAGACAAGGTGGTCCTGCTTGCTCAGGACTGTCTTTCCCTGCACCAGCAAGCCTTGAAGTGGTCTACGCAACTTGTGGCATCTTCAGCAGCACAGAGGCAGCACGCGGCTGCCAGCAGTGGTATAGGTGGTTGCTATCCCTCTGTGGAAAGGCAATGCGACCTGGGTATGTTGCCTCCCGTGTGCGTGCTGTGCTCACTGAGCTGCTGGATGCAGTGCTTGTAATCTGAAAGAGGAAAGCAACCCTCCTCCACTTCAGGTTTCTTTTAAGGTACGCTCTGTCTAACAGAGCAAGGCTCAGGCTACAACACCCAAGTGTAATTCCTGAAAAGGATCTGTTCAGCTTTCAGAAGGCTGACTGCACTCCCAGATTAAAAATCTGGGGAAGGATGAAGCCCCCTTCAGAACACAGAACAGGTGCTGGGGAGGAGAGGTGGTGCAGAGTAGGTCTCATACTACACCTTCACATACACTGTTCTTTGGTAAAGGCAAAAAGGTGGGCACCTTACAGCTGTGAGTTCTCTTCCCTCTTCCAACCTGAAGTCATCAGGGTCTCACAGATGGGAAGGCAAGGTAGGGTGTGGAGATGTTTGGATTGCAGATGGCAGGTTGAGGAGAGCCAAAGGCATAGCAAGAGCTCGCAGGATGACTGGCGTGGCTCTTGGAAACTGAGACAGCCTGTAAGTGTCCTGAGCAGTGCCTTTTCGGTCTGTGTTGTGGGCAGCTGCATGGCTGTGGATGGGTGATATCATACGAGTTTCAGTGGAACAGAAGAACACGAGCCCTTCCCAGAAATTTCGTGTTCAGCTTGCGGCTTGGTTAGATGCATTTGGAAATCTCAGTCTAAATTTGTACTTACTGTATGGATTACAATACAGAAAAAAAAGGGTATTCATTAAAGGCTAAAATTGACACAACTTAGCTGGAATCAAATTCAATCCCTCAACTTAGTTTCCCAGTATGTGCTGTGCACTTCATTTGTATGTAGTATGATTGTAATTATGATATCTTTGTTAGTCTAACTCCCAAGAACAAAAAAGTGCTTAGACATTAGCTGGCTATCTTCCTGATTTTTAAAGCCAAATGTCTAATTAGAGCACTTCTGTTTCTTACATTTATTTTCAGTTCTAGAGAGTGAAAGACAAGAAATCTCAACACAGCTGTGGCTCTTTTATAAACTTCAGCTTATTAGAGATTTTGGTCAAATTCTCTGGTGGTGTAACTCCATGGACTTACATTTCTGCTAGTGTAATTTCAGATATTTATATAATTCTCTGTACATCTGTCCACATGTGTGTTCCTATGTATATACCAAACCCGTAGCTCATATAAATCACTGTAGCTCTTTTGGCTTCTGTGAAATTATACTGATTTCTTACCAGCTGGGTATCCGGTCCACAGCATCTGGTTTTCCTTTTCCCTCGCTTAATAGCACTGATGAATCAGAATTCCTTAAGGAGGATAATACTAAACATAATTAGACAGGATATGTTCAAGAAGAAAATTTAATTTGAAGAGGTTTGCACAGAATTTTTATTGGCCTCAGGTGGGATGCTGGGACTTTATCTTAATGAATACTTTCTACAGATCCATTTCAAAAACTGTCTTATACTATTATGTGATGGAGTGTACTCTAATGGTACATTGCACATATGTTTATTCAGTTAGACTTTAAAGTACTCTTGTAGACTGGTATAACTATTCTGGGCTGCAGAAAAGAAGTATAATAACATAAGATGAAATTTTAAAATATCTACACACAGAGAAGTTTATTTAATCTTTGGCACCTACACACGTTTAAGAAAGTCCTGTTAGTAAACTGAACATGGGCCTGTGGATTGGAGCTATCCTCGGAATTAACTTGCTGGTTAAGCCATGAGCCTTTTTTTTTTTTTCTTTTATTGTGACACTCAGTTGCTCATTACCCAAATACTGATATGATATTATTATGTAATATTTTGTACTTTTAAATATCTGGATGTTGCCTTTTTATTGTGACTGTGCAAGCACAACACATTCTGGGGTTATTTAGATAAATCCCATTAGATTTTGTAAAAGTGTTCAAGCTGCGAAGTGAATTATCCTCCACTCTTCCTGATTCCATATCCCTTTGCCTTCTATCTTCAGAAGAGCTTGCTAACGTTTGTTGTTAATAACAGACAACATCTAGCTGCCATTTGCCATGGTGTAATTGTATTCTAACTAGGATGCTATGTTTGGGGGACTTGTATCAGAAACAGTTAAAGAAAAAAATGACTTAGTGTGTAGTATTGCAAGCTCTCTGCTAAAGACATTAAGAAGAGCAAATGGAAAGAGGTGGAGAGAGGCAAACTGATAAATGATTCAGTAGCTCTCTGTCTGGTGGAGTGTTTCTGAGACAAATAGGATGGAGCATTTCTGTTTACTGCTCTGCCCCCTGGTCTCATTTAACACAGCACGCAGGCAATTGCGGGAAGGGTCGGGAGGGTCATCTTCGATGCCAGCATCGAGGGGGAAACAGCAAATAAAACGCAAATTACTTCTGAGCACCCAGAAGGGAAAGAAGAATTAGTGGAGCTGCTGGGTCTGTTTCTTTTCTTCTATAATTGTATTCAAAATGATGGAGCCTTAACAAGGAAGTATCGGAGCTGTTGTACAAAAGCAAGTCCCAGGCTTCCTGTGTCCTGGCACCACAAAATGAGATTTACAAGGTGATAAAGTCATACGGAAAGGCAATGTCTTCAATGTCCCTGGTATTTGTTTGCTGACTAATTACTTCTAGTTTAGGGGTTGCTAATTTTTTTTTGTAGTTTCTGTCTTAACGCTTGCTGAACAAAATTGCAAATCTACATTCTCTTCTCCATGGGCACAAGACATCCCATCTAACTGGTGACTGACTTTTTGATGAATCTAGCATTACAGTGAAAAATTACTCTGCAGCCATTAGGTATTCAGAACATGCAATCAGACATCAAAATATAACTATTCAAAACAGTTAATGAAGCTTGCAGAGCCCTGCTGAACACTGCTGGCAAACAAAGCAGTAACCTGTACTGCTGCCTGTAGATTTACAGTTTGTTAAAAAAAAAAAAAAAACAAAAAAAACCAAAAAGGAGATAATAATGAGGTTTACTGTATTTGAGAAATTAATTTTTTAGTAGGTGTTCTGAGGAAGGTTCAGGACAAGATTTGAGGCTCCAACAGATGATTGCTGCTGCCCCAGAACCAGGTGCTCACAAAGCATCTGTCAAGGTTCTGACATGGGAGTTAATCACCGGTTTGAAACATGTTTTATAACATCTCAGAGCACCTTTTTCCATGAGTCCGAGTGATGAATGAGTGCAGTGCGTACTCTGACTCTGCTTGTTCTCTTTAATCTAATTAACGACTGTTTTTCTAGCTCGGGTCCAACCGCAGTGCAATCTGATCATGATGACGAGAGAGGTTCTGTGCCTGTGTGGACAGATCGAATGTTGTTAGATAGCAAAAATAAATAGTTCAGCCAGCAGATGTTGCTTCATGTTGCAAGGCTGTTCCTTAATTTGCATACAGGTGAAAGATCTAATTGCCATTTCCCTCCTTTTCCAAGTGTTTTGCACCTTTTTGGAGTTGGAAATGTTCACATTTTAAAATCAGGAAGGAGCTTGGGCCCCTACTGTTTAGGGAAGGAGTCTTAATAGGAGTGGGAAGAGGAGGACCTGATTAGGTCCTTCTCACATGGCCTTTTTCCATCATTACGAGCACTATCTGGCGTCAGTGAGGCAAAATCAGTGCTAGCCTGAATGTCCTACCATCCTGTTGCATTTCGTAACCTTTAGGAGGGATAGGAATGGAGTGGAGGAAATTTGTTTCAATAAAATTAAATTAAAATAAAATTAAAACGGAAACTCTGAAATATGCTGTTGCAATGAGTAAATCCATATTTTTATGATTAGATGTCATACTTTGCAAAGATGATGAAGTAACTGGCCCAGAAACAAGTTTCATAGAGTCCTTAGTACGACAGTCAACAGAAATGTCCTGTGTGTCTGTGTCGGATCTCTGTTACTGAAAAGCATCTACCAGGGAGCTGGAAAGCTTTCCAAGTTTTGCAAAGGTGTAAATAAAATCTAGACAGGGAGCTGATTTCTTACTAGAATGAGAAATTTCTATGTATCCTTATTTTCTTTTGTCCTGCTAGAATAGCAAATACCGCAATGGTTATGTTCAGTGTTTATCAGGGCTCTGGGAAAGCAGGGTGTAATTCTTGGCTGTGACTGCAAGGGCTATGCTGTGGATATCTGCAGCCTTGAGCTGCAGGTGTACAATATGAGTTTAAGTAACTGTACCTTGGAGGGGCTGTGGATTCTGGAGTAACTGATTTAAGATTATAAGTGGGTCACAGGGTGGGCACTTATGCACAGCATAGGCCCCTGAATTGAGTTGTGTGCATCATCATCATTAGATTGGATATTAGGAAAAATTTCTTCACCAAAAGTGTTGTCAAGTGTTGGAACAGGCTGCCCAGGGAAGTGGTGGAGTCACCATCCCAGGACGTATTTAAAACACATGTAGTTGCGGTGCTCAGGGACACGGTTTAGTGGTGGACTTGGCAGTGCTAGGTTAACGTCTGGACTCGATGGTCTTAAAGGTCTTTTCCAACCTAAATGATTCTATGATTCTATTCTGTGATTCATCTGACTCCTTCCTCTGTCCTGCTCTTTCTGTAAGAAATTGAAAGTTCGATGTAAATGGCACCTTCTTCCCTTTCTTTTCCACCCCAGTCAAAGTTCCATCACTTCCCCGGTGAAGGAGCTCTGTCAGAAAGTGTGCAGCATCTCGAGCAGCACTGTTTGGTGTTAAATTGAGGAAACATGTGATGTTAATCCTTAAGGCTAATTGATCCAGCACTACAGGAGTTAAACACCATTTTTAAGAAATGGATTTAAATCAAAAGTCACGGATTAAAATAGACTCTGTACAGCTTCTGTCTAATGCATTCCAGACTTTCTTGGTTTAGAGCGATTCCTATTGGCGAGGGGATTGTAACCAGAAATGTTAGAAATATAAATAAGGTGGCGTCTTATGGAAAGCAGAGGTGTCTGTAAATTGTTCCTGACTAGAGCAGAATTCTTCTGCAAATAATGGTTCCCTCCCCACTTTTTAATTAGAGAGTTAAATTTGGATAACAGTGTTCCTGTCACCTAAGTAGCAAGACGTGTTTAGGAAGTATGGAGAAACCTTGCAAAGTCTACCTAGTAGCACTAACGCAGGACTAGGGTAAATTTATCCATGTAGCGGGACTCAGGGGATTTTGGCTTACCGTATTCGTCATGAGTATTTAAGGTGTCTTTTATATATATTTCCTTTTCTGTTGAATTCTTTTTCATTGACAAAGCATAAAAAGATTTCTCAGTGTGTTTCTATTTAGTAGCCTGGACTACTAAAAAAACCCTTGACTTTCCATGTCTCATAGAGACACCGGTCTGGTTAACTTATTAAAACAGAAATTGCTTAACAAAGCATTTACTAATGGTATGTATTGTAATTATGTCCTGAAATAGGATTCTAAATGGGACCCAAGTCCATCTGTTGGGACAGTTTGGTTATGTTTTTTTTCTTCTTGTTTGGGAGGAACAGGTCAACTCCTAATGCTTTGATTTACAGCCATCAGTGTGACTCCTCACATGTCTGTCTATACACTGTAAGTTCAGTTTCATAGCAAGGAACTCTGTTGTAGTTTGAACTGTAAGAGACGTGAAAACCCGAACAGAATGGGTTAAGATGACGTTTTCCTTCGAAAATGCTTGTCCACCAAAATTGAAAGTGTGATCATAACCTGATGGTTTTTACTAAAATTTTTGTTTGGAAATTCTGGATTTTAGCTGCTAGATAAGGGTCAGGTGCTACAATAGAACCCTGTTATAACTTTCAGCTCGGGCAGATGAGACCAAAGTAGATGTACTCTTCCTAGGCTCTGTCTGTAAGATTTGAATTTTTCACAGAGAAAAGCCTTGTCTGCCAAAGTGACTGGTACAGTTCGCTAGTGTACCTGATGAAAAGATTGAAAGATTTTGATCATACGTTGCTGCAGAAAAGGTATACTTATTTTTGATCAAGTTGCAGGAGGGAGATTTTTCTCCTACCCAGATTTACTCCCAAATGACAACATTTACTGTCCAGTCTGTGTAACGACGCAATCTATGCACACAAATATAGAAGGAAGGGCAGACAGCTTTCATAAGTATAGTTATTCTGAAATGATTTACTGGGAAAGCAATCCTCCGGGGTTGCAACAACTTTTTTAAAATGTTGTTTTGCTTAGAATCCAGCTAAGAGCATGAAGGTGACAGCCACATCAGGAAACTGATGCAGTTAATTAGATCTTGAATTTGCATTCAGTTTAAGGATGGATTGAGCTCACTTTCCTCCCTTTTGTCTGCACTTTTGCAGAATGCAAGTTGGGGGTGGGAGGGGCCCGTTAAGTTGTTTCATTTATCTTCCCAGAATTTGGGTTTGCTGCTACAGACTGTCAGCTACCAGCAAACGAGCACTTCATTTAAAATATTGTGGAAAAGTTGGGTTCAGTCCTGTCGCATCTGGTATGCAGATGGGATGCTACTTTTTGTTCAAATAAACAGAAGAAGCAATTAAGCCCCTTTTGGAGTAAGATATTTAAAACAATAGGAGGCACCATCTGAAGCACAAGCTCAATCAGATGCTGAGCGATGTGGATAGCAGAGTTTCATAAGAGGTTGAATGCAAGCAGAGATTGGCTAAGTGGGGGGGAAGGGAGTGTGTTTGGTTTTTTTTGCTCGTTTTTTGGAGTTATCTGTGTATGAACAAAGCTATGACCAGAAGCAGAGTTGGTGGCAAGAGAAGATAGAGAAAAAAGTCCTGAAGTCCTCAGTTTGCTACCCAGTGCCCTGGACTACTCGGAAGGAGCAAAGATGGGACAGCAGGCTTTGCCTTTCTGCCTGTGGCCCAGCAAACTCTCACTGATTCAGAACAATTGCTGGTGACTCCCTCTGTCTATGAAAAACTAACTGGTACCCAAAGATCCGATTTGTTTTCTGATTTCAGGCACCCCATCAACTCAGCCACACAGAAGAATGCAGTACTTTTGCATCTCGGACAGTGATTACTGTTCTTTTTACACTTGCAATTAGTTTCACGGCAAGAACAATCCTATACTTTTTTTTTTCACTTCTGATTGTTCCTGACTGCTTTTGGTGGTGGGATATTTGTCCCAGCAGAAGAACAGACAGACGGTGCACAGGAATGTACGAAGTCCTCTTGGAAAATTAATATTTTTAAATGATACATTGGTTCCTCTCAAGAATGTCGTACTGGTATATGAAGTGACAAACACGTGCACTCACAGTTTATGGAATGTGACGTATCTTCTTTCAGAATAGCCCTCTGCATGTGTCCCAAAAGTTCTACCTCGGTAACATAGATAG
>Ga0065711_1012792_pt1 | contig 11520 bp, 12 predicted proteins | sample Hoacrofraction12_FD_59098 | JGI IMG/M metagenome (GOLD analysis project Ga0065711, IMG submission 59098) | Hoatzin crop microbial communities from Cojedes, Venezuela - Epithelial fraction 12 v2 (version 2) | ecosystem: Host-associated > Birds > Digestive system > Esophagus > Crop | place... | reverse complement strand
GGCCCAGCAAAACTTTTCGGCTCGCTGCGGGGAGGAGGAGGAGGGGGCTCGGCGTGGGGGACGGAGGCTGAGCTGCCTTCACGGGGAGACGCCCGCCCCGGCGGGGTGCCCTGCCTGAGGAGGGCCGGGGTGGCCGGGGCCGCCCGCACGGCGGGACGCTGCTCGCCTCCCGCAGCGGGGAGCGGTGGGGGCCTGGCGCACGGAGCCGAGCCCGCGGGGCTCCCCGGGGACTGTCTGCGGGGTGCGAGGAGCGCTTCGGCGGCTCCGCGCCCGGTCCTCGGCTCTCTGCGGCTTATTGCAGAAACGCCTGAAAAGGCACCTTTTTTCCTGTCCTTTTCCTTTTCGGCGCGGCTGGGAAATGGCGGTGGTCCTCAGGGCGCTTTGCCCCGTCCCCAGCTGCGCGGGCGAGGAGGGGCGTTGGGGTGCGGGCCTGGCAGCGGCGGAGAGCCCGGTCCCGCAGCGGGCAGGGCTGGGTTGAACGGCCCTGGTTTAGCGGGGTGCGCGGTGGGGGCTGCGGCCCCTCCAAGATTTCTTACCTGTCTGGGTAGAACACAGACAGTTGGAAGAGAAGCCGATTGCCCTCCGTTCCCCGGAGGGAAGCTGGGTTTTCTCCCTGTCCTCTAAGCAGCAAATGAAAGATCAGAGCGAGTAGCGGTCAAGCCGCCTGCAAAAAGGCCCTCTTTCTTTAGCAAGTGCTAGAATGAATCAGATCCAAATTCCAGGGGACTTATACTCCTTGTTTGTTTGTTGTTTTTGTTTTTTTTTAATTGGTGTACAGCTTTATGTGATGTTTTTCATTATTTTTTGAACACAACTCAACTTGTATTTGTCATGAACCGGAGCGAGCGTGTGATTGCTTAGTATCTTGTCTGCTGGGATAACAGAAACTTGACAGTTCTTCCAAACCACATTCTTCCTTTAGCCCCCGAAGCTTGCAGGAAGTACGAGCAATGAGAGGTGATAAGCAGCCATGTGTTAATACCATCTCATTGGATGGGCCTGGAAGAAGTCCTCCCTTTAATACAGGGCTAGCAGTAAGGTACAGATGGAGGATCCTTTTCCTAAAACACTTAACTAACACAAGAAACTAGGACGATCTTCTCAGCTACTAGTTCATCTTATTCCTGTTGTGCCACAGATTACCATTTTTGGGGGTGGATGAATCCAGATTTTTAAGAAATTACCCTGACAGGTAATGTAGGGAAGAGTTTGATGTATTGTTTTTCACGTTTGTAAACCAAATGTTGTTTGTGGATTGATAATGCTGCTGCAGCTTCAGTTTAAGAAACAGCTTTTAGACCATTTCCACCACATGGTTTAGTGACAAAAACTCTGCATGGCTCGTCAGCTATTCCACTTGCCCATATGTTTTTCCACTCTCTAAGCATAGTGATTCTCTCAGAGATGCTATTGAAGAGAATCGCTTGCAGTAAAAGGAGCTATTGTTTCTTGTCTGTGTCTCTTGATGAGTTGGTGCAGCACTAAGTACAATTAAATTTCAATCAACCTGCTTTGAAAAATAAAATTTCTAAGAGGAAACGTACACTGGAGGTAGGTAGTGAGTATACCGTAATATTCAAATAATTGTGGCGTAGAACTCTGATTTTGCCGCGTAAATTTTCTTCTCTTAATATTGGTGGAAGGTTATGAAGTTGACATTCGTGTCAGGTGAGCTGCTGTGTATTGGGAGGTGGTTAACAGAAACAAATGTCCCGGTCTTTGCTACGCTCCTGTTGTCTCTATGCGAGCGCACTGTCAAAACTCCAAGTTTCTATTTCTACTGGAAACTGCCTGTGAATGCGAGTCTCTGTTTTAATTGGGAAGGGGGTATAGAGCTTCACAGAAAATCTGTGTGCAGATTTTGAAGTAATACGGCTTTCCATAATAGCCTAATAGTAAGTGGGTTTTAATAGATTATTAATACATCATTATTTAAGAATGGCATTAATTACCACTCTCCCTAGCCCTCCTGATACATTCTGATACCAAACAATTTTGATTTTAATCGGTTTTGAAGAATAAATTTGAATTTATCTGTGCTAAAAATCTATACGAGAAAGTGCTAACTTTGCCATTATGGCTTTGTTCAGTACGGTCGCATTTGTGGCACTGTGCAGGTGTTTGAATAGCCAGGTTCTTGTTACGCAGAGAAAACATCTGGTGAGTTTGTATCTTTCTCCTGTAAACTCACTGGGCTCCTACTGTTGAAGCAGATTATTATTGCCCCGAGTAATTAACTTGATTAAAACATACTGTTCAAACCTCAGAAGTGCTGTTCCCCCTTTGCCTGTTTTACCTGGATCAAAGACAACATCAGTAAGTGACTTAGCCAGGTCAGTGAATTTGTCTGGGGCAATTTGGGTTGAACCTTGGCAGCTGAGTGCCAGTAACTTCTCAGCCTCCACTGCTCCTTCCTCCTCGTCTCCGTACACCCAGAAACCTCATGTAAAGGTGTGACCCATGTAAATTCTTGCTTATGCAAGAACCCAGACTGTCCTGGTGCTTGTGGGATGGTTTACATGAGGGTTTTATGTTTGAATACGGATTTGCAAAAGCAGTTTTCAAATATAAATGCCTGTGTAAATGGCCATGGGTTGCTGCTTTTGAGGTGTGTGTTGCCTTACTGCAGCTGTGAGTAAGGACAGTTTGTGGAAGTAACAAAATGAGCAGGATTAAGCCTTTGACTCCAGTGTGAGTCCGTGTTTGAAGTGTGCTCTCAGCCTTGGCTCTGCATGCACGGCTTCCGTGAGTAATTCTGGCGTGATGAGTGTGCTGAGTCCCGCTGCCAGCAGTGCCATGGGTGTCTGTGCGAGAGCTGACTGGGTTCCTAGATGGAAGGACAAATCCTGAAAAGCCTGAAGATGCAATTGAGGTTATTAAAAGAACTCCTGGTCCAAATCCTTTCCTCATTTGAGTGTAGCTTCCTTTAAAGTCCTCAGGTTCTGGGCATTTGGAGTTGAGCATAGCCTACTAGCAAGCTATTGCTAGTAGCATCCTTTAAATTTCAGGACACTAATGGCTGAGGGTAGTCAAACTCTCTGCTATGGAAACCTCTCTTCTCTGACAAATGCTTAATAACAGTCTGTCAGTCAGATGGTAAACTGCTTGATCTTGAACTACAAAGTGGTCAGAATAGGAATGAGACCATCATTAGAGTCACTAATGGCTAACGTGTCTAATTTACCTACAGTATAATGGCTTATCATCCTCTGAGGTTGTTAGTGTTATTGCGCCCTAAATGTTTTTATGGCTTACTTAGGGTTTTTTTAAAAGGCCTAGTGCTGCTTAAATTATTTAGGCAAAAATGTTGCTAATTGCTGTTTGTTATTAGTGAAGTAAATGACATACAATGATACCTTTAGGATGATTTCATTTAAAGTGATTGCAATTGATTAAAGGCAGAGTTGGATCTTTCCATCTGCCTTGCAACCTCCATACAACTGCAAATCCCAAGTACTGTGTGTTTATCTGACACTTCTGCCTCAGCTGTTGCCCTGGGGTGGACCTCCTCTGGGGAGTGAGTATGCTTGTGGGGGCAGTGGGCTGTTCACTGTCAGGACTCCCACCAGAAGGGTGAAAGGGTTCGATGGCGATCAGTGGCTTAGGTTAGAGGTTCTTCAGGAAGAGATGGGACGATCTCGTCAGCAAGGCAACAGAAAGGCTACCCCTGAGATTCAGACTGTGTTCTGGCGTCTGCTGCAGCAGTTCTGTGTGATGCTGAAAGGCCACCCGGGGTTTATTCGGGGGGTAGCTTGGTTGAGCTGGTGGCAGAGGTCTTGTGTGGACTCACTGTTTGTGACCTGCCTCCAGTCCGAAGCATCTGCTGCAGCTTGGCTCTGCTCCCCAGTGCTGTCCCCTCTGTCCCTAGAGCCAAGCTGGCCATGCTTACCTTGGCAGGTGGCTTCTCCGCTCCTTTTCCGTCAGGTTTGGCCTCCTGTCCATTTTCCAGGGACAGAGAGGAGAAGCTACGGGCCTGAAATCACACAACAGGGTCGGTGACTGAACTGGACAAAAATATCCAGTCGTGGAGGACTCTGGGTGCTTGCAGTGTGGATGTGGACGGACTGCGTGAAGCCTCTTCTACTGTTAGCTTTCGTGTCCCTTGCAAAAATAATGCTCTGTTGCTGCTACGCGCTGTGCCAGAGGGATTCTTCCCACTGTAACCTTCTCTGCCAGCTGCTGTCTGCCAGATGTTAATGTCTGCACCTAGAGTGCAATCGCAACAGGCGCTGAAGAGCATCCCCTTGTGCAAATCAGTTTTCATTCTAGACCGTATCAACACACAACTAGAATTCCAGGTCACTTCCCCGCCTGGGTAAGACAAATGCTGTTGCCAAGTCAGCGGGAGCTTCTTTAGTTCAGATGGCTTTTCTCTTCTCTTTTGGTGTGAGCATTGCAAATTACATGAGCGTTGCGATCCTTACCGGGATGTTTCAAGGCAAATCTGAGATGAAACTTCATATTGCACGGGTTGACTAGATGAGAGTTCTGCTCTGCTTAAACAGCTTTATCGGATACTGAATGATTCCTGCTTCTTTCACTGAGACATGCGGAGAGTGGAGTTAGGATTAGAGCTGGGAGGTGCTGGATCAGATTGGTTCGGCCTCTGTGGCCCATGAAGCCCTGCCCTGAAACCATCGGATACGCTCAAATGTTGTGCATGGGCAGTGGACAAATCCAGCTCATTTTGCTCTCCTGAGTAGGTGTCACTACTGCCTGGCTGTGTTTTTAACTTGGTTGTTAACATTTTGAATGACTTTTTTTCGGCTGTATTTGCTGCATGGGTGATGATCTGGTATTTCTAATTTGTAGTTTCTTGGTGTCTCCGTCTGAGATGGGAAGTTGTTTTCCCAAAGAGGTGCAATTTGAAGAGCAGGTTAAAGGTGAGAGGAAAGAAATGTTCGTATCCGTTTTATTATTTGGAGGCTGTGATGAAGAAAGCAAGCTCTAGAGAGATCTGGCTCTGTATCTGCAAGGTCTTTAGGTGTCTTTGGATACCTAAATTTACATGAAAACAATGAGAATTAGTTATCAGAGTTAGCTCATGGTATCTTTGCAGATGAGGGCTGTGGCAAGATAGGAATTGACTTAAATTCCTGAGTTCCAACTCATGGTGTCGTCCCTCCTTGCCCCCAGGTAGCATTTTCTTACAGACTTTGATTCTGCCTTCCTCACGACATGGACAGCCGAGATCCCGATTTCTGGTGTCTGCTCTTGCAAAGTTTTGGGTTCCTGCTTTACTCTGAATTTTCAAAAACTCCAGTGCTGCCAGCATTTGTGAGAGGGTGTAGCAAACTCCCTGAGGCTCTTTTCATGTTAGCTGGGAGCATCTGAAGGCCCAGGGCCAGGCACTGGGGAACAGGAGGAACACAGAGACTGGAATTTAGGTTACCCGACTAGGGCCCTGAAAGTCTGGTGTGTATATACACAGACACTGCTGGATATGTGTGTTTTCACATCTGTCCGTTCCCTTTTTCTGCCTTACAGTGGATGGAATGGGCATTGAATCATCCATATAATACAGTAACTGGTGATTTGTTCCTCTACTTGTAGTTTTTGTCTTCAGAGCAGCCAAGAGTGTTGCTCCTATTTAATGTGTGTTTGATGACATATGTGAAAAGACCTATTTTTGAGGCTAGTTCCTACTAGGTAAATGCATGGAAAATGAATTGTCTTTCCAGCTTTAGAATTTATCCTCCCACAGTGAAGATGAACTTTGCTGAACTGAGGAGGTTGGCTGGACTGCAGTCTTTTGTGGTTCCAGGTTTCTATGCACCAAAAAATACTTAATTTTAAATCTTTATATATAGTCTTTCGATTTGCTGCATGTGGTTGCCAAAATGCAAAAAAAATTGTTCTAAATGTTAAATCGTTTTAACATAGCTGCATGCAGTTAAAGTCATATTGAAGCACATTAATCCGTGTTATGTAGTTGGAAACCTCAGTGAAGATTCAGGTATTGTCATGTCACGATTTTTGCATATGGAAGATCTGAGACAGTTCTTCTCCCAGGTCTTGGAATCTAAACTGATTAGCTAGATAAACAGAGGGTGGGGTCGGACATGGCACTGGTAAGTCACTTAACTCTAGCAAAGTCTTTGTCTGTAAGTAATTATTATGGAAGCTCTGAGCTTCACGAAGAAGCTGTGCCTGCTGCCTTGACCTTAGCAGTATTTGAAATTTTTAACAAGGTGAATCACACTGTGGAGCACAACATCCTGGCTTTAACCATGATTCTGGAGGTCACTTTCCCACTGCTCCATTCAGGAATAAGGCGAAGGCTGTGAAATTAGATTGTTATAAAGCATTTTCTGGCCAGCAGAGTGGTGGTCTTTTTGTTGTTGTGTTAAATCAACAGATTGAATTACTTTGGCTTGTCCTATTCTGTCTGCCTGGAAACTACCCCCCTGAATTTCTTGGTTTAGAGATACTCTTTTTGAGCGGAGATGTGGCTACTCTGAGGGTTTTAAAGCTGCTGGAAACAGCTGAACAGAAATGATTCCGTGTTTGCTGAGAGCATCATTTCATTTTCTGACCAACCATTTTGTGTATCTTTTTTTTTTTTTCCTCTCCACTACTTCTTCAGTCGATACCCTTTCTTAGGCTGCTTGACATCATCCTCAGCTTTCAGGGGACCCCCAGACTCTTTGGAGGGCTCCTTTTATGATTATCTGATCAGCATCCATAGCAGTGACATAAAGAACTTCTGTGAAATTATTTACTCCTGTATCTCGCTCCCCTGCAGAGTAGCCAGTCGCCTTCAGAGTCCTGTAGCTCCCACTGGTGCTCAGGGCATCTGTCGTTTTCCATCCTTGATGTGCCAGTTGTTGGCTATCAGGCTTTCAAGGTGAACTGCAGGCTTTGCCTTAATGTAGTAGCAAGATAAAGCCTCTACTTATAAGGTCTGCTCTTCTCTGAGGATGCACAGCCAGCTTGAATTTAAAAGCTGCTATATAGCTCGCCTGTATTTTAAGGAGCACTAGGAAAACAGATCAGCTATTTTGCTTACTTTCCTGTGGGAAAACTTGCTCTGCCTATTTCTGGAATGCCTGGAGTGGCCATCGCTGTGACAGAGGAGTAATGGCTTTGTATTTCCTGTCAAAGATGAAAGACGAACAAACCAACCATTTCCAACCCCCCCCTTCCCCAGTGAGGAGATTTTGATGTTTTGCTATGTGCTCTGTCTTGGCCAAGTGTCAGCTCTGGTAGTGCTGTTTCGTCTACCGCGATGTGCGGCGTGTCTGTGGCATCCGATGTTGCACTCGCGCTGTCAGTCCCGCAGCACTGTACGTCCCAGCGCAGGGCAATGGAAGTATCAGTCGCTGTATGTAGGCAGTACTCGGAAGTGCCCTGAAAGTTGAGAACCACCCTGGAAAGCACTCAAATATGCAATGGGAGGGTGTGATGCTGAATCGAAGGCTCACTGATGCCTGCCTCTCTCAGTGAAAGTCTGTAAGACTTAGACTTGGTGTCAAATGGGATGAAGACTCTCAAGTGACTCAGCTATGTTTGAATCTTTTTACTTTTGACTGTCAGGGGAGACTTGATTCTGGTTCCCCAGGTACTTTTATACAGTGAAGGAAATGGAGTTATAAAGGAAGTTAAGGAAATCGTGTCTCCATGACGTGGTTATCTCTTGTGACTGAACTTCAGGTCGAGGTCATCACTGAAGTCAGTAGGGATTCCTGTGAACAATTAGCAGTCTGTACAGGAATTAGAATTTATACGGTGCCATAAGTTTGCAGAGAGACATTCTGTGCTCGGAGGGATTTTCAGTCCAAGAATGTGTGTGGTGAGATTTATCCCAGCTATGCAGATTAGGAATTTTGATTAGTGGAGTGGGTTTTCCCCTCTGTTAGGACAGTTTTTAATGCGAAGAAATACCTGGCCTATTTGCTAGTGACAGGCCACTTCAATGTTCACTGTAAGAATGATTCAAATACTTGTGCAGAGGGTTTGGAGGTACTGGTCCTTCTTGCTACTGGTGCCTGGAGGTACCACCTTACTACTTGTAAAGGGCTTAATGCCTTTGTGTAATTTTTTGTCTTCTTTCTGTGGCTTCTGCTTAAGCATTAATGTGTTTAAAAGGGAATAGAATAGGTCTTTATTCCATCTATGTTATTCACATGAGAACATGATTCCTGTTCCTGGATAGTAACTTACAGTTTTACTTCGTTTTGCCTAATGAGTTGCAGTGTTAGCAATGCTTGCATGGTCTTCTTTTTTCTAAATGTCAATAAATTTTTAATTACTGATGGGTAAATAGTTTCGTTGCATTTCACACTCTTACGCTTGTCACAAGTCCTCACCAGTATTTCAATGATGATATGTTACCATCTGTAATAGGTTGTATGCTCTGACTTGCTCAGTATTTAAAAGCACGCATGTGGGATGAGGCACGTGCCTTTGTGGGGAAAAACATGGGAAAGGATTAATTGGAGCCTAAGGTTAATAAAGAAGCCAAAGGATAAATCTTCAGCTGCTGATGAAATTCAGGTTCTCTACTTTTGACCACACTTTTGATTCTGCAGGCTAAGTGACTGCTGGCTTCAACCATTGTCCTTCGCCTTTAGCTGTTCTTTATTCCCCGTTCTTCCCATTTTTCTTATCTTCTATCAAAGTCCCATCTGGGGAGAAAAAACGTAGCCATCGTAGAGCTGGTGTGCTGTTTGCTGCCATTGCCCTGCTGAGCTGCCTGGTACGTGCATTTTCCTCCGCCCCCCAGATCTGTCCTCAGTGTTTGGTCACTGTCATCTCTCAGTTACCGAGCAGCGCTGCCGCTCAGCCGTGCACCCCTCAGCCTCGTGCCGTCACGTTGCACTCGCTGGCAGCCCCTGGGCAGTGGTGTTCCCTGGTGCCGCGCCTGGTGCCTCACGCAGCGTTGGGCTTTGGACCCTGCACCATGGCCCTGTCTCTCATGGCCACTCGCCCTGCAGCACAGGGGTCTTTCGGTGCCCTACACACTGGCCCCATCACAGCACCTTCGTGTCATCCTCAGATGCTCCTCGAGACTGCTGCTGCAGTCATAGGAGTTGGAGGGTTGATTCGAAGATCCGGTAATAACCTAGCAGTACAATGTATACTGATAAGCAGGTGTTCTTTCTTACGGCGCCGGGCACACGGGGGATCTCTCCTCCGCACGCGTGTGCCAAACACACTTCCATTTCAGGCTAAATACAACTGCAATATGCATATTAATCATTTTCCAAGAAGGAGTATACTGGATATATTCAAATTGTCCTTTACGCAGGTGTATTACAGCTGCTGGGTGGTCTCTGGTGGTCTTTCATCGTTAGTTCATCTCTTTGGGTAGTGTTTGTCACTTGCCTGTTAGTTACCTCCGGAGTGCTGTGCATGCTCAGTTCGGTCTGTCTCATTGGAAAACAGCAAAGCTGGTTTTTGGTGTTTCTTGGTCTCATCTTGCTCTCCTGCTCTTACCACTGTCTTGTCCTTGCTAAGTTTGCTGATCTATAAGGACAGCTTGCAACTTCCACACAGCTGCTTTGCTGAAACTAAAACTAGAAAATACCACTGAAGCTACTTTGTTAAAGATTCATGTTTCTTATTCCTTCTATCAGGGTGAAATGGTATGTGCTGAGCAGCAACTGGGAGCACAGTGAGAGCTCCTTGTGTGGAACGGGAGGAAACTAGGACCTGAAGAAAGGCAAGGAGGCAAAGCAGAGAAAGGAGGTGTAAGGCTCGTTGAGGAGTTGAGCATGACTATTTGTTACTCTTTGTTCTTGAAGCATCTTTGCAGTTGGTCTTCATGTTCTCTCATGGTGAACCTGACCCGTGGGAGTCATCGACTTGGTGCGTTCAGTCTCTGGGTCATGTGGAAGCTTGGTGGGAGCGAGAACGCTGGGAGCCCCAAGAAAGGTGGGAGCTGCAAGATCTGTGGGCTCTGTCACTGGACTGCAGCAGCGAGTGCTGCAGTAGACATCCCTAAGTAGTTGGAAGTGCCACGTTTAGGTTGTAATCTTTAGATTACCCTTGCTTCTTTATGGGTGATTTTTCTGTCCGCCCACTCAGGCAGCATTACGTCCTTATGTGTCTGAGCAAGGTTCAGACTCTTTGCAGTCTCATGTATTGTCCCATTTGCTACTTAATGACAATGTAAAAGGCATGAGCATAAATCCGTGTAGGGTATGGCCATAATACAGGATAGAAAGGAAATGCAATATTCCTGAAGCAATAGCGGAGGAGTGCTGTTGGATCAGACGAGAATGGTAATGATGGGGAGAAGTCTCTCTCTTACTACGGCTTGCTTGCACAACTACGTGGAGGGCTCCTTGCCTTTCCTGGCCTCCCTCAGATGGCTGCTCTAGGGGGACAAATTGTGACAGAGCAACTTGTGCAATTGTTAACCCTGAAAACAAGTGAACAGGGAGCAGACGCAGAGGGCTGTGAAGCGGGGAAGGCATTGGCTTGTTTCTTCCCATAGTCTGTAAGCACAGGAATGGGTGAGAGCAGTGCCGTGAGGTCAGTGAGGTGGTGCAGTTCTGAAGCACAGAGGATGCTTCTGCGTTATATTATGTAGGATTCTTTGTGATGTGTGCTGCTACCTAACATGGGTTAAGACTTTCCAAACTTTTTTCTGAATATTTGCTGCAAATGGGGAGTCTAGGTTAGTCTGTGTATGCGTGTTTGGTGGGTGTGATGAGGCTAGCCATTTCTGGAGTGACTGAACTATCGAGATGCCTGCAGTTCATGTTAATGCTTGAACAAGCCTGCGTGGGCAAATGTAGAGCTAAAGAGCTTGCATCAGTGGAAAGCTATGTTTCTGTGTGATCCAGATGTTTCTGCAGAGCAGTAAGATTTCCAGAAAAGTCAAAACAAAGAAAGTTTTAAAAGGGATGTGAACAAATAGGGAGAATCTTCAATGAAAGTAAGCCACACCTTGGGCAGGAAAAAGGGGGGAAAAATGCTTTTCTAGCAAGGAGGCAAAAAAACTTCCACAGAAGGATCTGTGAGGTGCACAGAAAGATCATGGGCCGTGCTGGAACTGTTGATTGCAACCCAGATTGAGTGAAAAATACCTTTGAAAGAAATACATGCTTGATTTAATTTTTATTGGCTTTTTACTAGACCTCTGCAATTTTTATGATATTAATTATGAAATTCTGGTGGGATGAGAAACTGAAGTCTGTCTACATATGTCTGTCCTGCACTTCTGAAGAGTTACTTGTAAACCAGACAGCACACCTGTAAGTTCTCAGAAAGTGTATACTTCAGCCACGGCTATTCCTTGGTTACGAATTTAAAATTTATCACTGCGAGGATCTTAATTCAGAAGTATTAGGAGATCTTTTGCCAAGGGTCATGACCCTGGCTGTTGTTCAGGCTCCAAAGCTGGGAGCGATGCAGGCGACATCCACCTGCAAAATTTCACCTGGTTTGGTGATGGACCTTATAAATGCCTACAAATATCTGAAGGGTGGGTGTCAGGAGGATGGGGCCAAGCTCTTTTCAGTGGTGCCCAGTGACAGGACAAGGGGCAATGGGCACAAACTGAGGCACAGG
>Ga0065711_1009827_pt1 | contig 11521 bp, 13 predicted proteins | sample Hoacrofraction12_FD_59098 | JGI IMG/M metagenome (GOLD analysis project Ga0065711, IMG submission 59098) | Hoatzin crop microbial communities from Cojedes, Venezuela - Epithelial fraction 12 v2 (version 2) | ecosystem: Host-associated > Birds > Digestive system > Esophagus > Crop | place... | reverse complement strand
GGGCTCTGTTTGGCCAGGTGGGGTCAGCCCCCACCCCCCCGGCTGTGCCCCTTCCTGGAGTCCGGTGAAAATTAACCCTGTCCTGGCCAAACCCAGGACACCACCTTCTGTCCTGCTGGGGACTCTCGGCAAGCAGAGCTGATTCATGAAATGCCAGCGGAGGAAGGCACTGCCATCCATCAGGAGAAGCTCCTTCACCAGGAGGCCGGCGCAGCACTGGAGCAGGTGGTGGGATCTCCATCCTTGGTGGTTCTCAGGGCTCAGCAACGCGAAGCCCCAGCGCTGTGACCTAGCGCCGGGACAGCCCTGCTTACAGCACAGGGCTGGGCTGCAGCCCTGCAGCACCTCTTCCCACTGACACCCCTGCTGTCTCCTGGGGAGGACAGGGCAGTATGGAGCCTCCTTTTTTTCCTAGCTTCCCTTGCTCAGGATACTTGCCGGCATAAAGGATTCCTTCTGACACAGAAGATGGCTGGGACAAAGGGCCAACCTCTTCTGGTCACTCCACAGGAAGCCCGGAGCCCAGAGACAATCCTGCTACCCAGGGGACCAGAAAGCTCCTCTGCTGGGCCTCAGCCTCACCCCAGCACAACAGCTCCTCCTCCTCATATTCCCTTCACCAAAACCCCTGGCACTTCTCCAGACCCTCCAACAGCTCCTGCCCTGCGTTCAGCAGCTCAGGCTCAGCAGCAGCACCGTGGACCCCACCTGCCGATGTGCAGAGCTACTCACTGCGCCTCGCCGTGTCTCGTAAAATCATGCCCGTAGACAACGTCAAAACAGACGCTTACTACCAGGCGTGCTGGTGCTCATCTCACCTCCACAGATTTGAAGGCTGAGAAAGAAGCATCGTGTTTTCTGACCCCAATGCGAAACACACGGTGCAAATTTCTGCAGCTTGAGTCAGGTACTTGTGTGGGACTGTCTCTCTAGCTGCTGACAGCACGATAAAAAGAGATTGAGCCTCTACCATTACCCTTCACAGGCAAATCAAGGTGGATTCCCTAGATGGCTAACCACCTATTAAAATCACGTGCCATGCCTGTCATATGAATTTGCCTAGCTTTCACACCCATTGCCAGTCTGAGATGCTCCCACTCTCCCCGATCACAGGACTTTTTACTAGCTAAGCGCATCCTTCTTGCAAAGGTGCTTCATAGATGAAACTTGTTCAAATTAGCTCCCTCGAGGCTGTTTTCTGAAGGCGTAGGTCACATCAGTGTGCATATCACCCACCTCCCTGCTCTCCTTCCCTCTGGGTACCCCAACGCTACCTTCTCCCTTGCACGACACTGTTGGAACGCTTCAGTGTAAGCTCTCCAAGTCTTCCAACTTTCAGGATGCTTCACTGAAACTGACCCCTAAAATTGCTCCTGTCCACAAGGAGAGGCAGGTGCCACAGATGAACGCACAACTTTTGGGCACTATGCTGCCTAGCCAAGCTGGCAGCCCAGAGTTAGCTGCCTAGATTTGGGTGCGACTGGGGAGAAATTGGCACAGAGGAGCAGCTGCCGACAGGAGCTGGGTGATCACCGCACTAACCAACACACGGAAATGTCCCTCTCTATCAGCAAAGGAGGGAATGGATTTTCTTTTAAAAAAATCCCAAAGGCCAGTATAGGAGGGAGCTTCCTCAAGAGCCGGGGACCCAACTGGCCTTACTCTTCTCAGCAACTCCCTATCAACCACATCGGGCAGGTAGGACTCGCAGGCGTCCTCTGCGGGGGCTCTCCACATCCTCCCTAGCAGGGGTGGGCAGCAAAACCTGCTGCTGGAGGCTTAGTCATTTGTGGATGCAGCCTCTACAAAAGTGTGTAAATCTATGGGGTCATGTGCAACAGGGCGCGCTTGGGGGGTCTAAATTTTACACCCAAGTCCCCGAAACGTGCAGTGCAGGGCTTCAGTCTTTCCCCTGGACACAGCCTGACACAAGGCAACACAACTGCAGGCTGCCTGCCCGCACAGAGCGACATTACAGCGTGCGACGTTGCTGGAATTAGCGACCGACCCGCACTGCTGCCGGAGTCTCTTCTCTTTCCATTATGTCCCGTTGTCCCCAGAAGCCTTTGGTGTCCTTTCTCCGCCTGGCCCAGGGTGCCACAGCGCAGCGCCCGACCTCTCCCTCCCTGTCTGCAGAGGGGAGCGGGCCGCGCTCCGGAGCCTGGCAGGCAGGAGCTGCCAGCTGGCCGACTTCATCGCACCCTGATAAGGCTTCTCCGATAGACCCGCTCCTCTTTGTTTGGGGAGAAGGGTTTGAAGAAACCCCACTGAATTCAAGATCTGACAATGTGCATGGTATTTCTCCCACTGCTCTGGCAGTCACTAACACAGAACCTCACCTCTCCCGTGCTCCAGGTTTTTTTGCACCCTTCTGGCCTTGTTTAGCCTAAATAACTTCACAGCATGTGGCAACTCTTCTTACAGAACTGCTTACCCTTTTTTTTTTTCCCTCCAAGTCATTAAATACCACCTCAGTAATATTCGTGCACAGCACAGTGGGACAGATACCACAACCCATTACACTGACTTCTCTCCACCAGCGTTTAACTTATGACTGCCTTTTTACTTCTCAGATCTGCTTTCAACCCTTGCTTTGCCTAAGTTCTTGCTTTGCTCTGTCTCAGCTCTCACAAGCCACGTTAGCGGCAGCTTTCAGATATTCAAAGACATTAAAGGAAGGTACCAAAACATGATCCAGTAGTCACATTTGCCAAAAATCTCAACTTTCAGGTAACAGAAGATGCCCAGAGTAAGAAGGCAGCTGCAAACACAAGCCTAGCATGACCAGCAGCCTCGTACCAGAACGCAGAAGGAAGCTGCCAACATTCGTCCCCAGCTGCTGCATCTCCAGGCCTCCATCTCCATCGATCGCAGCATTCCAGCTTCATGCTCAACATCACCTCTCTGAGCAGCGACAACTGTGATGGCTGAAACACAGAGCAGAAGGGGAGCAAACCACCAAAGAGAGCTGAGAGTTTCCTCTGTCTCTCCCCAGCTACAACAAAAGGTTTGCAGGCAAGCAAAGCAAGCGGAATGATGCTCAGTAAGAGAGAGCAGTTTGACTGACATGGTTAAAGCAGCATATATTCCCACCTTTCAGAGGGGACTGACACAATTTGGAGATCCCCTAGAAACCCAATGGTTACGTTGGGATCCCAACCAAGAACTTTCTCTGCCTGCTGCTGGGGTTATCAAGATAAACTGGTTATGAAGCCGAGACAATACGCTAGCATAGGAATCTCAGTAGGCAGCGGCAGCAAAGTGGGAGAGGTCAGCATCGCTCCCGAAAGGAGAGGCTCACGGCTTGGCAGAGATGAAAGCCCTGCTAGGTACAAGTGGCCCTATAGCTAGAAGGTTGCCACGTGGCTCCAGTTTTCAGCTGTATGCTGGAATCCTGTATTTCATCGCTCTCTAGGGAAACCTGCTAAAACTGGAAAAGAAATAAGGCTGGAGGAGCAGAGGGCAGGGCTTGGCCCACCTGGAAGCTGCTGTTGCCATTGCAAGCCTCGTGCGGCGAGGACCCAGCTGAGGCACATGGGATGCCAGGCAGAGCTCAGGACTCGCCTCGGGAGCACTAAGGGGCAGGTGCAGCAGTGGGACCACCCCAAGGCCACTAAGGTGGGTCAGACTGATGTGTCCATCGAAGCCCAGGAACCCGTTTCCAGCACAGGATGAGGACAGAGGGGTTCGTGGCCAGGGCAAGCGAGCGGCCATCCCTCCGCACAGCATTCTCCCAGCCTCTAGCAGTTCACAGCTCGGGGATCTTCTGAGCCGGTTGTGTTTACCAGCTCTTACAAAAAACACCTTTCCCTTATGCAGACAGCTGGGTTTTCATCCCATGTAAGCTTCTAGCATCCATCATTGCCTGCAGAAAGGAGTTTCACAGTCACCTACACCCTTGGTGCACTCCATGGGTCCTAGGGTTTGGGGTTTTTTGTGGTTATTGGAAAAGAGCAAGCAGTTGTTCCCTGTTCATCTTCTCCATGCCACTAACGATTTTAACACACCATTGTATCACTTCTTTGTATCACATGGTCTCTTTTCCCAGCTTAACGAGGCCCAGACTCTAGCTGTTCCTCTCACAGAAACCACACTGTAACTGAGGATCCATTTGCCCTCCCTGAACATTTTCCAGCTTTACAGCCCTTATTCAGACGGAGGGCACTGGAAATGCAGTATTGAAGTGCATGTACAGGGAAGTAATTTTACACAGGGAGGTAATAATTTTCTTCATTTTGCTACCTAATAATTCCTTTCCTAGTAGCACCTAGCATTTATTTAACCTTTCTGAAAGATCCCAGAAAACTTCCCTCGGGTCCCGTATGTCGGGCAATGCAGAGACATCCCCACACAAGCCTGGAGATGGTCGCGTTCAGAGGCTCCTCCCTGCCCTAATTCACTGGGAAGGCCAGGGGAAAAGCAATTTTCACCTATAAGGATATTTGGTTAATGGCTATTCAACATAAAATGACAAAGTCAAAACCCCTCCAAAACAGTTAGAATAAATTAAACCCATAGGACACATAAGCAGAAGGTAACGCGGGCTGTAACAAAGATTGGGACTCCCGATACACTGACAGACTGAGCCATTACAGGAACCACTCAAGTGCAGCCTTGAAGAGCTTCCACCAGAAACTTCACGTCTGGTAAGAAAGCAAAATTATTGTGACTTTCATGGGAAAGAGCAAATTTATTATGAGATGTTGGAGGGGGATTGTGGGAGCGTGCGAGGTTTATCAAGCAATGCTGTAAAGAAGATTGTGGGAGCAAACCCTACTACGGGATGTTCAGGGCAAGGATTGAAGGAGGGGAAAGCGAGGCATCAAGCTGGATCCGGGAGAAGCGAGCATGGGAAATGGAAAGGAGAATAAACAGAAGGGGCCAGTCGCAGTGAGACTGGCTGCTGGTCAGCGTGCCTGTCTGGCTGAGCCCCGCACCTGATCACCACCACCTGTCCTGGCCTCGTATTAAACTAATCCTATCCGTTTCCTCTGCATGCCTGCGCATCTGTGACCTGCCAGCAAACTGCGAGCTGGAGTAGCCCGTCAGTAGGATGAGAGGTCTGACCGGACAGACCACAAGCCCAAGGATCAGCTCCCAGCGATCCATGAAAGCGCGCGCACACGATCCACGAGCGTGGTCCAGGTTTGACGGCCCGGGGACTAAGAACAGGATCAGCCCTTTTTTGCCATTCATGTTTTGTGAGTGCTGTTTGTTTTCCTGGGCATGCGCCCCAGCACCGTTCTTCGGCTTCTGTCCATCAGTCTGTGTCTGCTCACATCTGTGGCGTGTGTGCACATGTCTGAGGGAATTCCCGGAGAGCACTCGCCGCTTGCTGAACCTGGCAAGATGGGAAAGCAGCAGCCTCAGACCAGGACACACAGCAGACCAGGACAGAAAGGATTCCCTAGATCCTACAGTCCACTGCATTCAGCTGGCCTTAACACCAAACACTGGAATAGCGCATCAAGTTCTCGCATGAGCCCAAAGCTCGGCGAGCAAAACAAATCAAAGCAAAGCCTCACGTGAGCTGAGCTAGCAAGACAACTGCAGAAAGAAGAGTTATGCCTCAGGTCCGTTACACACCCAACTGCACACACACTGTGGTGGAACAGAAGCTGGAGAGCACACTTGGCAGAAAAGTTACTAATGAACTGGCTCTAGAAAAAGATTTATTCACTGGAGAGCAAAGCCAAAGAAGAGAATATCAACTCACACTGACAAGGGAAAGGGACCTGGGCGAAAATTGGAATAGAAACAGCCCAGACCACTGCCTGTTATGTCTCAAGGAGAAGCAACCACATCTAGGTGAACAAAAAGGCAAAATAAAAGAGGATGATTGTACAGCTGCAGGAACAGCAGCAATCCCTGCTGCAGCCTGGGAGGCCAAGAGTCTGCTGGGGACCAGCACAAGACCGCTGGCCGAGGAGCTCCAGCCCTGCCCTGAGGAAGCACTCTGCTGAGCGGCACCATAGAACACAGCCTTCATCCAGGCCGCTGGGATTTCAGCTCCCGCTGTTTCTTCAGGAACATCCACGTTGCAGAGCGTAAGGACAGACACTGGAAATGCCAGGGCATCGATGGGAGTGGAAGGGGTTTCTGTTGCAGAGGAGTAAGGGGGCACGGCAGCATTCTGTATTCCGTGTTCAAAGGAAAAGGACAAGAGTATAAAAGGAGCAAGAGTATAAAACTTTTAATGGGTCAGCGCACCAGTCCCTGATGCTGAGGGAAAGGAGCAACTGGGGCTACAGCCATCCCAGGCGCTCAGTGCTGCCGAGATGATCGGCACGGAGCAGCAAAGACAAGGTGGCGCACGCACAGCTGCAGCAGCCCCCGGCCTTTGTTCTCCAAGGAGGGGACCAACACCTGGAAAAGCAGTTCCTCTCACTGTCCGCTCGGTTTCACTCTATGCTTCTTCCTGGTAGGGGCTTGAGGACGCATCATTTTGGGATAGGGCTGGCCAGCCTTCAAGGGTCTCCTCTGCGCCTGCAACGAACGCCTCTTCTTCAAAGCAGGCTGTGGCGGCTTCTGCTCTTTGTCAGCTTTTGACCCCTCAAGTTTCTTCCTTTTTGGCTGAGGCTCCATGGTGGTATTAGGGACAGCAGACGGAGCTGCTGCTTCCACAGCAGGTTCTTCATCTGAAAGCAGAGAGAAAAGTGCTGTAAGAAGAACCCACGGCGCTTCTGCAGGGGAAGCAGCCTGTGAGAGCAGGCCCAGGCAGCTCAGCTGAGCTCCAGTGCTAGGTTACCTTTTTGTGCCTGGGGGATGGCATTAGAGAATTTCTTGAACTTGGCAATGAAGAACCCATCCATATTGTGCGTGTGGGGATAGAAACGCCGCGTAGACTTGAGGGAGGGGTGGAAGCGACGGTCCTTGAACCTGGAGGAGGAAGCGGGGTGAGAAGAGATAGAATAACCTCTGCTCAAACCTGGCCACGAAGGAAGAGTCACCTGTGCAGCTTATGACCTGGCACGCACCTGGTGAAGCCCTCCTTGCCAAAGTCCAGGCCTGTGGCCACCAAACGAACGTTGCGTTTCTTCAGGGCATAATCCACAACCCACTCGTTCTCCTCCACCTGCCGGAGACTTAAGCGTTAGGATCCAATGCTCACCAGTCCCCTGAGTAGGAGATGACCACAGCAGAGCGTGGAAGGGACTTACCATGATGGAGCAAGTGCAGTAGACGATGTAGCCCCCCGTCTCTGAGGCAGCATTAACTGAATCTATAGCGCTAAGAATCAGCTCCTTCTGCAGGTGAGCACAGTGCAGGATGTCTTTCTCGTCCTGCAAGAGAAAGACAGGTTAGGATGCCAGAGGCACAGGGAAGCACCCCAGGCCTCTATTGTGGATGGAGGAATGACAGGAGAGCAAAGCATGTATGATATAGAAGATTCTAGAGTCTTCTGCAGAACTAACCTCAAAAAACCTAGCTCTGGTACAATATGCAGAATAGGAAAAAAAAAGAAAAATCAGCATCTCTATTGTAGGCATCTCTCAAGAACAAAGCTGCCCCAAAATCCTTCCTCTCGTGACTCATGCTTGAGTACCCATCTTGTGTCCCTGCTGGTCACTCACCTTGTTGGTTTTGACAGCAGGATCCTTAGAAATGACGCCTGTTCCGCTACAAGGAGCATCAAGCAAGACACGGTCGAATCCTCCAAGCACCTACAGGCAGACGGACATTTGGAATTATGCTCACAGGTGGGGACTCAGAGCAAGACCAAGACTAGAAAGGGAACCAGAAGACTGGGAATGCGGGAAAGATCATGCACTCCTCCTTGTCCACCTTCCTGTCTCCATATCAAATAACAAACCCCTCCCCAGCAGCTCTGCTCATTGTCCTGTGACAAGTGGCTTTGGAGAACACAGCTTTGCTAAAGTGACAGCACAGCAGTTCTAGGTAAGCGTGGTATGGACGCCCCAAAGCAAGCAGGAACATACCTTGGGGAACTGGCGTCCATCGCAGTTACTCACTATAGCATTGGTGACTCCCAGCCGATGCAAGTTCCCTACCACACTACGCAGCCGCTCAGCATTGCTGTCGTTGGCCAAGATCATACCCGTGTTCTTCATAAGCTGAGCTGCCAGAGGGCAAAACACATAGCAAGGGGCTGAAAACCTCTTGTGCTTTCGCCCACGGGGATGGCCAACCCTCTCCTTTCCCCGAGTTCAGCCCCCCTCTCTTCCCCCTTCCTGCACAGACCAGCAGAAACTCGTGACTTCGCAGAGCATCCCTCCCAAGCCTCCAGTGGTACCTATGTAGCTGGTCTTGCCTCCTGGGGCACAGCACATGTCCAGGATGCGTTCGTTCTCCTGTGGAGCCAGAGCCATGACAGGGAGGAGACTGGAGGCTCCCTGCAGCATGTAGTGCCCAGCCAGGTACTCAGGGGTGGCACCTGGACGGGGAAGGCAGAACGGAAGATGACACGTGAAAGAAAGGGAGCCAAGAGTGGGTCAGCTCAGCCCTACGACAGGAAGAGCGATCTCACCCATGGGCACGGAGGAGTCATAAATAACAAGTCCCGTTTTCGACCACTTCCCCAAGGGGTCGAGATTCACGCCACGGTTGATCAGAGCCTGCAAGACAAGGAGACGGGACTAAGACACCGCCCCGTGGGACAGGCAGTGCAGAAGACAACCGCAGGTCCCTGCTCCCTGCTCACCTGCGCCAGGTCCCGTCGCCGCGTCTTGAGTGTGTTGGTGCGAATGGTCACAGGGCGAGGAACCTCATTGGCTTCCAGGAAATTTATCAGCTGGATGAAAGAAGGGACAGAGAATAGAGGGGAAAAAAAGAGAATAGAAATAAAAATGAAGACCCGGGAGGCAGACAAATCCTCACCAGTCAGCAAAGATATGGACAGGACAGGATCCTACCTCAGGGAGCGGGAAGATGTCCATGAACTTCGTGAGCAAGAAGTCACTGTAGGAATAGTAGGCAGCCATGTCCCGGCGCAACAATGCGAGGTACTCCTGTCGTGAGCGTCCTTCCTCCCGCTTCTCCCCAAAGTCCTGCAGCACCTCCATGTTGCCCTTGATGCGCTGATGAACGATGTGCAGGTCAGGTGGCTCAGCAGGTAGAAAGACCATTAAGGAATCACAGCCAGCCAAGAAACTCACACACAGGCTCTTTACAAGCGCCACTGGTCACGCAGGGCTGCTGCATCGCAACAGCACCTGCACCAGAAGGGCCTTGCTGGAACGCGCTTTCGTCAGAGCTCAGCAAAGGGGGGGATTCAAAGGATGGAACCAGATGAAAAAGTTCACAAGGCAGGAACTACAAGGCATTTAAAAGAATTTGATTAGTTACTTCAGATAAACAAAAAAAACTAGAAAACAAAACAACAACAAAAGAAGTCTTTTAATACTGAAAACATTACCCGTAGCAGAAAGGAGACCAGAAGTACCCCAAGGGCAACTATGAGGTACAGAGGAGAATGAAAAGAGGTAGGATTAAATTGTACTGGGGGGGGGACAGGAAATTAAAATCACCAAAGCCCAAGATTGGATTGGATGCTGGAATTGCTGTCCTCAGAGGCTCTACAAACTGGTTAGGCAAACACCTGCCAGGGAAATCAGGGTACAGAGGAACAAACTACAAGAGAAGATCATACAATCATAGGCTGAAAAAGATGAAACCGTCCACGCAACACCACCATTCCTACTAAACCATGTCCTGAAGTGCCACGTCTACACATTTTTTAAACACCTCCAGGGATGGGGACTCAACCACCTCACTGGGCAGCCTGTTCCAATGCCTGACCACTCTTGCAGGAAATTTTTCCTAATACCCAATCTAAACCTCCTCTGGCACAACTTGAGGCCATTTCCTCTTGTCCTGTTGCTGGTTACCTGGGAGAAGAGACCAACACCTGCCTCACTACAAGCTCCGTTCAGGCAGTTGTAGAGAGCAATAAGGTCCCCCCTCAGCCTTCTCTTCTCCAGACTAAACAGCCCCAGCTCCCTCAGTCACTCCTCATAAGACTTGTTCTCCAGACCCCTCACCAGCCTCGTTGCCCTTCTCTGGACACGCTCCAGCACCTCAATGTCCTTCTTGTAGTGAGGGGCCCAAAACTGAACACAGTGTTTGAGGTGCAGCCTCACCAGTGCCGCGTACAGGGACACGATCACCTCCCTACTCCTGCTGGCCACTCTGTTCCTGATACAAACCAGGATGCCGCTGGCTTTCTTGGCCACCTGGGCACACTGCTGGCTCATGTTCAGCCAGCTGTCAACCAACATCCCCAGGTCCTTTTCCGCCGGGCAGCTTTCCAGCCATTCCTCCCCAAGCCTGTAGCGTTGCATGGGGTTGTTGTGACCCAAGTGCAGGACCCAGCACTGGGCCTTGTTAAACCTCATACAGTTGGCCTCGGCCCATCAATCCAGCCTGTTCAGATCCCTCTGCAGAGCCTTCCTACCCTCAAGCAGATCAACACTCCCACCCAGCTTGGTGTCATCTGCAAACTTACTGAGGGAGCACTCGATCCCCTCATCCAGATCACTGACAAAGATGTTAAACAAGACCGGACCCAAAACTGAGCCCTGGGGAACACCACTCGTGACCAGCCGCCAGCTGGATTTAACTCCATTCATCACCACTCTGTGCGCTCGGCCACTCAGCCAGTTCTTTATCCAGTGAAGAGCACACCCATCCAAGCCACTTTCTCCACATATATATCCACATGCATTTAAGACTAGAAAGGAAATCAGGGCAGGCTCCAAGCTCCACACAGGGCCTAACAGATTTTCCTTACTGCGCTGTACAGAAGCACAGCATTGTATACTAGCTACTGGGGCAGCTCATCTAAAAATATCTCGTCACGCACAAAACGCTCTTGCTAAACAACACTCGTGATAAAGACCAAATGAAGCTCTTCGGTATCCTGGCTCTGCGCTGTCGCATGCATACAGCTTATGGATGTCACAGATAAAAGGATATCCTCTCTCTCAATCTGTTCATTAGTTGGCAGTTTAAATTGTTCGTCTATATCCAGGTTGAGCTGCAGATCCGGGCTCTCTTCCTCCTTCTGTCCCACTTTCTGCCTGCTTGTCTCATCTACTGCCTTCTCCTCCTCCTCCTCCTCTTCACTCTCATCTTCACTGAGGCCTCCCCTAAGGACAAAGAACAGGACGGATGTTTTACACGAGAACAGTATCACGCAGGCACTTCGCAACTACCGTTTCTTAGATGGCAGAGAGGACACAAGAATGAACAACACAGGCTCCTCATCTAACCAGGCAAGACTCTGCAGACTGACGATGTTCTCAAATCCTCACCTATCAGACTTCTGCTTCAGGGCAGCTTTTTCAATAGGCAGCAACTAAACAGAGACAAAAAGATTAATGAAACAGTGTCCCCAGCTGACCCCTTACTTCCCACTGTCTATGGAATTTATCTGCTCTGTTTACAAAGGACAACAAAGAAAAGCACTGAATGTTATGCTGGGATCAGTTGCTAAACTTGACATTGTTCCTGTAAAGGCAAAAAGAGGAAAGCCCTCTGCCACCTCACCACCCCCCCCCCC
>Ga0065711_1049010_pt1 | contig 11522 bp, 4 predicted proteins | sample Hoacrofraction12_FD_59098 | JGI IMG/M metagenome (GOLD analysis project Ga0065711, IMG submission 59098) | Hoatzin crop microbial communities from Cojedes, Venezuela - Epithelial fraction 12 v2 (version 2) | ecosystem: Host-associated > Birds > Digestive system > Esophagus > Crop | place... | reverse complement strand
CTAGGCAACTCCCAGCCCCTATCAGGAACTAACCCCTTTGTATGGAGATGCAAGACTCTCTGCTTCAGTTAATTTAGACAATAGATAAGCACTATCAGTTTTTTAAATGCACAGCAACTATTAGGTAATGCAACTTCTATTAAAATCCCTTTTAACCCCTTCCTTCATGAGATCCCTAAGTTTAGGTCCAAAGATACTGGAGGAAAATGGAGCCCAAGATGGGCTCTGCTAGAGAGGAGTAAAAGCAGAATTGGCAAGGAAAGCCACTACCACCAATTTTGAAGTGGGGAATCCTTTCAGTGAATGTGGGTCAGAAGGAACAGCATCACAGCTAAGTGGGCCTCAACTCCATTTTGTCCTAGTTAACCACTGAGCCATACCTTTGACCTCCTTCTTGTCTTACTCAGAGGCCTAGAAGAGAAGAAGTAGAAAGCTCATTGTTGTCTAGTGGACCGTTCCTTTTTACAGAGACCTTCTGTTTTTCTCCTCCCAATGGTTCTGCTTGAACGTCTCTGCAGACTTAAGGAACAAGTGGCATCTGGTGATCGACCGCCTTACAGTGCTGTTTTTGAAATTCCTGGAGTATTTTCATAAGATGCAAGTCTTTGTGTGGTGGCTGTTGGAGCTGCACATCATCAAAATCGTTTCCTCTTACATCATCTGGGTCACAGTGAAAGAGGCAAGTAAACACCCACCGTCAAAATCTTACCTGTGGTGGAGGCTTGTCAGCATCTGCTGTGCAGTGGCGCACCCAAGTGTAGGGATATGCCTTCCTCATGTCAGACCTCACTGAAATTGTGGGATCCAGCTGGGCTTGTCAGCTGCTGGGACCTGCCTTGACATTTTCTCCCGCGGTGATATTCTGTCTGCCTAGATATTCTCAGCCCCGCGCTATTCTCCAGATATTAAGGTTTTATTAGTCTAATTCTTTGGACTCAAGAGATGTAATCCCTCTCCTGCTCAAGCTGGCTGTGGGCAACATCCAGGGATAGAGGGTGTAGACCAGGGTTGGGAAGGAACATCTAGGAGAATTGCTTAAACTGGGTCTGGTGCTGAAGAAACAGGAACATGGAACTACGCCTAAAGAAAAAGGGAGTAACACCTTTAACTGTGCCTTTGGTGTGGGCAGTGTGAGTTCTCTACCTGACATAGCCATTCCTTGAACAGTGTAGTAGGACAGGATTCACTAAAAAAACAAAATAAAACATCCTTTTTCTCACATCTTCTGGGGGGAAAAAGTTCAAAAGGGTGAAGGCAGGTTCCACAGACACGCGGATCTGTATCACCTCTTCTTTGTTTCATGTCTACTAAAGCCACAGAACCAGCATGTGGTCCTTCAGATTTCCTGTCTGTTTGTAGGGTGGGTATGCAGTTTTGTGGGTCTAATAGTGTTAATATTATGTAGGAGATAGTGTTCTTCCTAAACCGACTATTAAGTTTTTCATTCTTCACTTACCACTTAGTGTCTGTGTCATTGTGAATATTGTAAATTTTTTTTCTGTATTTTTCTCACAGTTCCTCTATGTCCCTTTCTTTTGAATGATTTTTTTTAAAATTACTGTGGAAAAGGTCAGACTCTCAGTTCTCTTGCTACTCCATGTAATTTCCATCCTGTTTTTGTGTTTTCAGGTGTCTCTGTTTAACTTTGTGTTTTTAATTGCCTGGGCTCTTGCTTTGCCATATGCTCAGTTTCGCCCATTGGCATCAAGTATCTGCACTGTTTGGACATGTGTGATTATTGTCTGCAAAATGTTGTACCAGCTCACATCTATTGATCCCAGCACTTTTTCCAGTAACTGTACATTGGTGAGTACAAGTGCATATTACAAAGGTTTGACTGCTGCCTTCTTCAATGAAGAAGAGCAAAAGGAAGCATGTCAAGCACTGAAGACTACCGTTCACCTGATATTATTGTTGATTAACATTCCCTCCCCAAGCAGCCTTAAACAAATATTTTATAAACTGTTGCATTTTCTTTTTAGCCAGGAGAGAATGAAACTAAGGTCAATTTAGAAGAACTCAAAACCTCAGTCCTCTACAGTGGGCCAGTTGATCCTGCAGAGTGGGTTGGATTGAGGAAGTCTTATCCCCTGCTTGTATACTTAAGGGTAACTTCTTTAATTATTAGTATTGAGATAATTTCTTGTTTATGATGAAATTAACAAAGTCTTTGAAATAAATCATCAGCCACACAAAAAAAATGTCATGCAAGCCGTTGATAATAGGGAAAGTACAGACGGTAAGAGACAGCAGACAGCCATATCTGTTACACAGGACATTTCCAGAAGGGATTCAATACCAATTAAGATAAGCTGCATGTAGAAGTGTGGCTTTCTGACTCCACCATCTGTTAAAAGCACTCTAAGAAATGTGGTGTTTAAAAACTCTAAGTAATTAAGAGGTGCATAGCTTTCAGGTACCAAAGGACTGATGGGTCTAATTGGAGGAACTGGCTTGAATGACAGTATATGCTATAAGCAGTTAATTTTTTAAAGTGCTTATTCCTTAGCTACAGCTTAGAAAATATAATGAGTTAAGGGAATAATTCATTCAGACAGTAGTAAACAGATGTCTTTTGGTTTTCTTCTTCTTTTTGGCTGATGCCTGTGAGCAATATTTTATTATTCCTATCTTGATTAAAAAACCCTGCTTACAATAAAAAATGTGCCAACTGCTGGGGAAAACCTTACATGTCTCTTCTTAATTTCAAGAGTATCCAAAATTTTGGATACACAGTTCAAGGTTGTCAGAAATTTCTTGACTGAACAACAGCAAGTTTTGATCTAACTAGATTTATTCTGCATTTCTTCCCTGAGAGCTTACCTCTGTGTGCCCTGTTTGTGCAAGAAAGACCTGCCAAGCTCTGGTGGTCAAAATACCAGGCCCTGGAAGTGCCTCTGCCTCTCATTCACTTAGCCATACACTTCCCACAGTTAATAATATATGTTGGAAAGAGCAATTACTGACCCATGAGCTCTGCATGGAGGGTGAATTGCCTGGTGGTGTCTGGCTTGATGCTAGAAGCTTTACAGCTATAAATAGGTAATACTTTGGGATTAGAAGTTATTCTAGAAGGGTTTTCATTAAGGTAGCAAATAAAATTCCTCTACACAGAAGGTCGCAAGCTTCAAGTCTTGGTGTGCTTCTGTTATGCCCCTTTAATAACAGACATTCAAAATGTCTGCAGTGTTGAAGTGAGGAGCCTGTCTATGACGGAGTGTGTAAAACTCTCTCCAACAAGAACAGGAAGCCCAGGGACAGCAAGCAAAAATAACTGCTTGGCAAAAAACACCCAAAACCTAAACCGAGAAAAACGGTGTCACCTGTCTCAGGCCATTTTTGTCACAAATATTTCCCAGTGAATCAAGATCTAGAGATTGCTTCTTCAGCTTCAGATACCGCTTCCTTGAGGGACTTTCTCTGAGCAGGTCTTTTTAACCAACTTTTGGAGTCAGTTAAGACGTCTCTTCCATTGAGCATAGGACAGATCTCCCTCCCGAGAGAAAAAAAACTCACTTCAGAGCTGCTCAAGACTGCATCTGAGTCAGTCTGGCTTTGGGACAGAAGGAGCTGTGCCTGAGTGAAGACTGGCAGATAGACTGTTTATCTAAAAGAGTATCCAGGATATATTTGCGCTACCCAGCATCCTTGCGGTTTTAGCAAGTTAGTGCTTGCCAGCTGAATTCCTGCAGATGGCTTTGTGTATGCTTGTATGCTCTATCTCCTGCAAAGCAAAGCATGGTATCTTAAGAGAAGCTGTAAAACATGAGAGGGCCCATGGATGGGTCAATGCATTTCCCTCCCCTTCTTTTCCACGACTAGTGTTCATTATAGTATTTTTTAATGAATGTCTTCAAATGTATCTTCTGAATGTCAGTATGTTTCACCAAAATCCAGGAAGTGGTAGGAACCTTAGTTTATTTCAATGATAATAGCTGGGAATAGGTGCCGGTGCATCCTGGAGTGCAGTAGCACTCGGTGGTGACATCCATTTGAGTGTCCATGGGTTTATGCTTATCACAAAATTTTATGGCTGCTTGTGGTTTTGGTTTTTATTTAATAATCTTCTGATTGTGTCTCCCGTAGAATAACCTACTGATGCTGGCTATTCTGGCTTTTGAAGTTACAATCTACCGTCATCAAGAGTACTACAGATGTCGAAATAACCTTACTGCACCTGTGACTAAAACCATTTTCCATGATATTACAAGAGCGCATCTGGATGATGGACTGGTAAACTGTGTCAAGTATTTCATAAACTATTTCTTCTACAAGTTTGGCTTGGAGGTAAATCACTACATATTAATTTTAGTTAGACTATAATTCCAAACCTTCGATTGTTTTATTTTTGAACACTAACTTGAACTGTGTTTGATGGCTTAGTTGTCACTCATGTTAGACCTTGCCACAGTTGCTATCTGTCCGCTAGTAGTCATTTTCCTCTTGCTTTTCCTTATATGACTCACTTCTAACTCGACAAAATGGATAACAAATGGGAAAAGGGACAGAACTGAAGCATACCCTGTCATGCACACACACACAGAGGGAACCAGGGACTGCAGGAGCAGAAGAAGAAAGCAGGGGCTAGCATGCCATTGTCTCTGTCTAAACATTTCTAAGCTCCTTTTGCCTCTGGCACAAATGCATCCTTCTTTTTTATACTTGTTGGTACAGCTGTTAGCAATCTGCAGGATCAAGAGCTCCAGCGAAGGTTATTGCTGCTTTGTGCCATTAGTGTAAGACAAAGTTCTCTCTCCAAAGAACTTTTCAATAGACAAGGAGCACAAAGAGAATTAGATGAGGCAGGTACAAAGGAGTGAAGGGATTTTTCTGAAGATCCACGATATATCCTAAGTATCTGGTAGGTGTCTTATTTAGTACGTCGTCTTGTCTGTTTGCCAGCAGCAGTGGCCCAGACTGCTGGGGTTTAGGTTCAGCTATGTATTCCTTCTATCTACTTCACCCAATCCAGCAGCAAAACATCAGGACTGAACCTGCCTTGAAGACAAGCTATTGCTGCACAAGTGCCAACAAAAAAAGCTTCATATCTGCCTCCTGTCTTCATCTGTTTGTTTAGAGACACATGAAATGTACTTTTAGAAATGTTTGTAGAAATAGTGATTTTTCAGAAATTTCTGTGGCTAGCTGAAGAAGGCAACTCCTAGGCCAATGGATCCCAAATCTAATCCTAGTGGTGCTCTTGACCTATCTATTAAACACTACTGCCCATTGCTACTAATAAACAGAGTAAACTGTTCACAGCCAGTCTGAAAGTTAAGAGTGAGTGAAAATTAATCAGCAAGCTATTTCCTTCGGGAAATAAATTTAACCTCATCCTAATCTGAGGAGAGAGAAAATCAAAACAGTGAAATGCAATGAAGAAATGTTTCACTACAAATTATTCATGAAGTTCGAAAATATGCTTCATGGCACCAAGTAAAGAGACTACTTCAAGTGAAGCCAGAGAACAGAAACGCTCTGGGATGCAAAGCCTTTAGAAGAATGGAGAATGAAAGCTGCCTTACAGCAGTTGACTGGATTTGTCTATAGCCAATAGAAGTTGTATGGTACAAAGCCTTTTTCTTTTTGTCTCGTTCCCACATGAGGATACACTTTAGTTGTTAGTCTTAATAATTCCTCTTCTTTTTCACATCTGTAAGTGCTATAAAAATATATGGCTGTGTAATATGTGCTTTGCTTGGCAACAATTAAACATTTCACATACAGGCTTCTGTGACAATGCTCTTTCCATTCTGTGTCTTTAGATATCACATAATGGAAACCTGCTTTAGTACTGTATTCACGTAGTTGACACTCATAGAAGAGTATCGAAAACTGGGGGGGGGGGTTGCTGTTGGAGAGATGCGAACTGTTTCAGCATGTTGGTTTGCACAGGGTTCCTGCAGTCTGCCCCAGCACGTCCAAGCATTCTGTTAGGATCCAGAGGAGTTTGTCATCGTTGCTTTGACTAGCCATCAGGTTGCAGATGTTGCTTATGTTTCTTTACTTCTTTCCCAGACCTGTTTTCTTCTATCAGTGAATGTTATTGGTCAACGAATGGATTTTTATGCCATGATTCATGCCTTCTGGCTGATTGCTGTATTGTATCGACGTAGAAGAAAAGCTATTGCAGAGATCTGGCCAAAATACTGCTGTTTTCTGGCATGCATCATTATGTTCCAGTACTTCCTTTGCATTGGCATCCCACCTGCTCCTTGTAAAGGTAAGGACACTTAACCTTTATGGACAGTTACTGCTGCTTTCTTTTACATAAAAGTGTTGGAAAATTGATAAGTATTCAGAAGTAAAGGATGAAGTAATTGTTATAAAGTTTTGACTGCATTTTTGCTTGCTTCTGTCATACAGACTATCCATGGAGAAGTGGTAATGCCAACTTCAACTCCAACATCATAAAGTGGTTATACTTTCCAGACTTCATTGTGAGACCAAACCCTGTCTTCCTTGTCTGTAAGTATTTTAGCACATAGTTGTGAAGTGTTTACGTGTCCTTTGCTTAAAACATCTGTACAGTGTAATTTGAAGCCAGCCTTTTATTTACTCTTCAGTAGCAAACTGATATATTCTGTGGGAGACTGAATACTAAGTGTGGCTTCATATGTAGTAGAAAAATCAAAGAATTAGTAATTTCTGCATCTGTTTTTTACATATCCCATTTTTAATGATGTGGCATCAAAAAGTGTGAATTATTTCCCTTTTTCAAATTTAATTCTCAATAAAAGTCATAGAAGTTGACAAGTAAAAAACCTGATTATGTTACTAAATTTCAAATGAGTGTTAAATGGATTGAAAATAGCATAGTCTTGGAGTTCAAATTGTGGGAGAATACTCTGGTAACTACATTGTAGTGTATCACCACCATTCCCTACACCTAAATTAATGACTGAATTTTTACTTGCAACCACTGCTTTCGCCTAGATGATTTCATGTTGCTGCTGTGTGCATCCTTACAAAGGCAGACGTTTGAGGATGAAAATAAAGCTGCAGTACGAATCATGGCTGGAGACAATGTGGAAATCTGCATGAATCTTGATGCAGCATCTTTTAGTCAGCATAATCCTGTTCCTGACTTCATTCACTGCCGGTGAGAACTAAATCTTAAAAACTTGGAAAATACAGTGCTTCATTTTTGTAAAGTTCTCTAGTATGATATTTTACTTGGAATTTATATTCATGTACGTTCCCATCTCACAACATACCTTTTATGTTTTATTACCTGTCTTATACAGCAGATGGTTAGCTTCTGGGTAATCAGCTTCTAGTTTAGAAAAGAGCAGATGAAAACAAGTCTTCCTAACTGCTGATTGTTTTAAGTGCTCCCCAGAGGGATGTTCAGTGACAAATTTGCCTGAAAGCATGTATTCCCTCCATGAATGCCTGTGGGGCAGCGTTTATGGTGGACTTCAGCACTCTGGTGGCTTGCCCCAAAACACAGGCATGTTGGGAAGATTCCATTGCAGTCTGAGCTTGCCCATGTACATGTTTAATCCCACAAAGCCATTAGTTGCATCCTGCTGAGTTGTTGTCTAAGTACAACCAAAATAATACTCTAATATAAGAGACTGTCATTTCTGCTATTTCATCGAGGCATAAGAATCTTAAGCATGTCTTGGAAGGACAACTGTTGTGTCTTCCTGTTTCTCAACATTCATATAAGGTTGTTAAAGAAGGTGGATAGTACAAAATGATGGCAGAGCCTGAGACGTTCTGTTCTGGATGGTCTTCAAACAATGGAGCCTGTTCTATGTGATCATTTTGGCAAACACAGATTAGCTCAACTCTTCTGAGTTGTGCTGGGCATGGTCTGAATTGAAGTTATCTCTGAAAGTTTGATGCAGTATTACAAGCACAAATGGGAAGAGTAAGATTTCTTAGCTATTGTGTTTTGTCAGATGAGGTGTTTGCTTTGTGAATGCGTATTACCAAGAGATGTCTGAGTGCAAAAGAAATTTAAAAAAAATGAATTAACATCTAGTAAAATCTCCCTTTTGCTGATAAATGTTTATTTCTTTTACCAGAGAAGTGGTATTACCAGAAACCCTTCTCAAGATCTTTAAGCTGATCCTGCTGTTTCTGTTAGAAATGGTGGCCAAATCTATCTTGAAATAGCTTTGAATAGGAGACCATTGAAACACATTCAGTTGACTCATTTGTCCAGAGATTTATAGTGATTTCTGGGTGAAGGGTGAAGAGTTATCCCCCTGGGGTATTTCCAGTGTACACAGTAGATCCAGTGCTCTAGATCCAGTAACATAAGCAGAAGGAGAGAAGTTTGTAATCTCTCTTCAAAATGCTCCATCAAGTGGGGATGTTTTCCAAAAGACATCTGCCAGATAGGGCCTGGATGAGAGGAATGGGTGGGGCGGGGGGGGGAGTGTGAATTTTTTTCTTGCCACTGCAGCGGTGTCCATCTTAGCAGAAGCTAATATAGCAGTTCCATCAGGCACACCGATGTGATTGGTCACTGGCAAAGACTGTCACTGGTAACATGCTTGCAGGCAGAAAGAAAAGATCAAATTTCCCCCCCTTAATCCTGAAAAAAAAGAGATTGTGAAAAAAACCTCATTAATCATGAGAATTAAAAAATCACATTAATGGTGTGTCTTAAGGCTATGTTCAGAAGGGAAAAAAGAGGCAAGATGCTTTTTGAAGATCCTCTGCTGGCATCTTTTCAAAGTTGCCTGGAATCTGATAGGTGTTTCTGGTCATCTGTAGAAGATATTCCCAAAAGGCCAAACATGAAAAGTTTGAAGCACAGAGGATGTTCTCTGAAGATTTTGGATGGGAATCAGAGTTAGGTTTATAATGGAAAGAAAAATCCAAGCTGAACTGGCCTGCTACCTCTCCACAAGCCTTTGGGTTAAGTTCTTTGTTTGAATTCACATGCATGAGATGCATCAGCATGAAGTCATTGGTGGCATCACATCCATTCAGACATGCTGCTTGGCATGTGCTGACAAAATAGACCTGTGTGTAGGTGAGTAACGATATGCAGCCATTTAATTGGGAGTTTGCAACTTACGTTAAACAGTAAATAATATGGCTGGTGGAGAGTACAAAACAACAGAAAATCAAAGAATCCAATAGTAGTGATGAGCTGAACAAAGAAACTGTGATTAGTTTATACTTGTTCCAACTAAATCAGAGATCTGTGTGACTGTTTCCTGTGATAGTTTTATGTTGTGTGAATAAGAAGTCGAATGAAAAGAGTAAGGCAGAGAAAGAAACAGAACAGGGACATTATTGTTTGAAAAATCCATCAAATGAATAGAAAACCCATTAATTTCAGGAACAGAGGAAATTCCTGTTTATGATATCCTTTCTTGTAGATTTTCGGGCAGGTAAGCTGAAACTCTTTTTTTTTTGTTGGTAGTGTTATCTTCCTGAATCTGTAATGGGAACATACTTGTAGAATGGTGTATATAGGTATGAACAGACCTTCCTTTAGTATGAACTGCATAATAGTTCTTGTGTTCTTGATGGCATCTTTCCTTTCTTTGAACCCTTAAGTGTCTCTGTCAATGATTTCACTACAATGTAGATTTTACCAGGCTTTACATGATGTTATATTGCGCATATACAATCTTAAATGCCTAATTTGCTTCAAGGAAGCACCAGAGAATGGCTGGACAGTCTCTTAAAGTGAATGAATCTTTTATTAGGGATTATAAATCTTTAAAAAGAAGGACTCTCAAGCTCTGGAGAATCCACCAAAGATATACCTCAGAAGAAAATGTATGTATCTGGCCTCTGTTCAAGACAACTTGGAAGTGAAACATTTCTTGCACTTTGCCATAGAAGTTTCAGAATGCTCTAAATGTTTAGTAACATGGACAAGAACTTGGTTCAAAGCTTATCCAAGCAAACAAAATGAAAAATGGCGTTTCTCCAGATGTCAGTTGGAAAGACCCAAATAAATAAGTGAAGACAACCTGATTATGAATAAATTACGAAGAATGAAAAAAAATAGTGCTTAGTATTCATGTGTTTTCTGAAAAGCCCAATGTGTATTTACTGCCATGTGAAATAAGTGGCAGTTGCAGAGTGAAGCACCCTTTCATATGTGTCTCTTCGCTTGAGATGCCAGTTGGTCACTTTTCTGGTAGGCTTGGATAAAAAGCTTTTAACTGCGATATAAACAGTGGCAGAAAAAGAACATATTTCCAAAAGCTTAATTTTCTTCTCTCTGGAGAAATACTTGAGTTCAATAATCATAAAAACAGCCTAAGGAAGAGATTTCCTGAAATTTTCTTGCCTTTCCACCCCCAGATTTCTCAGGGGATATGTGCTTGACCCCAAGGGAAAGCACAACCAAAGGCCTTTGAAACAGAAATAAAAATGAAGAGAAGAAGTAGGAGCTTTTAAAATGAAACAGGATTTAAAGCTACGTCACTGAGGATAATCCTTTCCCACAGTCCCTAATGCTGGAAAATCCTCATTTCAGTTCCCAAGCAGTTTTTAGATGTTCTTCTAAATATTGACAGGGAAAAAAATGGGATTGTAATCTACTTTCTTCCTCTTAAGAGCGGAAATATTATTAACAGCCAGTCACTGAACTGTCCACTTTAGTACCTGCACCCTGGGAACCATCATCAGGTGAGCCAGGTGGAGTCTCTCAAAGGCAGCTGTAATGCCTTTCTTGACACTACACTTCTGCTGACTTAAGATAGTGAGAGAGGATCTGCAAATCATCATTACAGACTTCCCATCATATTTGTTTTATAAAAGAGATAAACATTTTCATGCTAGTAAAATGAGCCTCAATGAATAATGCAGCTTTGGATTTGGGAATTTGTAAAGCAAATAGAAGCATGAAGGAAGGTCCCCACTGGTAAGAGAGTGAGAGTAAGAGAGTATCAGTCCTGAGAGAGGTCTTGATGAAAGAAGAAGAGACAAAAACCTATAGGATCAACGACACTAAATTTGAAGTAGTCCGTTGAAATAAAGAAGCTAATTTTCAAAAGCTTCAAAGTAGCTACAGGCAAAGGGAAAATCAATGAAGCTGCCTTCTGAAGACTGAAATGGAGCTACAGGGAAAGGCTTTGGGGATGGAGGCTTGGTGAGAAATTAGCAATGTCAGGATTAGAAGGGGAAGTAGACTGTGACGTAGGATCACACAGGCTGCTAAGGATGTAAGGAATAGGAGATAGGGAAGAGGAGAAAGAAAGAAGAAATTTGGGGAGTAGAGATAGCTTACAGAATGCATATGTACAGGGATAATGTCCCTGGAGGAGAGGGAGAAGGTAGTCATCAAAGAGGGCTATGGGAAGAGCCCTGGGGTTATATGGAGGTGGCGAGCCACACTTAAAACAACACAGGTGGCTGATAAGGGAAGGCAATGAAGATGCATAACAACAGCTCCTCCAGCATGAAGAAGCATTCAGCTGTATCAGTCAGTACAAGAGCACACTATTTTCTCTTCAGTGTGCAAGCAGAAGTGTGTTCTTTCCCTAAGCTTCAAAGAACTCACTGAGGACATACACCTTTCCTCAAAGGGGTTGTCA
>Ga0065711_1049009_pt1 | contig 11522 bp, 8 predicted proteins | sample Hoacrofraction12_FD_59098 | JGI IMG/M metagenome (GOLD analysis project Ga0065711, IMG submission 59098) | Hoatzin crop microbial communities from Cojedes, Venezuela - Epithelial fraction 12 v2 (version 2) | ecosystem: Host-associated > Birds > Digestive system > Esophagus > Crop | place... | reverse complement strand
GGCCGCGCCGGGCCGGGGGGGGGCGGCGGTTGCCCGGCGGCCGCAGGCTGGAGCGGGGTCCCCGCCGCGGTGTTTGCCTGCCCGCAGGGGTGGTGAGCGTCGGGGAGCACAACGTGCAGGAGCTGATCGTCGCCGCCGACATGCTGCAGCTCACCGAGGTGGTGGAGCTCTGCTGCGAGTTCCTCAAGGGGCAGATCGACCCGCTGAACTGCGTCGGCCTCTTCCAGTTCTCCGAGCAGATCGCCTGTCACGACCTGATGGAGTTCACCGAGGGCTACATCCACGCGCACTTCCTGGAGGTGCAGGGTGGCGAGGAGTTCCTGGCCCTCACCAAGGAGCAGCTCGTCAAGATCTTGCGAAGCGAGGACCTGAGCATCGAGGACGAGTACCAGGTGTTCGCAGCGGCGATGCAATGGGTTCTGAAGGATGTGGGGAAAAGAAAGAAGTACGTCGTCGAAGTGCTGGAGCCTGTTCGATTCCCTCTGCTACCAGCACAAAGGCTACTAAAATACATAGAAAGTAAGTGAAAGAAGGGAAGAAACAGTATCGGGTGGCTGGATTTGAGCAGATGATCCATCCTTCAGAGTTACTGGATTTTGATGGACTTTTCAAAATTAATAGCAAGATGATTGAAAAAGATTTACTCTGTACAAACAAATTCTACTTTTTAATGAATGAGCACAGCTTACCTTAAAAACACGCGCTTTTGAAAAAGTCCTACAAAAGTAGGCAATCTTGATTAGTCTGCTGTTTTAGGAGAAGCTAGTAACTTTTCTACAACTGCTTTACTTATTGTCTGTAACTTTTCGCTGTGCCTTTTTTATTCTGCTTATTTCATCAAGGTGTTCCAGACTTCAGCCTTCGGGTGGCCCTGCAAACCCTGTTGAAAGAATATTGTGAAGTCTGTAAATCTCCCAAAGAGAACAAGGTCAGCAGTTTTCTGCAAGCTTCTAAAGGTCGTCCCCGGAGGAAAGCCAGGAAGTACCTTTATGCAGTAGGTTAGAACGTGGCTGTTTGAACCTTGTAAAACAAATGATGAAGTGGTGTCTCATACTACAGTACTGAAGGAGATAGTGGATTTTTTTGTTTTTAATCAAAAGATATAAAAATAGCAAAACGTTTGATCTGACTGAGTTACCATGTTAGCTGCTTTCTGCTTAGAACTGCAGAGAAGTCCAGCATTCACATTTCTTGTCATTATGTCATGGCATTCAAAGCCTAGATTTGCCTTTTAGAAACAGGGTGGAAAGCTGCAAGTCAGCAGAAGATTTGCCCAGAGTTCACTGCTGGAATGGTGTATGCAAATTCACTGCGCTCCTTGTTCTACTGAAGGTTGAAGTTTTCTCTGCTCAGGATACTTTGGTTGATGTGATGGGATACTTTGAAATTGCAAGTTTTCAGCAAAGCTGCAGCTTTGTATTGGAAGGGAGTGCTCTTGTTTCACCCTGTGGGAAGTAACGCTGGCTTAAGATAGCAAAGGCTGTTGGCTGGTCTTTGTGTTTTACTAAGAACACAAATGGTAATATTTGTAGCATTGTGCTGAAGTGGTCAGCTCGGGCATAAGTTACAGGACCCTTAAGGTGACCGTTCTGCCTTGTGTCATGGAGAAACAATGCTACTTGGAAAGGCCGATTCCTTCTAAAAGTGGCTAATGGCTGTTACTGTAATTTTTTAGATTATTTAGGTACAGGAATGTGGGCATGAGCAAGAAGCTCTTAGTCAGCTGTGATCTTTCCACTTACTTTCTAGGTGGGTACACCCGACTGCAAGGAGGACGCTGGAGTGACAGTAGAGCCCTCAGCTGTGTGGAGCGATTTGACACCTTCAGCCACTACTGGACCACAGTGTCCTCTCTCCACCAGGCCCGGAGTGGGCTGGGTGTGGCTGTGGTGGGAGGAATGATCTATGCTATTGGAGGTAACAGCTGAAACATGCTTTCTTTGTTACATGGATACTCACGGATGGAGATTTTAAAATTTTTTTCTTCCTGCAAGTGGTTCTGAGGAACCCAACAGTAGCTGACAACTTTTAGATCTAATAACAATTGAATTAGGATTCCTTGGTTCTCTCCGATCACTGCTCTGTGAATGCCCATTTGGGCTCCTATGTTGGCCATTTCTTACTGAGCTGCTCTCCCCTCATGCTATAGCGACTCACAGGTAAGCATATGGACATGTGCAGATGTCCTAACAGATGTTGGATATTCTGTGGACTTTGTGTACCACAACTAACAGCATTTTGTTTCTCCCTTGTAGTCTAGCAGAAGTCCATGGCATAAAAGGCAGTAGTACAGGACAGGCCACTTGTGGTCTGCCTACCTGGAAAGGCTTATTACGTGTGTTTGCACAAGGATATGACGAGTAGCTCTACCTGCCCAGCATTAAAAAATGCATGTGTATACTGTTTTTGTCACTGCAGAGCACATTCTTTGGTCTTGAAAACCCTGTCAGTTGTGCTGCACAGTAAAAACTGTGTAGCACTGTGGTTGTTCACCGCTCTGATGTTTTCAGTAATGTGTCAGGGAATTGTTGATGAAAGCTGTTCCTAGTGATGATTCAGTTCTGGGTATGAACGAAGCTTTTGCTACGTTGGCTGTTTGGCTAGCTAAAGGAGAGATCTTTTATTAAAATGATGTCTGTCCTGGAAGGAGTTGAAGAATGCTTCTGTGTCTCCCCGTCTCAGTTCCACTGTCTCTTATTATGCAGGTGAGAAGGACTCGATGATTTTTGACTGTACTGAATGTTACGATCCTGTTACTAAGCAGTGGACCACTGTGGCTTCCATGAACCATCCCCGTTGTGGACTGGGAGTGTGCACATGCTATGGGGCTATCTATGCTTTGGGTAAGTTCTGGGGTTTTTTCTAGGTAAAGTTAATTTAAAAGGTGTTAATTCATGGAACTTGTAAATTGATTTGATCTTAAATATTACATCTTGATGTTGCAAATTTGCAAACTTAAGTGTTGAAAACCAGCTGTTTACATGAGCATTAGTATACTAAATCTTTGTGGATTAGTTGTTGTTCAGTTGTAACTTATTTCCATTGTGGATTGCTTGCTGGTTTCAGAATTAGCCTGTCCTGGAACAGTGCACCATATGTCTGAAAATGCAGCTAACACACAGCTTCATGCCATTAAATTCTTCCCTGTGTTTGCTGTTATTTGCAGGAGGTTGGGTTGGAGCAGAGATTGGCAACACAATTGAAAGATTTGATCCTGAAGAAAATAGTTGGGATGTGGTGGGAAGCATGGCTGTGCCCCGTTACTGCTTTGGGTGTTGTGAAATGCAAGGTGAGTATTGTTGAGTTTATATCCATAAACAGTTCCGGGACCCACTGGATTTTGAAGCTTTATGTTTCAGTCATAATTTTTACTTTTCTCTTGTACTGTGCTGTCAGTTGCACATGCTTGTGCCTCACTTATTTGTTGTTCTAGTACTATATTTTTAATTGTGCAGAACTCAAAGACTATGAAGTTTTCTCTGTCTTCTGCCTTTTATCTCATGAAAAGAGTCTTTACATGGCTGCCAGTAAGGTTATCCAGCTAGTCTTTAACAGTTGGTTGTCCTTCCTGATACTGCTTTTCTTTACCTCCCATATTTGGGTTTATGTGTGTTTCTTTGTGACAGTATGAAGAGTTGCTATGGGTTATTTTAAGACAGACATGTCTAAAGACTTGATCTATAAATGTGCTTGTTAAGTATTTGATCCAGGCCTGGTTAGCAGTTGCAGCCTTCTGAATCCTCCCTCCTGCACTCGATTCATTATTGCTTTCATCAGAGCTTCTAGCGCTTGAGCCTCAAGTTGCTCATTTGAAAGCTTTATGTATACTACTACTGGACAAATGGAGGATTTTTATCTGGCGTTCTTAAGCCATCATAATGTTAGGCTGAAACCTGTATTGTGACAAACATTTTATATCTTTCAAACCTTTGTATTACGAAACCTGACAGAGGAGAAACTCTGTTTCTACAGGTTTGATTTATGTTGTTGGTGGTATCAGCAGTGAAGGAGTAGATCTACGTTCTGTTGAAGTCTACGACCCAATATCTAAACGTTGGTCTGAGCTTGCTCCAATGGGCACCCAAAGAGCGTATCTTGGTGTGGCTGCTCTCAACGACTGTATCTATGCTGTGGGAGGCTGCAATGAATCTCAAGATGCACTTGCTACTGTAGAAAGATACTCCTTTGAAGAGGTATGGTAGACTCCCTTCCTTTCATAAATGTAGATTGCATCAGCTTTGTGTAAGATGCTTTACACAGCAGGTAAGCATGTAACCTGCTTCCTTTCTTTGAAAAGAAATAAGTTAGAAATTCCGTTTCCTTTTAGCTACTGGCTGGTAATCTGAGTGAAACAAAGCTTTGTTGATCTCGGGGTCTGTCTGTCCTAACCAGTCTGTAGAGTCTTGCTGTTGACTTAGTGGAGTGTTTACAAAGATTGTATGCATGCTTTTGGGGAACTGAAAGCTAACCAATACTGATGATGCATAGATATACTCTAGTTTGGTAAATACTTGTTAGGGTTAAGATGGGGGGATGGCTTCCCCCTCTGCAATACAATGGTCAATCATCTGAATCTGACTAGAGAGAAAAAACTCTCTGGAAAAAGTAAGAGTTGCCTTTTGTTGTTTTGTTTTGGAGACAGATGGCATCTTGCAGCGAGTGAAGGAAGGGAGGGTTGTTGTGTACAGACAGTACGTGATCCACTCTTTGGTGACTAGCGTGATTTCGACTACTTGTGAAAGTGGTGTCATTTCAGTCTTGACACTGTACACCTACCATATTCGAGCCTGTGAAGTGTATGTGTAGTGTTCTTTGTATATGTTTCAGTCCTTAAGCTTTAAAAGTTATTTTTATCTGAATTGGGGCTTACCCTAAAACTACTTGTTGACTCTTTCACCTTCTCATTAGGAAAAGTGGACTGAAGTTGCATCAATGAAGATACCAAGAGCTGGTGTCTGTGTTGTGGCTGTGAACGGATTTCTTTATGCCTCGGGAGGCCGAGCTCCCAGTCATGATTTTGCTGCTCCAGTAACCTCTGACTCTGTTGAAGTTTATAACCCTCATATGGACAGCTGGACTGAAATTGCCAACATGATCACCAGCCGCTGTGAAGGAGGTGTAGCTGTGCTGTAAAACACAAAGAAAACTCATTCAAGGAATGAATCAATCTGGCTCCTCAGATTTTCGGTTTTATTTGCCAGAAAACTCTTCTGACACAGGAGCTTCAGTAGAAACAGTGGAGAATTAGATCAGAGGGCTTTTACTGAGCAAAAGGAAATATTAAAACTCTTGCCCTTCAGAGTAAATTGGCTTATCCAATGTCTGTCTCAGTGCCAGTACTCTGTTAGGAGTAGGAATGCCTCTTATGACTGGACTAAACTCACTGCAATACATGGCGAATTTCCCCTGTAAAAATCTGAAGAAATCATTCCAGTAGATTAGAGACATTAATCAGGTTTTTAACTTTTCTACGGTGCACCGAAGCTAGCATCTTTAGCTGGCCTTACAATCTGGAAGGAGGCTACTATAGACAGCTAGGAGTTACCTGTAGATAAGAGCAGATGGGCTACTTGGTTAGCATTAGTTGTCCTTTTCTGTTGGAAATCAAGGAAGAGAAGATAACAGATGGGGAAGACTTGGTACCTCTACTTATGACCTTGATTCACTTGAGCCTCTTTTCTGCTGCTGGGCATGACAGGCATGAAATATGAATTGGATGTTTACTTTCTGACCACCCCATTATCTTGGATGGTAAGTGGCTGAGAATTTCCTGTTCTGGAAGGTTATTCTCACAGTTCTAATAATTTCGTTCCACTTCAGGACAAGCTTTTCTTCTCAGTGGTATCAGTGATGACAATACAGCTGCTTTTACTGTAAGCTCTGATGAATTTCAAATTGATTCATTCATTAGATTAGCTGTTCTGTTTAGGACTGCTCTTAGTATAAAAATACTGGGAAAGCCTTCCCCTCCCCCCCTTGGTTAAATGTGGTTTTTACCCTGTGTGACACATGCTGAGACTTGGCATTGGAATACATATTCTACAAGGTACACACGTTCATCCTTGCTACATCTTGTGTCTTCCCTCTTCCAAATTTGAGCGGAGTGTTTTGTGAGAAAATTAGCTGCATTCGGCATTAAAGTGATGCTGTTAGTTTGTTTTGTCTTAAGGAGTTTGTATTTAGCTTGGACACGCTTAGTATAACAGTACTACTAGGAGCTTGGAGTTACTTCTAGATTTATTTAATTAACATACTTGAAGTTGTTTTTTGCACAATATGATTGCATTTTCTGCACAGCTGTGGATGATTTGGATGAAGTCTGAAATAAGGCTGCTTGAACCTTGATAGTGTTATTCTAGCCCACAAAATCACAACTGGGATGTCACGAAACAGAAAGCCTGCACTGTGTAGACAAAGGAGCATTCATGCTGTCTAGGTCAATATCCCCTGTGTAAAATTAACAAATTAATACATGAATAAAAGCCTCCAAGGTGAGTGTGGCCGGTACCTTAAGAATCTAGGTCTTGCATTCTAACTTAAGGCTGGGAGATTGCCAGGCTAAAACATGCTAGACGACACAGCATTTGTTTCTCTGGTCGTTCTATAATCTTATGTGTGTTTTTACTTCAAAAGGATTTCTTACGTGTGTGCACTAATGTCTATTCTGTCTTTCCCCCCCCCGCCATGTTTAAGCTTATTTTAAACAGTTTTTCATAATAAAATGCATTTTCAGAACTGACTGTCAAATGCTCTTAAATAGGTTACTTTCCTATCATAATGAGTTGTATTACTGCCACTTTTTTTTTCTTCCTTTTTTTACTGGAAATCCCAATTCCCAGTAGGACATTATGAATGATTGGTTATAAATGTTGACTATTTGAGAGGTGCAAGTAACATGCTTCTGTAGTAAAATACGTATTTCTCTTCTCTCTGTGAAATCACTCGGACGTCTTGAAAGTCTGGCTGCCTTGCCAGCTCTCTCCATCCCTCTCTGGGATCAAATGATAGTTAATATTTCTTAGGCTTTCCTCTTTACGTTTCAGGATCCCTTGTGAACCATTTAAGAAACATTACCTTAGATGTATTTTATTAGTTTGGGAACTACGAGCTCAATTCCAATCCCTACCTGTAAACTTTCTGGTTTAGTGGAGCTTGAGGGAGTCTGCTGTTGTATGACTTTACCTTCTCCAGTTTTTGTAGTTGATGCTATCGTGTTTAAAGTTCAAGTTGGTTGGTTATGGTCTCTCATACTCAGCACCTCTTTTCATGAATTAAGTCAAAGGCAGTACTCTTCTCTGGACCCGTTTTAAAAAACGCCATGTCTGAGTAAGAAAGAATAAAAGAACTGTTGTCATTCACAAACTCAAATTTTACTTCCTTCACTGAAATACATCACTGTTTCAGAGCTATGATGCTGCTAATGTGTAAAGGTTAACAGGTTAGGAAAGCTGGAGGCTCATGTACATAGTTGCTATTTCAGCAATACCATATAAGACGATAGCAGGATAGGCAGGTTTCTTAAATGTCTGTTCTTTGCAGAATGAACAGAGAACAGAATTTTAAGTGACAGTATGTGCTTTTATACTGTGAACAACAATGAAGAGAACTGCTTTAAGAGAACTATGACGATGATCTAAATTGGTCCTAAGACTGTGTGTGGATGTCACTTTTCAGTTTTCTTCTTGCATCTTATACTGTACTTAAAGAATACTTAAGATAAAAAACTCACAGTAAATATGCCCACATACAATTTCATAGGTTTCTTGATGTAGCTGAGTCTAGGAAAAAAAAAAAATCCATGTGACTTGGGATGTATCTTCTTCCCCTAAATGATGTGTTATGAAGACAAGTACGAACAGTGTATGCTCCTGCAGTGTTTTCGATCATTGGCCCATCATGGAGGGTTTGCAGCCTACAAGTCCTTTTGTGCCTAGCCCAGGTGCTCAAATAAAACAAGTTTTGAGGAAGGAGAAGTCACAAACTATTTTAAATCCCATTGTTTGATCCCTGAGTGCCAGTGATTGAGTCCTTGTGTCATATCATCAGTTGATAGTACTTTAATTTAGGCACACAACAGATCTTTATGGCTATGTTGCATGCAGCTTCCTTGGCTAGGCAGCCCTAAGTCCAAAGAAAACCTAGGAACAGATGGCCCAGGTATCCTTTTTTATTTAAGTAAGCCTGAGCAGGAAGCTAACCTGTCTCTTGTGATACAAATCTTCCCCTTCTATCTTGCCCTACTCCATCACAGCAGCGGGATGCTGTAGTTTAGGTGAGTGCTAACCTTGGGCTGCCACTGCAAACAAACCTTGCCTGTCCTTTCTTACCTGACTAGCACTTAATCACATGGCATTTTCAGCACCTTCTCAGCTGAAATAAGACAGAAAAGGGTTTTGTTCCACAACACGCGAATTGAACGTGTATGTGCTTTTGCATAATTCTGTGCTGCTGCTGCTTTAAACACTAAGAACTGCTTTCACCTTGTAGTTTCTGACTACACAGTTGTTCTCCCCACCACAGAACATTATCACACATTATAGTCAAACCATACTTTAATAATCCAGCATAGAGCAATTCATAGCCACGTCATTTGAATCTCCATTTTTTAAATTAGTACGACAGTAACATCTCATTCAAAAGTGTTGCTTTGTTCAATGGATAATACAGACTCATGGCTGCCATGGAAGTCACTGCTATTCACAATCCCTCCCTCCTAAACTAGCTAAGTTATTTGCGTCAAGAATAAGCATTTTGATCACTGCCATCTTATGACTTCTAAGCACAAATAAGTCTTTATTTCCCTTGGAACTCAATACAAATATCTTATTGGCAGATAAATAGCTTTTTCTTATTGATTGATTATTTTGTGTTCTGCCATTTATATCTGCTGTTACTTAGCTGCTCCTCTGACATAGTCTTCAACATGGCAGTAGCTAATAGGGATAATACCATCACCACTGTTCCTACTACCCTCAGTACTTTAAACCACCCAGGGTAAGTAGGAAGAAGGGAAATGTCATAATGTAGTGCTATCCCTAAGGCCATTACTAGCATTACTGCACCACGAGTGGTATCTTGAAAAAGTAAGGCTTGCCAGGCAAATAGAGGAGGAACTGTACTGTTAGCCAAGTTCAGCCAGTCTGGCTTGGCTGGGCTGGCTTCTGGGAGAGCAAACCCCCACCTCATTCCTCCTAGGAAAGAGACTGTTACGGCACCATACGTAATCTGAGCAAACGCCAGCTCTGGGTAGTAGGTCCCTTGGATGGCCATGGACAGGGGCACCGCAACAAACGGAATTAGCCCCGCGAGGCTTAAGTAAAGAGCTGGCTTGGGAGAATCCTTCAGTGATTTCATACTTCGTTGCAAGATGCCAGAGTCTTTGGTCTCAGATTCCTTGGGGGTTTTCTTCTTGAAGAAGGGGAGAGAGGTGTGAAAAGCCTGGAGCTGCGTTGCATATACTGAAGCTGGGTTGAGGCCTGGAGATCTTGAGAGAGGACACACATCTCTATGAAGCCGGAGGCCAAGAGAAGACCAAGTTGTCTTATTCCTTCCATACTGTAGTAGTCTGGGACCGGTTAACTTCTGCAGCTGCAAGTACAAAACTTGTTCTGAACACCTTACAATGTAGGCTTACGGATCTACAGTTACCTGGACTACCTACAAAATATTTTCCAAGTCAGGTCACATCACAGCTGCCCTTCCTCTCAGTTTTCAAGTGTTTTTAACTTCACTGATTAAGCTGACACAGCTCTCACAAGCTAGCTAACGGAAAAGCAACTAGGCTCTTCATAGTAAGCAAACCTTACTCATTACAAAAGGTTTGTATATCCACCTGTCCTTCCACTCACACATCCATTCTTTAGGCATTTTTAAGTTACGAAATATCGGTCCTTTTCAGAGTAGAATATAAAATGATTACAGAAGTAGGACAAGGTCACCCCAGAAACCAGCCACTATCCCCTCACTACCACAAAGATACAGGAAAAAAAGACCTATAGACAATAAAATTTGATTTTATAAAAGAAATATTTTAGCTTTGGCTAAAAGCTGCTGTAGAAACTAGAATTCTCTCAGAAAAGCTGAGTGATAACCATGGCTACTCCAACTTGTAAGATGCCTTTGTTTTCAATGCTCCAGTCATACATTTTGCTATTTTACATCTAAAGAAAAACAGAGAGCAAAGAAGGCTTCAGAAACTTACTTTGAAAGGTGTGTGGAAGCAGCATCGTTGTATGAGAGGAAACATTTTTGCTTTTATCAGGGCCCTAAGACAGAAAAATTCAGGAGAAGGTCTGAAACTGATGAACAGCTGAGTTTTCCTCATGTCCAAAGTGAAGTCACTGTCTAGGCTTGCTTATCAGAGGTGAGGCCCTTATAGTTGTGCATTGAAAGATAAATATTATATGTACTCGATCCTTATTTACCCACTGCAGGATATTTTGTTTCAGGCAGCTCTATGAACTGAAGCCCTAAAGTTGCGGTAATTGTTACACAGACAATTTCTAGCTAGAGAACTGAGCGTCAGACCGCGGCTGGCGGATCATCTCCCTTTCACGGGATCAATGGCGGCACAAGGCTGACGGAGGACCAGCTCCCTGCACGGGGAAAGCCCGGTCCCTAACCACCGAGAAGCGGGAACTGCACCGCACCCCGAGCCGCGGGTAAGCGGCCTACTGGTGGGGGGCAAAACTAACGGGGTAGGGCGAGCAGCTCGCCGGCGGGCTTCGCTCCCCGTTCACGGTCCCGCTGCTCCGCGCCCAAAGCCCCAGCCCGCAGGCGCGGTCAGGAGGGATGCGGGTCCCTCCGGGCCGAGGCCCTCACTGGGGGCTGGCAGGGAGGGGCCGCGCTGGTCCCCGACCACGGCGGTACCCACCGGCTCCAGCCCGCGGCCTCCTCGCTGGGACGGCTTCCGGTGCCCCGGGAAGCGCTCCGGCGGGGACTGGCGCTCAGCGGTGCAAGTCCGGGCGGGAACAGGCGCGGCCGATATCGTTCCGCGGGGTCGGGGAAGCGCCCAGGTGTGCGTGGCGCCCACCGGAGCCGGAGGTCCCGGTCCCCGGCGTGCCTGAGACCGGGGACAGCGGAGCCGAAAGGGCGCGTTCCTTCCTCTGCCGCTGCGGCAGCCTCACTTGCTCCCAGCCCGAGGGCTGCGGCCGGTGCGCTCGGGCCGGCAGAGCGGCGACACGGGCCGCTGCTGCCCGCGGAGCTGCCGTGCGGGGCCGCTCCTCCTGCCCGAGCTCCGAGATCTCCGCGGCGGGCCAGCCTCGCTCAGACGGGAAGGAGCGGCGGACTACAACTCCCAGGCTGCCCCGCGGCGCGGCGCCCGGCCGATCGGCGGGACGGGAGGGCGCACGGCCTTCTGGGACGCGTAGTCTCCGCCAGCGTACGGCAGGCGATGAGGGCGGTGTGTGCTACCGCTCTGATTGGTGGGGCGGGGGCGCGCGCGCGCGCGCCCCTCTCCCGGGGCGGGGGTGGGGAGCGCTCCGCGTGGCCGCCGGGAGAGCTGGGGGGGCGTGTCCCTTCCG
>Ga0065711_1010486_pt1 | contig 11522 bp, 14 predicted proteins | sample Hoacrofraction12_FD_59098 | JGI IMG/M metagenome (GOLD analysis project Ga0065711, IMG submission 59098) | Hoatzin crop microbial communities from Cojedes, Venezuela - Epithelial fraction 12 v2 (version 2) | ecosystem: Host-associated > Birds > Digestive system > Esophagus > Crop | place... | reverse complement strand
CTCCCCGCGGCCCCCCCGCCGGCCCCGCCAGCTCTCGCCCGTCGGGCGCTGGGCTCGGCACCTTCGGGTGTCCCCTGCCTCCCCCCGGCCTCTGTTCCGCTCGTCGCGTTTTGCAGCACGGCCGCGGGACCATGGCGGGGCTTGGGCACCCGCCGCGCTGGGGGACACGAGGAGGTGGCGAGAGCCATGTCAGACCAAATTCCTTTTCGCCCTTTCGACACCAAAGAGCTCCAGCTCGTCTTTGGGGGGACACCAAGAACCCCCAACCCCAAAGCCACCCCCAAGCCCAAACCCCAAACCCCGTCTCGGCCCCGCGTGCCCCAGGCTGCCGGCGCGGACCCCAAACAGACGGCAGATGGTCGGAGGGGAGGCGGCAGCGGCAAGGCAGGTGCAGGGGAAAATTGCTAATTAGCTACGGGACATTAAGCTCCCATTCTTGTGAGAGGGAACTCGGCATCTTCTGACCGCCGCAGACTCTGGGGAGGGAGGACGCGGGGGTCTCCAGCCTCGTCTCCTCGATTTGCTGCTTCTGCTGGTGTGCGGTCCACCCCGTCTCACCCCGGTATCACCCCCGGGGCCAACCCAAGCGCCCTGAAAGCCACGGGATGCGATAGCAGGCAGGTGGCTGCAGGCTCAACCCTCTCCCTCTGGGTTTTCTTCCAAAAAATGGGGAAAAAAAGAAAGAAAAAAACCCAACGTGAAGCAGAGACCGAAAGGCAGGGGAGCATGCAGAGAAGGTGCACAGGGAGGGGGAGTCGGTGACTGGAGGAAGAGGAGCGCCGCGTTACAGACCCGGAGATGAAGGATGCGGCTCTGGCGTGATCAGTCAGGATTTGAGCGTAACAAAGCCTGACAGCATCCCCACCCAGGCAGGTCCTGAGCCTGTGCTTGGCACCCAGGAGCTCATCAGACAGTAACAGGGCTCAAGAAACAAGTTTTTCAGCCCAGTTTTATCAGTGACAAGTCAAAGCCACCCAGCTGGAGTTTTGGAGATGGTGATCAGCACCAGCCCTGCGGGTGTTGGGGAGACCCTGAAACCCCGGCAAGGGTCTGTGCCGTGCAGACGGTCCTGCTGCTGCAGGGAGCATGGCTCTTGTCCCCATGTCCCCAAGCACATGCTGAGCCTGGAAACAGCAGCTCAGGCCCAGCGCCGGGCAGATGGAAGGCTGGATGGCTGGATGGATGGACGGACACACCGCTCTGAGCCCAGCGGCAGCAGTTCCGGGGTAGCCAGCTGTGGCTCTGCCCTGCTCTTTCCCACGGGGATGGGGTGACCCATCCCGAGCCCCGGGGGACCCAGCCCAGCTCCCCCGGCAGCCGGGGTGTCTCTCCTGGCTCATCCACCAGCCTTATCTATGCCTGCGTCATCCCACTTCCCTTCCTATCTTAACACCGCTCTATTTTTGGCAGGAGGAAACCCCTCCTGGGCTGATAACACCCCTCTGGAAAGTGATCTGAAGAGCTTCCTCTTTTTCTTTCTAATGCTGGAGGGGAGAAAGGCCTCGAACTTTTCATTTTCCCCCTGGGGGAAGGCGGGTGCTGCCTGGACGGACCCTCTGCCCAGGCGGGAGCGAGCGGGTGGGAAGCCCGGCCGGGGCCGTGCAGTGGGGCAGGGACTCGCGGCTCTGGATGGATCCATGGGAGCGGCAGGCGAGCGCAGGTGCCAGTGTCCCCGGCTCCGTGGGTGACACACGGCTCCACAATGCAAAACCCTCCCACTGACCTCACCGCCGGGCCTTATCGGGGAGGCGTTGGAGCGAGACAAATGAGCCAAGAAAATGCTCGTGGGATGAGATCACCTCGGCTGTCTTCGCGGCTCCCCAAATGCCTCGGCCGTGCCGAGCCCGGGTAACCGGGGCGCTGCAGGCAGCTGGACGTGCCTGCGATGGAGAGGAGGTTTGCAGCCGGCTTTAGGCTGGGCTGCGGTGGTGAGAGCGTCCCCCAGCCACCCCCAGCTGTGGGATGCTGAACCCCCCAAACCACTCCATGGTGATCTGCCCTGTGAAGCTCCCTCCAGGTACCGGCTTCTCTCCCAAGCTCCCGATTCGAGGTGCAACCAGGTGGGAAGGAGAGCTGGAGTTCAAGGAACCACACAAGCGCCTTTCCTGTGCTGTTTCCTGGTGCCGGGATCCGTGTGGGGTGCACGGTGGGGGGGAGCCTCCGGGCTGTCCCCGAGGGTACCAGGATGCAAAGCCCAGTCCCGTGGCTTTTCCCACGGCCACAACCCAGACAGAGAACACTACTCAACGTGGTGGGAATGGGGTCCTCCTGGCTTTTGCGCAGTCTCCTCACTCCTTCTCTTGCTGCTTCGTGAGTTGGTGACTGATACCACTCTTCCTCAGTGGAGGAAGGAGAAGAAAGATCCCTCCCTGCCCAGGGGGAAACCCAAGCAGCCTTGTTGGGGGCTCAGCTGGAGCAATGGGGGGACCAGGGCCAGCCCCATTGGAAAGAGGTTGATGGGGATGTCCCCATGGGCAGCTGTCCCCCGAGATATGGCTCCAGCACTGCTCCTACCTGCCCCATTGCTCCAGGAAAGAGCAGGTTGCTTCCACGCCTTGGAGCTGGAGCCCTGAGACTGCCCCTTGTCTGGGGCGATGCTGGGTCTAGCCCCAGGTGAGGGTCGCACAAGGTTGGGGTGCCCCTGCTCCCCCTGACTTCTCGTCCTGGGTGCTCTCTTCTTAGAATCATAGAATCATAGAATGGTAAGGGTTGGAAGGGACCTTAGAGATCATCTGGTTCCAACCCCCCTGTCATGAGCAGGGACGTCTTCCACCAGACCAGGTTGCTCAGAGCTCCATCCAACCTGGCCTTGAACACTTCCAGGGAGGGGGCAGCCACAGCTTCTCTGGGCAACCTGTGCCAGGGCTTCACCACTCTCATGGTGCAGAATTTCTTCCTAATATCTAATCTAAATCTGCCCTCTTCACCTGGGGCAGGGCAGGACCGCCTGCTGTGCAGCTGGGATGTCCCAAAACCGGCACCTGAGTAACCCAGGGGACATCCCAGCTCCCCAGCAAGGGTACCTTTGCCACGGCTCTCCATCCATCAGACCCCTAGGGAGGTGATGCCATGGGTGCATTCACAAAGCCCCTTCTCAGCAATTTGAAGAGGGGAAAAGCGTGGCTGGAAACCCTCTGGCGGCTCCTCATGCACGGGATAACACAGATTCGTGAGCGTGACGCAGTCAGGGACACGCTCCTGGGTATGCGCACCCCTGTCTTCTGCTGTGCCGCGGCTTCACCCTCCTGGCCGTCCCCCACACCAGCCTCCAGCTCCGGCAGCTGCTCCGCAGGACCAAAACCAATTCCCGGCGTCGGGGACAGCCCCAAGCCTTGGCGGCCTTCGGGAAGCCATCAGCGCCCAGCAAGGAGGCAGCGAGGCTGGAAGCCTCTGTGCCCTCCAGCCCCACTGCACAGGCAGCACGGGCTGAACCCTGACGTGAGGGACAAGGTAGGAAACGCGAGGGACAACGTGCAAACTTGTGACAAAGCCACGTGGCCATCAGAAAGGGGCCGGGGACCCTTCTCCTCCTCTTTTACTCTGCATTTTAAACCCCTTGAGTCATTTCCATTCCTGGATGTTAAATTGTCCTTTTCTGCTTTCTTTTATTTCCTCGTTTCCGGAAAGGGGCTCGTTGTTCCTGACCTGCCGGCGCGGTGGGACTCGGGGCTTTGGTTGCAGTCGCCGGCATCCGCCAAGGAGATGCCAGCAAGAACAAAGGTCGAGCACAGCCACCCGCCGTGTCCCAGCGAGATGCCGGGAGCCCCCAGCCCCGGGGACGCTGCTCAGCATTTCCATAGCAAAGCCCTGCGCTGTCATTTGGCCACGTTCTCACGTTTGAGGCATTTTCGCTCTTTCTTGAGAAATGCGAAGCGCCCGGTGCGATTTCCTGACCACGGGAGGGCTGGCAGGGAACCCCCCATGGCTCCGGCATCGCCGGGAGAGGGGCAGCTCCCTCCACCGCCCCGGCACGGGGTCGGAGCGTGGGGTGACATGGTTGCCACGGGGGAAAGTGCCACGGGCAAGCGGCCACGGGCAGCATCCCCGCGCTGGCCACGTCTGCACGCTTGTCTCTGCTCCAGAGCACCTCCAGGTTTGTCTGCGCTCCCTCCCCACGGCCAAGCGGGGGATCAGCACCCTGATTTGGAGCCACCAGCTGCAGATGGTGGGGGGTTGCACCCAGAGGGGCAGAGGGACACCGGCCACCCCACTCCCCATCACTCTTTCAGGATGAAAATCAGTGCGCATGTCTGGGCCCCTAAGGAAGCTTCACATCTTCCCAGCTGTGAGGATAACCTGCTGGGGCCACAGCCAGGGCAAAATCAGCTCGGTGTTGTGTCCCCAAACATAGAAGAAGTGATAACTATCCATCCTGGAAGAGCAGACCTGCCCGAGTCAAGCTGGGGCAGTGGAAGGGGAAAGAAAAGGGCTGTTAACTCTTGTGCCTAATGATGACACTTTATGAAGCTGGCTGTCAAACAGCTGTCTCCAGTGCATGGACGGGGGAAGTGAAATGAGAAGTGGGAAGGAGGGCGTTGGGCAGGGGTTGTTCTTCATCGCTGGAGCCCAAATGCAGCAGGAACTTGTCGCCCTCTTGCTGCCTCTCCTGCCTGCCCTGGCAGATGGTCTGTCTGGAGGGATTTGGGCAACTCTGCAGGAGGAATTTGGCGCCTTCACAGGGTGTCCAGGATCCCAAGTCCTACCCCGTGCCATGCAGCTTTACTCGGAGGTGCTCCCACCTCAAGACGTTACCCACAGGAGGAACGGAAAGGGATAACCAGGACAGGTGCGCCGGGTGGCATCGGTTTTGGGTACTATGTCGGGGTTTTGGGGTGTACCTTCCAGCAGCCATGGTGGGCACCAAGCTCCAGGTGTGAGCGTGGTGTTCCTGTCCTGCTGCAAAAGGGCTCCACCACCGAGTGGGACATCGAATTAGGCACTTCCATGCCAGCGGCTCATCCCAAGGCTCCAGCAGAGGAGGAAGGAGTGTGTCCGAATGCGAGCACTGCAGCCTCCTGGAGCAGCTCCCGCCGGGTCCCTGCCACCACCTGCCCTTTGCTCAGAAGCCGCAGGAGACAGGGATTTGGGGGGAGGACTTTGCTTTCCCCGTTCTCTGGTGAGAGCTGAAGCACCAGGTGCTCTTCAGACCTCCCCTCCAGGTGAATCGGTGCCTGATGCAAGGAGCGTGCCCTGGTGCACCCATGACTGCGGCCATCTCCTGCGTATGTGGACAGCTGTGTGGGATCTCTGAACCCACAGCCCTGTTTGCTGTTTGCACATCAGCTCCTCTGCAGAAGTGAGAGACATTTTCATGCAGCAGCTTGGCACCAGGAATAAGGGAGACAGCAGCCACCGAACCACCTGCTTTTAAATTTTTATGCAAATACTGAATTACAAAAGCAAACACGAGAAAGAGCAGATGTTCCCCCAAGCCCTCACTGCGCTCCTCCTCCAACAGACCTTCCTCTCCGGGCAGCCAGGCTGGACTTTTTAGCTAGCAGCAGGTTTTTAACTGCCTGTGAAATTGTAAAGACAAACTTTGTTTTGCAGAATATGGAATATGCCGTGGGAGAGATGGATGGATGGATGGATGGGTGGATGGGTGGATGGAAAGAAGGACGCAAGGAGGGAAGTATCTTCCTTTTTCCTCCATTCAAATGCCGTAGAGATGATGATGTCTTATCAGTACACCAATTAAATAGCCAAACTCTTCGAAGCTCCAGTGATGCCTCCATTTCTTCAGGGGCTGCTCAGCTATCATGAAAGGAGGAGGTGGGTATGACCATTTCTCAACAGAAAGAAGTGTCAAGGGAGAGGCACTGGGTCGAGGTGAAGAGCAGGGCAGAGAGGGTGAGGGATGCCCCAGAGGTCAGTTCTTGGCACACACCATGCCATGCCCCCCGAATTGGGGGAGAGGGAGGTCAGCCGCATTTCTGTCACCTCGAGGTTCCACAGGATGGTGGCCATCCCCAGGGGAGAGGCAGCCTGCCTCCAGGCATCCCTGGGGAGAAGGAGAAACCCTGGAGATCAGGCTCGGTGGCGTTATCACTGGCTCTCTTCATCAGATTAAAATGTGACTGCTCTTTGTGGAACGCTGCAGGAGCTGGCTGGCTTGGGCTGTGTCTAACAAGGTTTTGTTGCGCAGTGAGAACCAGCCCCAGCCCAGGCAGCTTGTCACAGTGTGGAGATGAAGCACGCAACTCCATGGCAGAGCACCCGCTCCAAAGAGAGGGGTGGGCATCCCTCAGATGGATGGCAATGGGCTTCCCAGCTTCCCTGCTGCACTCCATTTGAAGCCCAAAGCTGACAATTTTCACAGTGTTTTCAGCATCTCTGGGGTTTGGAGCCACAAGGGCTTGGGAGAGTCACTGGATCTGCCCCTGAAGCTCTTGGAGCTGTTCGTGGCGTGCTCGGGAGATGTGGGTGATGCGGCTGGTGTGGGAGGGTGTCTGTGCTGCCATCAGCCCATCCCCTCTGGTGAAGTTAGAAACCGTTGCCCTTTTGCACCCATAGAGAGGTGGAGCTCTCAAAAATACACATTTCCTACAAACCCTGGAAAAGGGGGTGGCGGGTAGGGGAGAAGGATGTGATGAATGTCCTCCCCGGGGCATCAGCCGTGCCCTGCAGGGACAGCAGAAGCTGCACATGGCGGGTAAAGGACGGAGGGAAGGGAGTGGAGGAGGTCAGGATCACAGGATCACAGAACAGCCCAGGTTGGGAGGGACCTGGAAAGATCATCTGGTCCAACGTTTCGTGGGAAAGGGAGCCTAGCTGAGATTATCTAGCACCCTGTCCAGTTGCATCTCAAAAACCTCCAGCGATGGGGACTCTACCCTGGGGAGGTCCAGTGAATGACTGTTCTCGCTACAAAAAAACTTCTTCCTTATGTTGAGATGAAACCTCTCACGGTGTAACTTGTACCCATTGCCCCTTGTCTTCTCCATATGGCTACCTGTGAAGAGAAGAGCCCCCACACTTAAGTGCTCTGTTCCTGGACCTTCTCGTCCTGGCAGGATCCCTTTCCTGGCACGCAGCACGGATGCTGCCTCTAATAATGGAGAAAAACAAAGAAGAAAGGGGGAAGACCAGGACCTGAAAATGATGGGTACTGAACTCTCTGGTGGCAAGTTTCCACCGGACTTCCGTGCTGGAGGCCTTCTCACTTGCAGTGACGAGTCTGTGGCTGGCCCTGTGGCTGGCAGCCTGCAGCGCTGCTGTATGAGCCAGCTTTGTTTCCCACGGTGAGACTCTGTTGGGAACGTGGGGACATGGGGACACATCCATACATCTGCTCTGCACAACACAGCGTCAGTTCAGGAATCCCAGCTGGCTCTGGGCAAGGACGGTGCCGGCATGCAAGTTCGGGTGTCAGAGGAGCAATAGCTGCATTAGCTGGGGCAAGTTAGAGCCCCTTTGGCCAGGATGCTGGAGCTACTTTTGTTATTCTGGAGGTGACCTGTTCTTCAGAGCTAACTTGGCACTGCTGTATCCCATACAGGCAGAGTCTGCGACACCTGGAAGCCTCCAAGAGGAACGTGGACATGAAGCCTGAGCACACCAACAAAGTGGTCCTGGGCTTCTCAGCAGCCTCCCCTTTCATGATGTCCTGGGCCTGTCTCCTGGGGAAACCTTCATCCGTGCATGGGGCAAACCCCACTCTTCCCCAGCCCAAGTGGGAAGGTGAGGTTGCCCACTGAGCAAAGACCTTCAAGCAGAGCCACATATTTCAGCCGTGCGCTCGATGATACAATAGCAAATGCCTCCAAAGTCCCGGCCCTCTGGAGCATTTCCTTAGCTCGCTGGAATTTCCGTTTATTTCTTCCTCTCCCAGGCTCTTACCGAAAACTGGTGTCACCACATGTGTCTCCTCGGCAGGCTCTGGAGACCAGCCAGCTCCCTTGGTCCCCCTCTCAGGTCTCTCACCAACGTGCTGGGCATTTGCAAGGGGCGAGCTCCCCGAGGGTGTCAGCTTCGGCTCACCCCTTGATTAATCACCGAAGGCGACTCTACCAATCAAGAAAAGATTTACAAGGCAGGCAGGAAGCTCTTGTTTTTACAGGAGTGCCTCAAACACACGCACACAGTAGGAAAAGCAAACATTCCAGGCATACCAAGGGATCCACGGGATAAAAATTCCCCAAACAGCCCAGATTAAGATACTTGGCGGCACATGGAAACACTAAAACCTGGACTCAAGGATTTAATTGTCCTATTTAGCAGAGGGCCCTGAGCTCTGGGTGGAACAACCTGAGCTGCATGGGAACAGCCACCCCGGGGGCCAGGCAGAGGGTCAGCGGCGATGCCCTCCATACAATAAAGGTCAGGGCTGGCCCCCACCCCTCTCCCAGCTCCATATGCTCGCCAGAGCCTTCGGGCAGAGTTTAATGTGAGTTTTCCTTTGGAAATGCTCAGCCCTGCTCCTAGGCAAGTCGGGCAGGGGTCACTCCGAATCAATGCAACGCCGAATCCGAGCCCGTCAGAGCAGAGAGACCCCCTATTCTGGCTCCGGCCAGTGAGACCCCCCAGCCTGAGGGCCACAGTCATCATGCTGGGTCGATACCCATTACCTCCCATCCTACCCTAAAGCCCTCCGAAGCGAGTGCAAGCATTCCCATCCTCTCTGGTCCCAGATGCCGACCCAGGAGATGCAGCGGTGCCCTCGCAACCGCTCGCCCCCAGTGAAACACTCCTCGAGCATTAGCAGGGTTGAACGAGAAGGGAAATGAGCAGGCTAGAGCAGGTCCAGTCCCACCGGTGGGTTCAGCTGCTGCTACAGCCCTGTCTCCTGGGCTGCTTGACCAGCTCACTCCCTGGCTGGTCCCTGGCTGTCGCTGTTTGACAAACAGCAGCAATATTTTTCATTTATGGGTTTTCAAGGGACCATGAGAAAGGCAGGAGGGAAACAGCACTTTGGTTTCTTTAAAAAAACCCAGTCCAAATGCTGTGCTTCCCCTTTCTCAGATGCTCTTTTGGACTTCCTTTTTTTAGTTCGAAATGATTTTTCAAGGGAGTTCACTCTCTGGCTGTATTTCCCAGGACTCGCTCCTGTTTGTCAAGTGATTTGTGCAATGAACTCACACTTGTGCAGTTAGTCCTGACTATGTGTTGTGGGATAATCTGGACTCTTCATCAGGCTCTGAATCTTCAGGTGACAAAGGGGAAAAAGCCCTGCAGGACAAAAAAGCTAGCAGGCTCAGAAATTTTCATAAGCTGGAAATATTTTCCCCTCTGAAAGGATCAGTTGCCCCATAAAGCCTCCTTTTTCATCTTTCTGCAAGCCACCCCGCAGAAAGCAGAATTCAACCTCGCCTAGTTACGTATGGCTTGTCCACTTCTGCTCCGAACGCAGCTGCCAGTGGCTGCTCCCGGCAGGCATCTCCAGCTCCCACCCACAGCCAGTTTTCTGGAAGAGTGGTGGAGGGGACTGGTAAGGAAATAAGCCATCTGCTGAAAGTGAGAGTTAAAGGGAAGCACGCGCTTGAGATCATNAAATCACAGGATAGTTTGGGTCAGAAGGGGACCTTCAAAGACGGTCTAGTCCAACCCCCCCTGCCATGGGCAGGGACACCTTCCACTAGACCAGGTTGCTCAAAGCCCCATCCAGCCTGGCCTTGAACATTTCCAGTGACGGGGCACGCACAGCTTCTCCGGGCAACCTGTTCCAGTGCCTCACTGCTCTCATAGCAAAGAATTTCTTCCTTATACCTCATCTAAATCTCCCCTCTTTCAGTTTAAAACTGTTGCCCCTTGTCCTGTCATCACAGACCCTGGTAAAAAGTCTCTCTCCATCTTTTTATAAGCCCCCTTTATAAATTGAAAAGCTGCCCTAAGGTCTCCCCAGAGCCCTCTCTTCTCCAGGCTGAACAGCCCCAGCTCTCGCAGCCTTTCCTCACAGCAGAGGTGCTCCAGCCCTCAGCCTGTTTTTGTTGCCCTCCTCTGGCCCCGCTCCAACAGGTCCAGGTCTTCGCTGCGCTAGGGACCCCAGAGCTGAACACAGTCACTACCCTAGAATAAAATCCTCATTTACACGCTCAACAAGTCATCTGCCGTGCACTAAGATGCAGATTGCCCCGAGTATTTATCCCAAATCGCAGCCCACGCTCAGGCGTGAGTGGGGCCGCCTGCCCCAAAAGCACAGCCCAGCTCCCCTCCCGCAGCCCAAGCTTTCGCAGAAGGCTGTGAGGATGCTCCACGGGATCCAGATGTGGGAAACATGACTCAGATTCCTGGGAGTCTGCATCTCAGCACATCATATCGTTATTGCAAGCAGTTTCCTTGTGGCCCTCCTCTCTTGCCTGCTGTTCATCACCAGCCGACGCAGCAGAAGTCCAGGAGACCTTTCGACAGCTAGCTCACAGCTGGGACATGAATGTGTCCTTCAGAAACTGGTTTTGTCCCAGTAAGTAGGACTGGCTTTAATGCACGGCTCTGCATTTCTTCTGTGATCGTACCTGTCAGCGCCTGTGCCCTCCCGGCTAGCAGCTGAGCTTAACCCTGCTTGCATGTCAGCTTTCCCAGCAGCATCCTCCTAAGGTGGCCACGGCTGTGCTGAGCGTGCTGTCCCTTCCCGGGACCCTGCCAGCATCTTCCCTTTCTGGGGCTTTCTCAAGTCCTCCGAGGCTTCTAGCTTGGCAATTCCCATCTGCAAAGTTCAGCATCTGCTTTAAAAAAAAAAAAAAAAGCTGGCTGTGTTTAGGAAGTTTAACGTGGCATTGCAGGGACGTGAGTCATCACCAGCCTTGCTTTCTGCACCACGGTATTTCTGTTTGCCCTCGACCGCAGAACAATGCCACAACTCAGCTCGCCGCAGGACAGCGGCACCTGGCCCACTAGTCCCGGTCCCGTCTTGTTTGGAAAAGGTAAATAAAGTCACACTGTGTGGCCAAGGAGCCGTCCTGAGGGAGAGCGGCAGCTGCACACACCAGTGCCGTGCAGGGACTGGAGGGTCCCTGAATTCAGCAGCCACCGATGAAATGTGATAAAGAGTGGTGGATCTGGGAAGCAAGTGGTCAAGTATAATCGCTTGCTTGCACTAGAGAGGGTCAGAGATAAAGTCCCAGGAGCGCGGCGGTCAGGAGACCCGGTGTCTGGAGGACTGCTGCTGTCACCCACAACAGATGCTGGGCAGGCTGGGGCCCTTGGCTGCACAGTCTGTCTTCACACCAAGACCTGCCAAGGTCTCAGTTTGTAGCCCTTTTCCAAAGGTGGCTCAGAGCAGAGATGCTCTGGGCTCTCGCAGAGGCCTCCAGCACAGGGATGATCGCCTTGGGCATCGTTGCTCCCCCGGGGCTGTTTCCTGGCTGGGACCACATGTGGGTAGGAGGTGGGGGAACATTAGGGCGCAGGTGGGACTTACCATCCTGACCTCAAAATGGGGTTTGGAGACCTGGTCAGGGTGCTTCAGGTGCCTCCTGCCCTGCTTTGCCTTCCTTTACTTTGCCTGATCTTGCCTTGCTTGCCTGTCCCATCCCATCCCATCCCATCCCATCCCATCCCATCCCATCCCATCCCATCCCATCCCA
>Ga0065711_1049008_pt1 | contig 11523 bp, 7 predicted proteins | sample Hoacrofraction12_FD_59098 | JGI IMG/M metagenome (GOLD analysis project Ga0065711, IMG submission 59098) | Hoatzin crop microbial communities from Cojedes, Venezuela - Epithelial fraction 12 v2 (version 2) | ecosystem: Host-associated > Birds > Digestive system > Esophagus > Crop | place... | reverse complement strand
CAGTAACTAGATCTATATCTGAAACAACAGCTGAAAAAAGTATTCAAAGGAAAGGTAAGCTCATAAATATTGTGTAAACTTTCTGTAAGCTCGATTAAGAACCTGAAAGTGCCTAACTTTATTTAATATCCTGCCAACTTCAGTCTATCTTTCACCCTTCCAAAGATATCCAGGCGAATGCACGAAGAGATGGAGCGGGATTGCAAATGTATTACTGTTCTTTAAATCACGCTCACATCTGTGCTGAAACACTCCGCAGTTCCACCCTCTGAAAGTATTCCAGCACAGAGCAATGCCCCCCACTTCATTTCCCTTCCTTCCGTACACAGCTGCGTCTCACAAACAAAACCGTTTTTAGAGAATGTATATGGCAATTATTTTATCCCTTATGGAAAGAATATCCAGCTGTAGCTCATCTTATAAGGTAGTAGAGAATGCCATTAAAGAGCAACACTAAAATGCAATGTAATTTTGTAGAGAGTAATAGATAAAAGTAATATAAGGAAATGTGTTCCTTTTTTGTATTTCTGTGTGAGCAACTCCGAAATGTCACCATCACTGGCAAAAAAAAAGAGGATTTTTGTATTTCTCAAAGTGACAGGAGTAAAACTCTAGCTGTAGAAATCTGGAGATGAAAATCACAAACACAAATTTCGCAGTTGTTGATATTTTGCAGATGGACTGATTTTTTTTTTTAATTTTTTCATTGAATTTGTGTCAAAAGTTTCTGTTGCCAAAGATGCCTGCATTCGTTTATAACACGTACGAATAAAGGACCGGGTCTGAATTTAAACTGTGTTGCTAAGAATACCATCTGTAGATGAAGCAACGCGTTCAGATATATCAGTCAGTGTATTTCCATCTTGTCTCTGCCGTATGTAACCTAACACATCTTGTTTCCACGTAACCAAAGTTTTCACAGTTGCCATAAGGAACGTGTGACAAAACGCTCTGGGAACTGGAGAGAGAACCCGTCCACAAGACAGCCTTTGTCTGTCTGCACCACAGAAGTGTTTGCCGTACGGTAAGTAGAAAGGGGAAAACACAGCTGAGATGGCTGGAAGAGATGCCACACTGTGCTTCTGCATCTGTCGAATCAATCCGCCGTCACGTGTTTGGCATACCCTGTGCTATCTCACAGCTGCAGCTCTAAGACTAGAAAACGCACCCTTATGGCAAGGTTGCTCTTCTGCTAGGGAGAGAGCAAGAGAGCGCCCAGAAATTACCATGAAGGTGAAGGATGGAAAGAGGAGATTCTTTTAGACATCACACCGCACTTTCCTGCCCCCCCCCCAAAAAAAAAAAGAGTAAAATTTGTATTTTGTTTTAACATAAAATTCTGCTGGCGTACATAATTTGGCAAATACAAGTACTGCTTTATTGGTACAAGTGGCTGTTGTCTACTTTAATGCACCAGCCAGCATACCAATAAGGACACCAACAAGTCTGGTGCACCTAGTCTCTTCGCTGATGTAAACCAGGAATACCCTACCTTGCTCCTGCATACTGCGATTAAATGGCTTTTTAAAGCTATTTATGTGTGTCTGTATGGGAACAAAGTAACAAAAAAAAGCATTAAAGAAGTCTTTCCACCCCTGCCCTTCTTTTGGTTATTTGCAAGGGAAGCTAAAGATGGAATACTGTGTTTTCCCCAGAAATATTCTCCTGAATGTAAAAGAAAGCCTGTTTCTTTAAACAGCCCATAGATATTTTTTAACAGAATTGTAAATTATGATCCTATTTTCATTTGAGACATCCTGCGTGTATGTGTATACATATTTAGGTATGTGCAAAATATACAAAGAAAAGGCTATCCATAAATAAAATGTGTAGGTAGGGGCCACACACAATGAATTTATCTTTTACTCACTCTGAGTTTATTTATTACTGCAGTCTGATAAATGGTGATGCATTAACATTTATGCAGATTTTCATGCGATTCTTCATTTGCAATTTTCACAATTTAACCCTGCTGTTCCCTCAGAACACACAGCAGATGTCAAACCCCTATGAAGATCATTATTCCTGCACTACAACGGCACATATTTTTCTTGAGGTGTCTTCCCACTTGTAGACGGATGACGAAGTCAACCTGCTGTGAGCGAGCGCTCAGATCTGTGAACACACCTGGCGGAATGCTGCTGTTTCTGGACTTCGGCGTGGCGGGACCACGCACTGCGGAGATGCAAGCTGTCTGGAGCATGCCTAAACCCACCGGATTTCATGGGGTGGGAGCCTGGGAATCTGGGGGATACGGGGGCTTCAGGCAGGCAGGGACGTTAAACATCTCCACTATGTACTTTCAAACATTAAACATACATACCAGACACCACCCTAGGCTTGGGCAACCAGAACCACAAGCTGGGTGCAGCTTTGGATGAAGGGGTCCAGTTTTACGCCCCAGAGGAGACTTCCATCCCCAGCTGCGTTTGTGGAGTGACCCTGAGGTCTGAGCCTTGCAGCACCCAACTGCCTGTGAGTCCGACCACAAAGCAATGCCTTCCCACCCCATTGTGGAACCTCTGTGAATCACAGAATCCTCCAATCACAGAATCATTAAGGTCGGAAAAGACCTCTAAGATCATCAAGCGCAACCACCAACCCAACACCAACATGCCTGCCAAACCACGTCCCAAAGTGCCGTATCTATGCGTTTTTTGAGCCCCTCCAGGGATGAGGACTCCACCACTGCCCTGGGCAGCCTGTTCCGATGCTCGACCACTCTTTCAGTAAAGAAATTTTTCCTAATATCCAAGGTCCTGGCTGCATCTTCTCACACCCTCCCTGCAAGCAGGGTGGCTTCTGTGATTGCCTCCCAAGCCTTCCCCACCCCAGGCTGGCCAAGCCCTGCAAATTCACGCTTGTAAGTTCAGCTTTTCTGAGCAGTCACAGTATTTCCTAGCTTACAGCAACTCTCTCATGCACACCCCCCGTCCACTCCCTTGCGATTCACCGCAGAGCAGAAAAACCGGACAATATCTGCAGTGGATAAACATACACAGACCAAAAAACAACAAGAATTCACTTGTGATACATACTTACAATATCTTAAGGCATTATCTGGCAAATGCATTCATATTATTCTTTCTTTATTTTGTTTGTGTTTGTTTTCCAAGGGTTGATATCACAACACATGCATTTGTATAGCTGAACTTTTGATACATGGCATGGAGAAAGAAGTTCATCAACATATATTAATATGCATGTGTAGTGGATTAATTTATGCCGGTGCAAGGTCCTTTTGTATGCTATGAAACATCAACTAAATATATTTATTAAGAAAATGCTAGTAAGAAGCTGAAATGTATTCTGGAATGACTAAACATTTCTAGCAACAAAATTTCCGTTGTGCAAATGCTGGTACAACAAGGCCATCACATCATGTTGGGGCACAGACTTTGTGAGCTTTTAATGCATAAGTAATGTTCTGGTTTTGTTTCTTTGCTATCATTTGTTGTTAATTCTACCGTTATCCAGCAGTAGCAGATAGCACTATGTGTAGTAAACGCTTTTTTCTCTGCCTGGAACTTTCTAATTACTGCTGATCCTTGCTGCCTTGTCATCAAAACTGGTATTTCTGTGGAGACGATGAGACAAGGGATTATCTTCCTGCCGTTGGCTTTTTTTCATTCCTTTTTTTAAGTAAACAGATCTAGGTAACACAAGCTGAAAACAAATCCTTCCTTTATTTGCCAAGTAGCTTATTTTTGTTTCAACAGCAAGTATTTTATAAACAGAAAATGTGCTTTGTGTGCGGAGAATTCATCAGAACCTGGAAAAAACGACCCTGCTGCACTGCACGTCAGCTTACATAGCAACAGATTTTGACCACAAAAAAAAATATTAAGCGAAACCCCAGAGCACTCGCTAAAGGCCCCAAGTCTCAGCAACAAAGCCAGACTGCAAAGTCCTCAGACCCCCGCCCAGTCCCCGACTCGAGGCATCCCCAGCGCCAAGCACGCAGCCTGCAGGGCCCTCTACAGCAGCAGGGTGACAGCTTCGGCCCCACTCTCCTCCTCCTCGCTGACCGAGGAGACAGGGCACGTTCCCGCAGGCAGCCCGGGGCAGCATTTACCACCCCCGTCTCTGGCACAGTGATTGAGCGCTCGTGATGCATTTCACCAGCGAAAAGAAACACATCTTCATTGGACACCCTCAGAAGCTGCCTCAGAAGCTGCTTAAAAATTATCCAGTAAATACATAAATATTTCTATGAATAAACGAGTCCCTTGGCTCCTGGCAATAGACAAAAATCCACTTTTCTTTGCTATGCCCCAAAACCAGTTTTTTTCATCAACCTTGACCTTTGCTTCAGAACTTCTGAAACCGAGACAGAGCACCAAGCGCTCTCAGGAAAGTAGAGCAGCACAAGGCGACGTTCTCGCAACGTCCCCCGCCTCAGTGACCCAGCCCCGGAGGAACGCCGTGCCGAGGTGAGCGCAGCAGGCGGCGAAATGCTGGCGTTCAGCGTAGCACCCGTTACATTCCCATGGTCGAAATGGCCGTTGCACCAGAAGGCTGACCCAGACGAGGGGAAAATAACAGCAAAAAAAGAAACAAACACATTTCTTCTACTTTGCAACCCAAGAGCTCTCCCAGCAGCTGAAGCTTGTCTCCTTCACAGCACTCGCTCTCTACAGTGATAACATTCTCATTAAAACAGCAGTTCGCCAGACCTTAAATAAGTGCTTTTACTGAAAGTATAAGGATTAATCCTTTTTGCTATTACTTTCAATATTCCTTGTTAAAGAGCCACCCACATATGACATTTATAAATGTGTGTACACTATGTATTAATTCAAATTAAGCCTTGCAGTGAATAATGCTAAGGCCCTTCAATTAAGCTATTTAATTCCTTTCCTCATCTAATTGCTGAGACTATTATTTAATGTCTCTTGTTTTTCTCTGTACTAAACTGTTTGCTTTTCTTTTTCCTTCTGTCCCTTTCTGCCGAAGGAAGGGAGCGGAGCAGGGCAGCACGGCTCCGTGGCACAGAGCCCCAGTGGGAGGCTGCCGGCGGGGCAGCCATCGCGTCCCAGCGCTGGCCGAGGGCTGGCTCCGGGCACCGCTGGGTGATGCGCCTGGCGCAATTCCAGCAGGGACGGTTTGCTCCTGTGGCCCACAGACCTCACGGGTCCGTAACGCCATCCGGTGACAGGGACAGCTGCTACAGGTACGAAATCACAAGTTTCTGAAAGAGCCATTCAGCCAAGGAAACAGTAATTACATAAATTCACTGTAACGCCAAAGGCGTTAACGTAGCCTGCAAGGGCTGACCTCAGTCCTCCTTCAGGTCTGTGCACAAGGGACACGCACGTGTTCCAAGTTCACGTTGTTCACGGTATGACTGAAATATTCTGAGCAATAACAGGTAAAATTATTGTATCATTTCTGCAAACTAGTTCTACATTCTGGAAGGAGCTGTGCTGCTGCCGAGAGACTTGCGTTACGTTCTGTACCCAGCTTCCCGTCGCTCTGATCACTGCATACACAGCTATCTCCACAACGTTCCCCCCACCAGCTCAGAGAGCACCTTACGCCTGTCCCGTTACACCAGTCAGCACGGACATCTCGCATGCAGGGCGACAGCAGTGACACCGGCCCCCGCCTCGCCTCGCGATAGGTACGCGTGCTTCGGCGGTACCCGACCTCCTCAGGGTCACCTCACACCGCTCACGGCGTAAGCCAAAACAACACACACTGCTGGCCTGCAACGTCACGCCAGTCGCTGTCCTGGTCACGGTGACAAGAGGGGGTAGGAAACTTCAGCAAAAATATAGTTTTGATTTCAGATCCTTTCCACAAACTCTAACCTTGACAATAAGTTTTTGACTGATTTGCATCAATCTGCTATTGTAAAATCAAGAGGTAGACTGTTGGGCAAGCAGACAGCAGCACACGAAGAGCACACGAGCTCATTGCCACCACTGCCTTCTCTGTTGTCCATCACCCAACACTCACTTGGGTGCATTTCCTTAACACTGCGCTGATTGTTCTACCTGTGCAACTTCACTTTTCGGAAGGAAAATAAAAAAGTCTTTCTTCTTTCTCCCCTTTGCTGGACAGGATTTTCTTTTTTCTTAAATTAGTGCTGTGATCCAGGGCTACACGTCCTGTGCTGCATTTCCACGACATGCTGGCCACAGCACCATCGGCAAAGTCCCACACGGACATTTGAGCAGCTAGGGAAAAGCGGCAGCTTTTTCGATCTGTGTCCGCTGTTCCCACCACTGTGGGGTTGGGAAGAATGGACCCGCTGATTCAGTTTGCCCCAGAGAGAAGTCAAACAACTTGGCCATTTGACTTTTTGTGGGGTTTTTTGGACTTGTTTGGAGTCTTTTTTTCTTTTCTTAACAAGCTCAGACTGTAACGCAACCTCTTCTTTCTGCCTGGAAGCTCCAGCACACACACGTGTCTGTCCGCAGCTGCACCCAGGCTGGGCAGCCCAGCAAAGCCGTACCAACACACCTTCCCCGGCGTCAGGAGCGCCTGTCCCTGGGCAGCCACAGCGTGGGCATTTCGGTTCTCCCCGCCTGCCCCTGCCATGGCCACACGTGTGCTCCCACACAGGGCTGACACCAAGGCCCGCTCGCCTTGCGCAGGCTGTCTGTGTCCTGTGCACAGCCAAGGGTGGCCCTGCCAGAGGGTTCCCCTCTTGTTTATGGTGACATCTGATCAGGCCATGGAAAACGCACCGGTCAAATCTGAAAGCCCTCGGCAACCCGTCAGTAACTGCCCAGCCACCCGAAAAGCAGGCCTCCGCCTGGGATTCAACACCTTGTCACGCACAGTAATTCTGAGCATTTTTCCTTTCAGCCGCACGCATAAGCCACTGAATAGAAGAGGAGGGGTCAAACACCTCTTCTCGCTCTGGTGGCAGCCCCGGCCACGAGAGAGGATGCTGCCATCTCATCTCCATATGATCTCAACGTCTCCCTCAAATTCCTCACATCTTGTTCTCAATAACAAGGGTCTTCGCAGGTCAAAAATCTTTTCATGATTAGTTGTGTGCTGCACCAAGAATTGCTTTTTCTCCCTGAGCACCATGTGTCCACCGTAAAATATTCAGGTGTCAGACAGAGTTCTGCTTTGCAGTGGTGTTAAAAATAGAGAACATAATTGTCTCCAAAGGATGAGCTATGCAGGGGAGGACGGGGACATAGAGCAATCTGTTACTCCTTGGTCTCCCTCCAAGTAGTCCTTTACTTCCAAAGGTTTCTGTTTGCATAGCTCTCAGCAGACCTTGGCTTTGCTTTAAGGAGGCAAGCTGGTGGCCTCTTGTTTGAGCTGTGATCTTCTCTGTACTCTTCCGAGACCACAGTTACAGGCTAACCTTGTAGCCAGAATCAATCTTTTACAGGCAGAAGACTACATTTACATACAAAAGCTTTTGTTTTAGGATCTCGCTGCTTTGCTCTCAGAGGTCTTACGAGTAATTCTGACTTCTAAACTTTCTCCACACATTTGCTATTCACTCCACGAATTTTCCTCTGGAGCATCCTCTGTTGTCCCTGATCAGATACAAGACAGTGGCTCTGATGGCCACTAATCTGAAAGAGGAACTGGTTCTTAGATTTTTGTTTTGTTCTTTTTTTTTTTTTTCTCTCCTATACATGCCAGGTGAACCTTTAGCTGGAATCAGTGTGATTACAGAAACGACAAATTTGGTCCGCTGTATACTAAAGAGTGCTGTGCTTGCAAATCAAAATCCTCGTGAAATAAAGTTAGAAACCGGTTGAACGTCTGTGAGCTGAAGCTGCGCTGCTTCTTTAAACTCAGCTAGTTCACTCCCCGACACTGACGGAGTTTCCTGGAGTGGCAGAGAAGGGCTTTATTACTGTTGTCTTCAGTTAAGAGAATGCACAATGAGATTCTTTAAATTAGTTGAATGTGTTTGGACAGCTAATATCTCAAAAAGTCTATTATCTGTATTGACTACAACACCACAGAATGTTATAAAATTAATTATATTCTTCATAGCTTAACAATGATTGCCTCATTTAGAAATATAATTACCTATCCTTGAGGTTTTCAGCCAGAAGGGTTTTTTCAGCAGTGTACAACAGCTTCCTTTGCCAGGCTTCATTTAAATCCCTTGCTTCCTCCTTCTCCTTGCAAAGCTTGGTCTTTTAGGTGACACTTTTTTTTTTTCATACCAAAGTATTATTCCAGGTATTTAATGCCATTACACACAAAGGACAGATTGACACTAAAATAGCAGCCTGGCTAATAAAAACAAAGCCACCAAATGACAGCATGTTACGGGACGCTCTGTAACATAACAGGCTAAGGTGAGCAATGCCCTCCTCCTTCAGATTTAAAAACAGGACAAATTATTATTCAGGAACAAAAAATTATGATCCATCTCCTAAATTGGTCATTCAAAGAGACACAAACAATAAACTTACACTGAAGATCGTTTCCCCAAATTACCAAGAAAACTGTTTCAAGGGTTTTTGTTCTGGTTTAAAACTATTTGAGAGAAACACAAATATAGTTCCCACAGACACATCACAACCAAAGCCACCAGGTTTATCCTGAGATAAACCATAATTCCTATGCGCACTTACAATGCATCGGTAAAGAATATAATTGCTAAATACTGTCAAGCATCATTGGATGGTGTCCATCTTCTGTGGGCTCGTCAGCTGCCCAAACTGTGGCAGCCCTGCTGTCCGGTTCACAGGTTTGTACCCCCTCACCCAGGGAAGCACAAAGGAGTTGAGAAACACAGAAGAAAGGCAGAGAATACATTTTGTTGCTGTTATTCTTCCTGTAGACATTATTCTTTCTCCTTGATAGTATCAGAGATCATCATTCTCCAGAGCTATTAATCTGGCATGCGTATTGACACTGTGATTGTAAAAGATGCTATTTATTTCCTACTGCCTTACAGCTCAAACAGAAAAGAAATACTGAGATGCCCCAAAACTTAGGAACAAACTAAGAGGGGAGGAAAATGATGAAGTGTGATCATTTCAGTGCAAAAAGATCCGACCCTAATACTCAAGGTATTGTTTTTGCTTAAAAACTACTCTTTTTTTTCAGGTTTAGCTTAAAATTATGATTTGGAATTTTATATCAATTTCAGGAATATTTCAGCTTACTCAAGTGTCAGCAATATTCAGAAAACAAGTAGTGATATACACACAGTAAAAAATATATAGTGCATAACTTAGAAATACATGAATACCTGATGAATCTTTACAACTGTGCAGGTGCAAAACAAATTTTGCTTGACCTTTTTTCACATTCTTGACTCACTATAAGCTGTCCTTTGGAAGATTTTTTTATTGTGCATTCAGAGACATCAGGACCTCAGCACACAAAAACTGAAGCCCATTGTAGTCTGCCATAATATAAAAAAGCTGCTGCTGTATCTACACGTAGAAACAAAGAGTTATTAAGCACTGTGGGACAAAGAACCCCAGACCCTCGGTTTTGAGACTAAGCAATAGTTTCCAAACTATGGATGTTGTGGGTGACTCAACACAGGTAAGAAGAACCATTTTGGAAACCTCAGATCCTCTCCAAGGGCTTCTGAACGAAACCCCCAGGTACAGAGCGTGCCCGTTTTATGGTGACGGTCGCACAGTTTTACCATTCTCTAATAGCGTTACAAACCTAGTCAATATGATTTTTAAATGAAGCTGTGTACAACGTGAGGAACAAAGGCAATACAAACCATCGGTATGAAGAAGCCAGTAGAAGACTTTCTTCAATTAGGCAAAATCGCACCGAGCATCCCTGCTCTTCCCTCATGGACTTTGTCCTGTTGTAGACCTTCCCTTCCAGCAGATGCACAGACTAAGGCACCTGGGTCAGACAACGAGCCCAAGAACAGGTCTTTAGGGGGACTTTCTGCAGCAAAACGCCTATTGCATCAGGTCTTGGTAGCAACATACAGAACACTTTTTTGAAGAATTTTTCTGAAATGTAAATTTTCCATACAGCCTGTTGTTACACGATTTGAAAAAACACAGAGACTGAACCCACGTTTGGTCACCACAGCCTGTCCCACAGCCCTATTAAATCTATTTTTTCTGTGTGGACGGTCTCTATCCTAGGGAGCTGGTGGGTGGGCGAGGGGGTGTGTGTGTTACTGTACTTCAGGCTGGGCTAACTTGCCAGTAGTGGGAACCTCCGTCAGGAAAGCGCTTGCAGCTCAGTAACGGACTGATGTCCTGGCACGGATGCTGGACGGACTGAAAGCCCCCCTCCTGTCTGAGGGATCCGTGGCTGTGGTGTGCATCCAGAGAGTGAGTACGCTCCACCGACGGGCTTCAGCGCTGATCAGGACAGGGAGGGTCAGGCGTGGGCTGCCTGCGCTGCTTGTACTCTGGTGGGTGCAGCGCATGGGTGCCAGTAAGGGCACCGCTCTCCCTGCAGTGACTCATGAGAGCTGGCACGGGTACCACACACACACAGGTGTCGAGTGGGAGGACGTGCTCAGCCTCTCTCTCCCCAGGCTGGGAGCTCCCCGGGATTTGGCTGCAGCAGCCCGGGAAGGAGACCCCCTGGGTACCAAGGTCTGCTGGGTTTGTCTGCTCCTAACGCTGGAGCGTAACTGGTTCTGCACCTGTCAAGCGAGAGCAAACGAGACGTGTTGGTAACTCTGCCTTCGGAAATGTCAGCACTGTCAGGTCTAAAGATCACCTAAACAAGAATTTAGGGGAATCTCTCTGATACCCATCTGGAAATACAGCTTTAGGAGAGTTTGACTTTTCTTGCCCTTTTTTGTAACCTTCTGTAAAGTTACTAGCAGCCCTGCTCTGCCAGGCTCTCCCAGATGGATGCCTCGCTGCAGTAAATCGAGGATTGTCTCTGCGTCGAGCAGAACAAAGCCTGTGCTGTTGAGGTGTATTTCGGAAGGGTTGTGACATGCATCTCTAAAGGAAACACAGGCAAGGATTCAGTCTATGTACTAAGGGACTACAAACACCTAAACATGTTCACATAACTGCTCCTCATCCTTTTGGCTTGTCAAAGAGCAGGGAACCTCAGGCCATCGCATTTCTACTTCACAAGCAGTGGAAGACATCCAGAATCACCATCCAGGGCATGGTACAAGACCCCCTCATCTCAAGCAAGAGCACTGCTCAATCTGCCGGACTGCTTTAAAACAGAAGTATATTGTTCAAGATTTTATGGTCCTGGAAAATAGAAAACTTAATTTCACACTTTGAAACTTTTCAGGTCCTGTGCTTCTGGGACAACGGACAAAGCTTATGATCTCCATCCCACGGATGTAAAATTTCAGTAACACTGCTGAAATCGCTGGAAATACATTTCTGTAGCAGAAATAGGTATTGTATCAACGTTTAGTTACTCAGACTGCTGCATCTTTGGGGAAACTTTTTCAACTCCATTATAGAGCAATCTACAATTAAACATTTCAAACATTCATATGCTGAGGGAGCTGGGCTTGTTTAGCCTGAAGAAGAGAAGGCTGCGAGGGGACCTAATATATGCTTACAAATATCTGCAGGGTGGGTGTCAGGAGGATGGGGCCAGACTCTTCTC
>Ga0065711_1049007_pt1 | contig 11523 bp, 6 predicted proteins | sample Hoacrofraction12_FD_59098 | JGI IMG/M metagenome (GOLD analysis project Ga0065711, IMG submission 59098) | Hoatzin crop microbial communities from Cojedes, Venezuela - Epithelial fraction 12 v2 (version 2) | ecosystem: Host-associated > Birds > Digestive system > Esophagus > Crop | place... | reverse complement strand
TCAAGACCCGCCTGGACAAGGTCCTGTGCAGCCTGCTGTAGGTGACCCTGCTTCAGCAGGACGGTTGGACTAGATGACCCACAGAGGTCCCTTCCAACCCCTACTATTCTGTGATTCTGTGATTCTTATGAAGTATCAGGGATAAAGATAAAGAATTTCTTTTACTACATTAAGCAACACTAATGAAAGGTTTATATAGCATATAATCTCATAAGCACAGTTCTTTTTATTTCTCCAAAGGTTATTTGAAGAATATTTTTTAAAAGAATTTAGTCACCAAAAATAACCAAAAGCCTTTATTACTCAGACATTGAAAGATATTTTCATAAGGTTACTTATAGTTTTCTTTCATTAATATTTTCACATTTCTGATTGAAGCTTAGTTATCATCAATAAAGAAATATCAAGGCAACAGAGATCATAAGATTTACTGAAAAGATATCTTTTTATCTTCTTGCATCTAATGTTTTTTTTGGACAGAAGTCATGACAGAGTGACAGGAACAAAGAAATTGTAGTAGGATTTGATCTTAATATCCATCTTTGCTAACAAAAACAGAAATCGCTTTTTTAATATATATATATGTTTGCTTTAATGAAACTCATCTGTCAGCTCCTGATCGCAACATCAGTACCACTAACTCTTCACGACAATCTGTCACAATGCATTACAGGCTTACAGTATTTCTATTTTAAATGGCATACTTATTGCAGCTAGTCAGAATATTGCAACCTTGTAGAAAGTGTTAATTTTTGTCTACAAAATTTTTCTCAACAAAAAAGTTTATTTTTTTGCATTTAAAAATATTCCAGTTTTATTTAAACTCCTTTATTTCAAAATACCTCTCAGCTGAATGAATGTGAATCTGTCTTTCGAATTTTATTACACAAACATCCGGTATATCCTTAGAAAATAAGGTTGACAACAAAAGGTTGAGCTGTCCATTTACAGTGAATGTTAATTATATCCATTATTTAGTATATTCTGGCCATATATAATCTTTCCTTCTTGTACTTTGAGCTACTCACAGTCCATGTGAGCATATTATCATGATACTGAACTGAACTAACAATGCTTTTACAGACACATAATCATGAGCTGAGCTCCTGACTATCTTGACTACAGGGATTTTAGTTATTTCAGAGCAGAGACAGGACAAACCATATATGCTGAGAATATCTATGAAGAGATCATTACCTCTGTAAGACAGCAAGGACAGTAAAGTCCATTGAGAAGAGAATTTTTATCCTGATCAACTAACATGCTAAAGGATAGAGGAAGCCATGATAGGAATAAATAATGTCAAATATTTGATCTCATATAGGTGAAATAGTGACAATGGCGGTTGATAGCATATACTGTGGTCATCTACTTGTAAATGCCATAAAAAATCTGGTCACTGGTATAGTGTGTCTCATATGTGATGATCAAATGAAGACCCTTTCTCCCCACAGTAATTTCATCCTCATGAAAGGATAGCTTTCACTTTCAGTTACATATTCTGGAGAGAAGAAAGCAGTGATGAAAAGCTGCTTCTTAATTTTCTCATTGCTATTCCTTGATGATAATAGCGAAGGTCAAAGGAAAACCAAATGCTAAAACCTATTCTCACTTTTCTTTGGCCTTAGAACACTATTTACATACAACAACTTTTTCCATTAGTCTGAAGAAAGAATAAATCTGGAATCTCGAAAACCAATTAGGAAGGTAATCTGCCATTATTTTTTCATAGGAAAACATTGTCTTGTATTTCAGAGATCCAAAGAATAGTTATGTTATTAAGAATCACAAATCAAATTATTTCCCTCTTTATCTTTCTCCCATCCAGTTTGTTCAATACAATCAGTATGAGAATGTAGGGAATGAACATAGGAAGAAGAAACAATTGTTTAGTCTTCCCACATGTCTTGAGACCCACGGAAGTTGTGTTTTCATCCCACAAGGGGGTATCCTAAAAGTCCAGAAGACATTGCTGAAACTGTGAACCATTCACCAAAAGTCACCTTTCAGTTCTCATGCAACTAAAATGGTAATGTAGACAAAATCAAGATGTTTTTAAAGCAGGCGGATGGGATGGGACAGGATGGTCATGGGGCAGGCAAGGGAATAGCTTTCACTTTCCCTTTGTTTTCCAAAATAATTAAATATTTCCAATCACACCTAACTCAGTGTAGTTTCAGATCTTTCCCCCAAATGACAGTATTTTAGTAACTCTTCAGACTGGCAAGAAGGAGCTAAAGGTCATAGAATCACAGAATCATAGAACGGAAAGTGTTGGAAGAGACATAAAGCTCATCTGATTCCAACCCCCCTGCCATGAGCAGGAACATCTTCCACTAGACCAGGTTGCTCAGAGCTCCATCCAGCCTGGCCTTGAACACTTCTGGAGAGTGGGCATCCACAGCTTCTCTGGGCAACATGTTCCAGTGCCTCACCACCTTCATGGTGAAGAATTTCTTCCTAATATCTAATCTAATTCTTCCCTCTTTCAGTTTAGAGATGTTCCCCCTTGTCCTATCAGTACACACCCTTGTGAAAAGTCCCACTCCATCCTTCCTGTACGTCCCCTTCAGGTACTTGAAGGCTGCTATAAGGTCACCCCAGAGCCTTCTCTTCTCCAGGCTGAACAGCCCCAATTCCCTCAGTCTGTCCTCGTAGGAGAAGTACTCCAGCCCTCTGATCATCTTCGTGGCCCTCCTCTGGACCTGCTCCAACAGGTCCATGTTCTTTCTATGTTGGAGTCTCCAGAGCTGGACACAGTACTCCGGGTGGGGTCTCATGAGAGCGGAGTAAAGGGGCAGAATCACCTCCCTCAACCTGCTGGTCACGCTTCTTGTGATGCAGCCCAGGATACGGCTAGCTTTCTGGGCTGCAAGCGCACATTGCTGGCTCATGTTGAGCTTCTCATCCACCAGTAGCCCCAAGTCCTACTTCTGAGGGCTGCTCTCAATCCAATTTCTGCCCAGCCTCTACTTGTGTTTGGGATTTCCCCAACCCAGGTGAACGACCTTGCACTTGGCCTTGTTGAACTTTATCTCGTTCATGCAGGCCCACCTCTCCAGCCTGTCCAGGTCCCTCTGAATGGTATCCCTTCCCTCCAACGTGTCAACCACATCACACAGCTTGGTGTCGTCGGCAAACTTGCTGAGGGTGCACTCAGTCCCACTGTCCATGTCACCGACAAAGATATTGAACAGCATCGGCCCCAGTACCGACCTCTGAGGCACACCACTTGTCACTGGTCTCCACCTGGACATTGAGCCATTGACTGTAACTCTTTGAGTGAGTCCATCGAGCCAGTTCGTTATCCAAAGAGTGGTCCATCTGTCAAATCCTTGTCCTTCCAATTTAGAGACAAGGACTTCATGTGGGACAGTGTCGAATGCCTTGCAAAAGTCCAGGTAGATGATGTCAGTTGCCCGCCCTATGTCCACCAATATTGTAACCCCATAATAGAAGGATACCAAGTTGGTCAGGCATGATCTGCCCTCGGTGAAGCCACACTGGCTGTCCCCAATCACCTCCTTGTTATCCACGTGCCTTAGCATGATTTCGAGGAGGATCTGCTCCATCATCTTGCCAGGCACAGAGGTGAGGCTGACTGGCCTGTAGTTCCCCGGGTCTTCCTTTTTTTTCCTTTTTAAACATGAGAGTGATGCTGCCCCTTCTCCAGTTGGTGGGGACCTCCTCAGACCGCCACAATCCTCTCAAATATGATGGAGAGTGGTTTGGCAACTTCATCCACCAGTTCCTCCAGGACCCGCAGGTGCATCTTGTGCACCATCAGGTTCCTTTGGCAGTCTGGAACCTGGTCTTCTACTACAGTGGGAGGTTCTTCATTCTCCCAGTCCCCGCCTTTACCTTCTGCTAGAGCACTTGTTGTTGAAGACTGAAGAAAAAAAGTCATTAAGATTCTCAGCTTTCAATAAAATGATCCAGAGTAAATGTTCCCCGTGCATTGACATACACTTCAAAATGTTAAAAAAATATCATCAGTTGTTTCTCAAAATCCTTCCAATTAGATATTTTCCTTAACATTGTGTTGACAGCTCCATAAGCCAAGGAACAGTGGACAGTTTTCCAAGTTTGGTGAGGACTATTAAAATGCTAGTGAAAATGTGTTATTTCAGAAAAACTAAGTAACAATTAAAATCATTTGGAAGCAAGAATATACTTAACAGAGTTCAAAACACAGCTGAAAAATATTTACAAAAAGGGCTTGCCTTATCCTTTGTCATTTGCTACTACACCTGAAGTGAAGAAGAAACATAGAGATAAAGACAAAAAAAAATTGACCAAAGTAAAGAATTTCTGTAACATTTCAGGGACAAAAAAAAAAGTTCATTTAACACTGTCTATTAAACTATCTTTGTCTTTTTGCAGAGATTTGCTTTTGCGTCCAGTATTCCAACCTTTTCTATTTGATCTAGATTTTCATTCTTCATGCTTGACATATCCTAGTCTTAATTCCCTTTTAGCTACTGCCAAGAGTTGCTTGCTAGAAAAGAGCAAACATTAATGCTCTGTTTATTGTGCTGTACAGAAAACAGTTCACATCATCTGTCCCCTCCAGAAAATATTGTTATTTATACAGTATCTGTTTTTCCAGCTTTCTTGCCAGGGAACTACAAGTACCTGAATGACAAAATGACAGAAATTACGTGGGATTCCCTCGAAAATGACTCCACTACTCTGGCACAGGACTCTGTTGTGCAGATGGTGCCAGGGTGGAAAACTTCTACTATGCTCCATCAGTTGCTGGGATCAACCAGTGTGTGGTCCGCAGCAATTTAAACTGTATTTCTCATCCCGTGTATCTGAGCAGACAATACATACAACTTGAAGATCATGCTAGAGGACCTGACATTTTCATGACCAGGAGTCCCAGACTGGCAATGCTCTAATAAATGTATTATGTCCATAGAAGCATCTGCATAGTTAAAGTGGAAGCTAATACACAATAGAGAAGAAAACAACGAGTACCAATTCTCTGGTTTTGATGTGCTAGGAAGTTTCTTCCTGTGTGAATTTGACATGCTACTTCCCAGAAAAATAAGTGTATAAATGTGCTAGTCAGTACAATATTTGAGATTGGTATCGTTAGATATTTTTAAAATTTGGATTATTTTCCAAGTTCAAACGTATTCCAGTCATGACATTTCTTTAGACAACAAATTTTCTTCATAAAATGTCTGCTCTCCTGGATTGAAACAGTACAATTGTGTCCCACAAAACTTGAAAAGCAAGACCTGTAGATCTACAGACTCTGTCAAGAAACACTGCCCTCTACTTAGACTCTGGAGGTAGTATTGCCTTCCATCTCAACCTCTGCAGGCAAAAGAACACTATGAAGTACACTGAAGAAGAGGAGGAAGGTTTAGCAATTTGCCCTAGTAATATCTTAGACCATTATCACAAACATGTTCTGCTCCATACACTTGGCTGCTTAGACAGCAAGGCCTGTCTGGTGGAACAGCTCACAGCACTCGTTTCTGCAATGTGCTCGAACGGTGAAATTTCCTATGACATAGCATAAGTCACAGTTTATACTGTTCAGTTCCCAGTCTGTCCAATAAGAAAATACTTCAGTAAGTAACAGAATTTTCTGTCAAAAAAGCCCCCTGTTATTTGCAGGGGCCTTGGTAGTTACAAATATAGTTACTAATCAGGAAACCAGATAAGAGAGAACAATGAATTCACTCACATGCTTATGAAATATTGCCTCAGTTTGGAACCTAAAATTCTGTTTAAACAACAAAATCAGAAATGGCAAGTGAAAAAATCCATGGCTTAACTGAATTGTGCTATATAGATTTTTGTTGATGTTAAGGTCTACCTTATTTCCTCAGCTGAGGTCAGACAGACTGAATTAAGTGAACTATAGCAATACGAACATTACACTAGTTTTCAAAAGAAAACCTTCTTAAACTTCTGTAATAGCTACTTTTGGTGTTTTTGCAACACAAAATGATGGCAGAATGGATGCACAGTATTATTGGATAAGTCTGTCTCCAGTACAAACCACTGACAGCTTTTGGTAAAGTAAATATTCCATTCTCCCATTTGAAAGATTGTGGTAAAATATAACAGGATCGGCTCTTCGGCCAGCTATACATTTTTCTTATATAAAATATGACTGCAATAAATGGCAGAATAGGAAGATTGATGCACATCTGTGTGTACTGAAGACAGATCATTTACAGAAAAAAAGCAAAAGTCTTCAGCAACCATAAAAATATATAATTGATTGCTATGTAGTATTGCATTTTTGTTTCATAAAGTTTTTTCAGCATTCATTGCTTGGTCATTGAAATAGAAGCAGATAAATGGTTATTTTGAGGGTCTCTGGCAGTGTAAGAAAAGTGTCATGAACTGCATTTTTTAAGGAGCAGTGTAGAACTTTAAGTCAAAACCAGAAAAAGGCACAGGTATATATGCGAGTGCTGGCACAAGCTTCAGAAAAAGTATTCTTGACGTTTAGAAAGGTGATGGAACAAGATTTCAATATGTTTTCTATGTAGCAGTAACAACTGAGCAAATTTCAGCTCAAGTAAAAGGGAGCTTTCTGTGCCAAATATGAATTACTTTTTCCTTTCTTCTCTCCCTGTCTTACTTTTGAAAATCATACCAATTGTATGTGTCATTTTTGTTCTGCAAAGTACTGAAAGCCTCTGCTCCCTCTTAACACCAGCAGACAATAGGTTTATGACAGCCTTGAAGAGGTACATTCCCATAGTCCTCTCAGATATGGCACCTTGTAGTAAGAAGCACAGCACTTCCTTTTTTTCTCAGTATCTCTCAAAAGTGCTTCTCAAGGTGAGGGTCATATTTGGTCAGGGTGGGCTAGATACAGATCTGGTTCCTGGTGTCCTGACACTGCATGTCAGGAAGAACTTACAGCTTAAATAAACCTTTTAAAAATGGAAGCAGGAGAAAGGGAGGGAAAAGAGCAACACATTCAGAGTCAGACAAGATATGCTTGGTGATCTGAGAGCAAAAACAGAACTCAAGATTGAATTTAGTGCACAAGTGATTAAACTAAGGTCTTAAGCAGTGCATGGCATAGACTTCATCCTCTAGGAATAATTAAGTGTCTCCAATTACCAAGAGATAATAATCAGTGGAGCCGTTAGACTTGTCTGGGAGTTGTTCATTGCCTGATTTGATAACAGCATGTGGAGACTAATAACAGGGAAGAAGTAGATCTGTAGTCATTCTTACAAATTTGTGCAATACCAGGGTCCAAGGTGTTTTATGGCATGCATTGTCTGTGCCTACCTGATGAAACTCTCTGCTCTGATCACCCTAGCAAGATAAATCTGCCAAGGTTTAACAGCCGTGTAAAAAAAACTGCAACTGTTCCTCTGTCACACTCAATCACAGATACAGACATGCGTATGAGCTGGCTTTTGAGTGTTCAGGCGCCATGTTTCCCTACATCACCAAAATTCAAACTTGTCTAGGCAGGAGTACAAGCTCTTGGAAAGCTCAAAAGAGAGAAAAGTCTCTGCATCGTCTATATTGCAAGTGTTCCTTTACCAAGCTCCCTGAGTACATAGTACACCTCCTGTAGTGTCTCTCTCTTCACTGGCTTGACCTCGTTGAACCACAGAGCCATTCTATGGGACTGATGGAAGGCAAGCCAGAGGCTGACCATATTAAACTGCAAATAAACACAGAAAGCATCCCTAGGTTGGCAGAAATCCAGACCATAAGCACTCCAGCTACATTTATTTTCATTGCAGGGAAGCTGTCAAGTAATAGTTTATGTGTTTCTTGTTTTGTTTTCAATCAACAGCAGCAGAAACAAAGACTGTAACAGATAATATTGATTTTGCCACATTACTTTCGGCAGCAAAGATGCTATATACTCCTACTACCAAAGGCACACCTAACAGACAACAAAATAAAGTTTTTGGGTATGATTTAACAAATCAGTATAATCCCTCAGACAGTACTATCTCTGAAAATATATTGTATTGTATTCTTATTCACTCTTCTTTGGGAGGATAAAGGAGAATTCATTTAAGATCTAAAATCACAGAAGCAAACAAAACTACCGTAAGAAAATGAGGCAAAGAGAGAACATGTAGCAAACTATTTAGCCTGTAAGAACTTCTGACTTAATTTTTGAAACAAATTTCATGGGGGAGAACGAAGACCTTGTTTTGCCCTTCAGGTGTGGGTAGAAGCCGAGGAACCAGATCTTGATTTAGAGTTCTAATTGCCTTCTGTCTGAAATCCACAAAACTATCAGAAAGTACTTCAAATTTACTGTCTTACTTCTACAAGACAACAATTGTTTTTATTAATCAGCATTCATGCCCGGAAGTAAGAATGAAATATATTACCCTTTGTTGGAACTCTAGGCAGTAGGTGAATTAATTGTCTAACAAATTAAGAAATAAAAGAATATCTTGTCAACTACTAAATAACAAGTGAAGTATCTGATGACATTATTCGCTTGTTTTTAGTTACTACAAAGTAAAATTCTCCAATCTTAAACAATCCCTTTTAATTGTCTTGCCTTAAATTAGACGCAGAATTGTATGCTACTATAAAAATTCTATTAAAACAACAGTCACAAAATCCCAATTTTCTATCTTTCCCCTCAGTATGTTCAAGAACTTGAAAGTAGGAGAGGTCCCAAAAGCAGATTCAGACTTTCAGACAATGTTCTGGAATTACACAAGAGTAGCAGTGCCAACTGATCACTTTTTCAGTACACTAAAAATTGTTCAGAATTTAACTGTAACATTCCAGAAGTGGAAAACATTAGGAAAACCATGAGATTAGTTAGTAGCTTTTTCTAGAGAATTTTGTCTTCTGACTTTATTTCATAGACAAAAACAAAAAAAGAAGACTAATAACAACAAATATTTCAAAGGAACTTGAAGGATACCAGAGAGCACTACCATTTGTAGCCACACCAAACACATAAATTTCCAAATTAAGAATTTAATTAAAAAAATAAAGATCATCTTTTATCTGATTAGAAGCTGTCTTCAATCCTTGTCACAAAAAAATGTACACACATATATGATAAGTAAATGTATAACGATGAATCGACACAGCGACTGTAACAGATGTTTACAACAGGTCTTTACTTCACAAAAAGACCTGACGTTAGATCTACTTGAACTCTGGTAGTCTCATATAACTTCATGCTACAAAATTATTTCACTAGGAGTGAACATACAGGGTAAGACCAGCAGGCAAATCCTTTTACGTACTATAGCCTGTGGCTCCAAACAGTGTGTTGATTCAGTGAGTTCTTCTGGATAACTGTTTCTATGAGAAGCTGATAACTTCTGCTTTCACTGGCTGCTACTGAGAGCACACAACAACACATGAAAGGGAGAAAAGAGCAATTCAAAACCACAAGAGAATCCACAAAGCAAGAGTGATGAAAACCATAGTTCTCATTTCAGCCCATTTTGAACTGCAAAATAAGAAGATATACCGCATGTGTATTGAACAAGAACTGTGGATGAAACGTGAAAGGGTCCAGGGACTCAAAAGTTTGAGAAAAGCTCCTAAGAAAGGCACTAGCAGCTAGTGTAAACTGTGACAATAGGCAAGTTTTCAGAAATATGTATGGGAAAACACATTAGCAGTTAACAGTTCCTTCCAGCGTGAAAGCTGGGGAGAAGCAACTTAATTGAAAAATGGCCTTCTTCAAAAACTTTACAAGAAAATAATAGCCCTGCAAAAGGTGGTTTCTAGAAGTCGGCAGTCAAAGGGCAAGGTTCAAATCAGTTACCTTCATAGCTAAGCCAACCCTTTATGCAGGACTCTGTGCGCCTCTGTTGGCCTTGTTAAGCTAGCAGTGCTTGGACACATCTGAACACAAGGCACCTTGCAACACTGAGACTAAGGACCAAGGGACATTTCAGGCCAGCTGGGCTCTAGTTCAACCGCTTGGCTAGAGCAGGCTGAGCCATGGGGTCAGACCAGCTTGCTTTAGGGTTTCATCCTGTGGGGGCTGGAAACTCCAAGGATGGAGTTGGCACCATCTCCCTGGATCTTGGTCCTGCTTCCCAGCCACTCTAACAGGATAAAAGCTTTCCTTTATCTCCAGCTTCTCTGGCTCTGCCTTTTATTTTATCTTTCCTGGGGTTTTTTGTATTTTCTGTATGGATTGAAGTTGTCTCAGCTAAAGGTTCAGCTGTTCTTGTGGATGTCTGTGATGGTTTTGGGTGGGATAGAGTTAATTTTCTTCATAGTAGCTTGTATAGGACTATGTTTCGGATTTGTGGTAAAAACAGTGTGGATAGTTTGTGCTGAACAGTGCTTACACAGAGTCAAGGCCTTTTCTGCTTCCCTCACCACCCCACCAACAAGTAGGCTGGGGATGCACAAGACACTGGAAGAGGAAACAGCTGGGACAGCTGACCTGAACTAACCAAAGGGATATTCCGTGCCATGTGACGTCATGCTCAACATATAAAACAGGGGGAAGAAGAAGAAAGCAGGGGACCTTCAGAGTGATGGCATTTGACTTCCCAAGTAACTGTTACACATGTTGAGGCCCTGGTTTGCTGGAGATGGCTGAACACCTGCCTGCTGATGGGAAGCAGTGAATGAACTGCTTGTTTTGCTCTGCTTGTGCAAGCGGGTTTTTCTTTATCTATTAAACTGTCTTTATCTCAACCAAAGAGTTTTTCAGTTTCACTCTCTGATCCTCTCCCCCTTCCCACTGTAAGGCGAGTGAGCAAGGGGCTGTGTGGGTCTCAGTTGCCGGCAGGGGTTAAACCACGACAAAATTCTGAACTATAGGAACACTCACACTAAGTTTGGCAATCCTGAACACTGCTGATTTGATAAGGAATTTGACAAGGACTCACGTCTGCTGAGTAAACAGAGGAATGATACCTATTGCATGATATTCAATGCCAATTCACTGGTCTTGTCAGTGATTCTAAGGTTAAACACATAATTCTGGGTTTATACTGGGTTTACATCAGCTGCAAAGCATAAGTAAAAAGCTGACTCCTAAAAACTATTGAACATATTTGAATGGACCTATGCTTTTGAGACACGCAGCTGAAGAGCCCTAGACATCAATGTATCAATAAATCGCAACTGTCATAACACAGAAACTGTAGTCATCTTTGTCTTGACTCGGATGTAAGAGCATGAGCTAAGACATCAGGCAACACTAAGGAAATGGTTTGTTGTACAGCTGCACTGAATGACCATAGCTCTACGCTGAAGATCATTACAGAAGATACAAGAACAGTGAGGAGGCGATGACAGCACCTTTCTGCATTCTCTTCCCTTGCTGAACCACGTTACTTACAACACTTGTTGGAATATCATGTGCAGGTCATATAATTGCCCCAGGACCCATATTTTACCTCTACTCTCCTTCCCTCAACTTTCACACATATTTCAAGCATATTGCATTTTGGCGAAGCTACTGAAGGTGAAGGGTTCTGGAGCAGAGGCTCGCGCCGAGGGACCCTTTCTCCGGTGGCAAAACCGCAGCGGCGAGGCAGCAAAAAGCGCCGAGAGAGAGAG
>Ga0065711_1049006_pt1 | contig 11523 bp, 8 predicted proteins | sample Hoacrofraction12_FD_59098 | JGI IMG/M metagenome (GOLD analysis project Ga0065711, IMG submission 59098) | Hoatzin crop microbial communities from Cojedes, Venezuela - Epithelial fraction 12 v2 (version 2) | ecosystem: Host-associated > Birds > Digestive system > Esophagus > Crop | place... | reverse complement strand
TTTTTAGAATAATTCAGGGATGAAAAAGTCAAATGATGAATGTCTGAAGTCTTGCTTGGAGTGAGCTTGATTTTTGAGGACTGGAGGGGTGACAAATGCTGATTGTCATAAATGCATCAGGAGTTTAGGGGAACTATGTGGTTCCAAGTCTGAAGTTTGTGTTGAAGAAATCAGTACAATTCACAATAAAAGTATTGGATACAGGAATAAAGAGAGAGGGATATACTCTGGAAAATTTACATCTCCTGTAATGGGAAGCTCTTCCCCACAAACCTTTGGAGTTCTTCAGAATCAGCAAAATATTTACAAGGATGATCCATTTGATATAATGAGATATAGATAGATGCTTTTCCAAAAGGCATCTCAGTCCCTTGCCAGAGACATTTGATGAAAATAGTATGTCAGCGTAAAATGGAAAATCGTATGAACAGCTAACTTGCTGAAGGATAAGAAGTGGACGTGGAAGTAAATGGTTAGCTTTCTAAGTGGAGTGGAGTCTTAGAGACCTGTAATGCATGATATATTTCTTAATGACCTGTTAAACAATGTGAGTTGGGAGGTTGACCGAGTTTGGTGAGTTTCTTGATGCAAGAAGGATGAGGGTAAAGTGAAGAATTTTTGAAGAAGTTGATAAAATTAATAATTGGACAATAAAATGGCAGCAGCAGCACGTTGTAGAAAAATGGAAATTGTACTTCATATAAAAGAAGCTGTCTTCATATATAAGGTAATGGGCACTGAGCTGACCGTAAATCTTCAGTTGTTAGAACAAGTGGTGAAGGCAGATCATATGTTAGGAATTGCCAGGAAAACTGTAGGAAACAAAACAGAGCATTATTATTGTATTATGTAGGTTTGTGACTTGTCTGTGTGACTTCAGTTCTGGTGATCTTACTTGAGAATTTTTTCAGTATAATATAGCTGGAAAGAGCTCAGAAATGATTGAGGCGTCACAAAATGACTTTTGTGTGAAGAGTAAGTAAAATATGAATCTTCCCTCTGGCAGGAGACCACCTAGGTTTCTACATAATTACAGATGCTAAAGAGAGGGTAGGTAGGGATTGATTACTGCTTGTTTCAGTATAAGAAGTGGGGAGCATCAAATGAAGCTAGCAGGAGCTATGTTCAAATTTAGTAAGATGAGGTATTCTTTATGGAACAGAGCTTTGTACTGCAAAACCCTTCATAAGGAGTGTTGTGGATGCCAAAATTTTACGTGGTTCAAAAGGAAAATAGGCTTTTTTGTGGCAGAGAAATATGTAGCTGTATAGCAAGCGGGTCCTTCTAAGTAAGAAAGCATGCAGCCATGCCAGGGATTTCCTAACTTGAGGATAATTTGTGTCTGCAGATGGCTGTGGTTGGAGAATAGGATACTTGGCTAGCTGGGCCTCATCCAGTTATTCGTGTGGAAAAGGGAATTTGCGGTTGCGTGTTACTTCAAGAGAAGAAAGGATAGATAAAAGTGAAGGAGTGCTTGCTGAGTTTATTTGAAGATGTATTAAAAAAGATTGCATTGAGGAGAAGGATGACTGTGTGAAGGGTGGCTGGGAAAGGTGGTGCAGCGTGGGAGAAGTGAGTGTCTGCAAGTGGCTGAGGGTGGCAGCAGGGGAAATCGGAAACAGGCGATGTGCTGTGTGGTTTTGAAAACCAAAATGAGCGTGGAGGAGCAGAATGTTGAATGTGTGGATTGGTTGTTTTCTATTTTTTATTACTCCAATTCTAATGTTTTATTATGATAATCCTATATAGATGTACTTTCTTTCATATGCTAATTATGTAAGCCTGCATGGTACTTAGGGCACATAAAGTAGAAAAACCTCTTGTTTATAATATTTAAGCGGTGCTGTTACATACACCTCAGACAATGAGCTAGGAACTGTAGTTTGATATAAAGGCTGTTAGACGAATAAGATTTACACCAGAAGCGTAAGCTGCAGCAAATAATGTTGTTACCCAATTTATAATATATTGTTCTTGTCTGTTTTTGTTTACAGAATTCTGAGTAACAATAAAATAACAGAGTTGAAGAATAGTTCCTTCTCTGGATTACACCTTCTTGAAAGATTGTAAGTGCTTCTTAAAAAGCTATTTTCAGTTACAAAATTAAGTGATAAACTGTTTATGTTTCATTAATAGTTCTCAGACCAAAATGTCTTATTTAAGAGATGTGTTCTTGCTGTATTTTGATGTGTTTTTTCATGATTGAAGAGCTAACATAGTTAAGTGTTCTCTTCATGAATATGAATGTCATGTAACAGCACAAAGGGATAATCTCACCTGCAGGTGAGATTAGGGCAATTTCGGTAGGAAGTTCACTGGAATGCTGTGATGACTGGATTTTCTTTTTTTTTTTGTTGCTGGTCTCATAATTTGACAATTTACATTGTAAAGAAAATTATTTCTATAATTTCTTTTCTCATGAAGCATCAAACACCTTATCAAACAATCATAAAGTATATTTGTAGGGTAAGCGGATGTACTAAAGCCTCTAAAAGAGACTACATTAATTGTAAGTTTGTTGTAGACATTCATTTTAACAGTACTGCCACTTTACAACTTCGATATATACTGAATGTATGCGGGGGGGGTGAATGGGAGTGAGTCTACTGGGAGTAACCTCTTGGGCACCGTTTGCTTCCTGTTTTCACTTTCTCTTTCAGATGATATATCACCTATGGGATAAGAAGCAGCTTTGTAGTTCCTGTTACAGTCAGCTTTTTTCCAGGTGGTAGAAGGTCAGGATTGGCAGGTTGATCTACCTGGGAGCAAGCAGAAACTTTAGAGATAAGGATTTTTCTAGGCCATTTGACTGGGAAAGTAGCCAGTTTCATAATCATCTTGCAACATCTAGGAAGAGTTCCAAACGACTTCTGGCTTCAGGGGATTAAAAGCATTTTATTCTTCCTCTAAAACTTGAAGGTTGCAATCCTGGTCACTTGATCTAAATAAATTCAAGCACTTCCACCATTCTGGCCCCCCACATGCCAGAAGAAAGATTTGTCTTCTGCGCTGGCAGATGAGCTTTATTGTACAAATAAGCCATTGTGCCAAAGAAGCAAGGTTATCAGCAGTGATGGCATTCTAGATCGTTGCACATTATTTTGGCATCCTTGCCTAGGTAATAAAGGCATCTGCTGACAGTTGTTATTTGCTATAACTCATTACAATTTTCAGACAGGAAATACTTGAAACTCTAATTAGTTTGAAATTATGATTTACATTTGCTCTATGAATCCTAATCTTAATTTTCTTTAAAGTCATAAGAACCCAGCTTGCTTCCATTTAACTCCTGTCATTTGTAAGGATTTTTTAGGTTATTTTAATATCTCCTTTCATGAAAAGGAAAAGAAAACAGTGAGTAAGGCATCATGTTTTAAGCATTTAAAGTGCTCTAGGATAGCAGTATTTTTAGATGACATGGTGGTCTCATCTGAATGAGATAACATGCTTTATGTGCACTGGTGTAGGAGTTAATATATCAACAAATGACTATTAATGGACAGGTGTCTTCATCACAAAGGAAGGGATAAGTAGCATGATACACTAGATGTTAATGACCATCTCTTTTGTGTGTGTGTGTGCAACTTATTTAAAAAAAAAAATCTGTTTAACTGTAGTAAAAGTAAACTTCTCTACTTTAAATGTTCATGTGACCTTGGACAGAAACTACTCTTATAATTAAAATAATTTTCCAAACTTACATGAATAGTCAATAGTAAAAGGAAAAAAAATTGAAAGCCATGGTAAATTGAAAAAAATTGAAAGCCTATTCTAAACACTAACATTGTTCAGAAGTTTCAAACTGTATTCCTTAATGTCCAGTGTGACAAATTGTGTGCCTTTAAAATTGCACTTTTGATGTTCTTATTTTTATTTTTTCTTACTATTCATACTCCCCTTTGTTCTTTCGTGAGTGTTTTTTTTCTTTGTAGATACACTCTTCTCCACTTTAAGAGGTGAAACGGAGATAAAAGAAATAAATTCAATCAGCATTTAAATAGTTAATTCAGACAGTAGCTTTGTCACTTAACATTACTGCTTACCAGGGAGAGGTTCTGTGTACATTTAATGCTTGTTTGTTCCTGCCTTGTTAACATTATCGTAGAATCATAAAACAGTTTTGGTTGGAAGGGACCTTTAAAGGTCATCCAGTTCCAACCCCCCTGCCATGGGCAAGGTCACCTTCCACCAGACCAGGTTGCTCAAAGTCCCGTCCAACCTGGCCTTGAACACTGTCAGGAAGGGGGAATCCACACTTCTCTGGGCAACCTGTTCCAGTGCCTCACCACCCTCATGGTGAAGAATTTCTTCCTTATATTTAATCTAAATCTATCCCCTTTCAGCTTGAAGCCATTCCCCCTTGTCCTATCACTCTGTGCCCTTCTAAAAAGTCCCTCTTCAGCTTTCTTGTAGTTGCTCTTCAGGTACTGAAGGCTGCTGTAAGGTCTCCCCAGAGCCTTCTCTTCTCCAGGCTGAAGAGCCCCAACTCTCTCAGCCTTTCTTCATAGGAGAGGTGTTCCAGCCCTGTGATCACTTTTGTGGCCCTCCTCTGGACCCGCTGCAACACATCCATGTCCTTCCTATGTTGGGGGCCCCAGAGCTGGATGAAGGACTCCAGGTGAGGTTTCACCAGAGCAGAGGGGCAGAATCCCCTCCCTGGACCTGCTGGCCATGCTTCTGGGCTGTAGTTGGCCTTCTGGGCTGTGGGTGCACGCATATATATGTGTGTGTATATATATATATACACACATATCACCTATATATATACACTTCATGGGAATTTTTTTTGCCATTTCTCCTTAATGGATTTTGGGTAGAGTTTAGATGTATAGATAAAAAAAAAAAATCCCTAATATATCAGGAACATGTGTCTACATAATAATTGGTTTTAATTGCATTTTAATCAATATTTTGAATGCTGAAATACAGGTTCACAACTGCACAATTAGTCTGACACATGAAAGTTATTTCCTCCTGTTTAGCTCTTGGACATATTAATAAAAATTTACATATTTTTAAATAGTTTCTGTAATTTTTAAAGTTCTTCAGATAAACTTGGATGTATGGTATCTGCAGCTGGAAATTCTTGCTTTTTAGGTTATTGTTTTGCTCAAACATATTATTTTTTGACCTCATGCCCATCAGATAATTCTTCACTGTTACTATTGAAAGGGAGAGATTGTTTTATTTGTTGCCTGTATGCACCAAAACTATGAGGAAGTATATTAAAAATACTGGCCCCAAGAAGGAATTTCAAATGTGTTTGGTAATAACTTTATGTATGTATGTTAATTTATGAAAATATAGAATTTGGTAGTCCATTAGTTTGTAAACAGGGTGACAAGATTCCCAAAATAAGAATATTTTTTTACTGGAGGGTGAAATACTTTTTATTTATAGTAAAAAATTACTATGCTATGTCTACATCTACTCTTACAGGAGAAATAGTTAATGCAAATAATAGCTGAATAACAGTAAGCAGGTCAAAGATTTTTACTACCAGGAGTGGTAATTAAAGTGTCTGTACACATAGATGTTAAATATTTTAATCTCCACTGACTTTGTTAATGCTCTAATTTGTGATGAATTTCCTGCAATTTAAATGTTGGAGTAACTTCTTGAACAAATGATTTGTGACAGATGTTTTTTCATCTGCTAGATACTTGACTTTATATAGTGTTATTCAAAGTCGAGCAGCTTAGAAGCAAACTGCAGTCTTCTATCTGGAAGCTAGCTAATGCTGCCTGTTGATTTTTGCGAGGATAAGGAAGATTACTTTATGTATTTATAAAGTACTGTTTTTCATTGTACGTAAAGGAGAGAGGAGGAAGAGACAGGCATGGAATTCAGTAAGATATTTAGATAGCAAAAGAAGGGTTTGATATTTATTGAACTGTGAATAGTGATGAGGCTTTACCAGTTTTTTTTAGGATATACTAATATACCTTTGAAAAGAGAAAATATGCAGTGTGAAGAGAGTGTTATTTGTAGGCAGTCTCATTTTTTTTCTCGTGTTTTTACAGCACCAATCTACAGCTATATGGATGCCTTAAATAAAAAGAGGAGCATGTAATACTTCTCCAGACAGTAGCAATTTCTGATTTTAATTCTTGTTGTGATATTACAGCGGAGCATGTGAAAAGATGGACCTGAGTTCTCCTAGTGGTGGACCTGAACTTCTTTGGAAGTCTTTAAAAATGATTAGGAAGTGTCAGTATTTCTTGTTTGTATATTACTGAGCAGAGAAGCAGGTTTATGCATATTCAGGAACTTATTTTCTGCTCCAACTTTTAATTCTGGTTCTGGAAGCTCCATCTCTTTGTTAACTCTTTCAGGAGAAGGCTGAGTATGTTAGGCTAACAAAATACTTTTTTTCCAAATCCTCATCTGCTTCTTGGGCAATTTCTGAAAGAGGAGTGACAAGGTGGGGGGGGAAAAGTGCTTCTTGTCTCTGCTGAAAAATCTGTGTTGTGAAACTGAATGCTTTGGAGTATTCTGAACTGCTGGAAATCTAGAAATTATTTGAAGGAAACAAAGATTGTCTGGTATAGGCCTTAGCTTTTGTTTAGTTTTCAGAAACGTGGTAGTCTCAAGCGTATTTTTTTAACTTTTTTTCCATTACTTCTTCAAGAAATTTTGACTGTTGTAGTTCATCAATGCATGTCACAGGTGATGTGATGGAGTAAGCAAAACAACAAAACAAAGTGATCAAAGTTGCTGTTGATTTCTTTAGATGCGAGGGGATGTCAAAAGCATATGTAAGAACTTTTCAAAAAGTCAAGAGATGATTTTTAGTAAGAATTCTTTAATTTCCATTTGGAAAATGTCCAAGTATCAGAACTGTAAATTGCCTCTTCTTTGGTGGTTCCTTACAAAACTGGACTCTCTAATTACTTTCTACTCTTGTATTACCCTAATATCATCAAAATCCGTGATAGATATGAGCCAATTTTCCTTTCCTAGAGAGAGTTCCTTGAACCTGGTGAAACGGCTCCAGCAGCACTTGATCCTCATATACAATCTGGATATGTTGACCTGAAAGCAAAATTTTGCATCTGAGACTCTCATGCAATAAAGTATTGGACTTTCAGTTATCAACAGTTTTGGTGGTACCCTAAATATTTGGTATACTTATGGTGAAAACTCAAAATAAATATAGCCTGCTATATTTTAGGGAGAAAGTCTATGTATGTATAGGGTAGACTTTAAATCATACAAGTGAATGGTGAGGGAACGTAAAAATTGTTTAAATGGTCATAAGCATTTACTGGATCTGCCTGCATAAAATCTGTGCTCCATAGAGCTGTGAGAGGGATAAGCTGACTTTATGTAATGTCTAGCCTATTTTTGTTACTTATGTGCTCTTACCCCATTTTGTTTTTGAAAGCCTTTTCATATGGTAGAGTCCATCGTAGCTAATGTGTTTCTTGTCTGACGATTATTTTCAAGTTCTGTTTGGAAAGAAAAGATAATTTATCCAGTGGTAGTTGTGAGTGCTAAATACTGTATGCATGTCAGTATGTGTATATATATGCATCATTTGTTTGTGCCTGCAGGATGCTTTAGTAATAATTAAGACAGTCTTCATGGTGCTGAGACAGAAAGCAGTGAATGATAAGTAATAGGTATTCATACGTAAGTAATTTTAAAGTATGTATATGTGCACTTGTAAGTCAGACAACTGGCCACTCAAACATTTCATTATAAATTCTAATGAAATGACTTTGTCTTTTACATGGCAAACCATAGTTACATTTAAGTATTCTTTCACTGAGGTATTTTTCTTATCTTAGCAAGATAACATTAGATGCAGTTGTTAGGCACTTTAAAATATTTTTGCTTGTTGGTAAGTTGCTATTTACCCACTTAATCATGGATTTAAAAAAGGGCTGTTCCAGTTGGACGTAAGAAAATTTTTCATAATGAGAATGATTAAACACTTAGAGTTGGGTGATGAGATGGTGAAATCTTCATTCTTTGGGGTTTTCAGGACTTCACTGGACACAACAGCGGGGCAGTTGACCTGGTTTAGCTGTGCTTTGAGACAGAAGTTGGGCTACATGACCTCAACGCATCCTATTTTTTTCTACAGTCCTAATCTCAGTTAGTCACCTTCCCTAATAAATAGAGGGCATCCTCATCTGCAGGGTTATTTCAATTTAAGAGAAAACTGAATGTTTATAGGTTCTCTATGTAAGATTGCTCTACTGCCTGGCTTGTGGGGGTTTTTGCGGCAGTATTTTTAATTGCTCGATGAAGGATGTAGTTGCTGTAAGATAAAAGGTGTACCAATAAGCTAGAGCTTGGGGAAGTAATATTAACCTAACTGAAACCCTCTTCTAATAAATTTCTTTTGGACAGATTTTCTTTTATTTGGAGAAATAAACATCTGTAACTATATCCTGTTGGTTGAGCTTTGTCAAAGAAAAATTATTAAAATTAGCAGCTGAGATGAGTAAATTCCTGTTGTTAAAAATCAGTAGTTTGTATAGATGTATTTATAAGTGTTAAAAACAGCAAAAACTTTAAAGCCAAACTTTCTAATGAGATTGCCTCCCCTGCCTGCCTTTTTGTGAGAACCCTACCAGCCTGTTGGTTTAACCCCAGCTGTCGTTTCTTCACTTAGAAACTGTCCTAGATCCTGGAGTCCTGGCAGTTGCACCAGCCTGTGTATCAACATCTTTTGCAGGTTCTGAAGAGCTGCCAGACATGTCAGCACTGTGTTAATTTTGAGATCCTTAGATATCTCTTATATTTCAGTTTTCATCTGCTGATACTTTTTGAGAGATAGATACATAGCTGTTCCTTATTAATGAGTGCTGCTGGGTGGGGGGGAAATGCGCAGAGACTCCCCAGCTGTCGTAGCTGCAGGTTGAGAAAATGCTAACACTTTGGGCATTCAGGGTGCTTTTTAAAAATTACAGTAGTATAGTGGTTCATTAGTGGTTCATTAATACTTTGCTGTCTTATGTACAAAATACAGAACGTACACTGAATGAGTTTTATGAAAACATGAAAATTGTTGGCATTTTTTTTTATTTAAAAGAGTTTATTAGTTCTAGTGTAATTATCTTTACGGAACTGGTATTAAGACCTACTAAGGGGAGGGGAAAAAGGCAAAAAATTACATAAAGAATAGACTAGTCAGTTTTTATCAACTAATTTGACAAAATGTATGAACAGGTAGTGGAAGTAGTAGAACTCTTGCTTTTAATTTTAAAACTATTTTTTTTTCGCTGAAGCAATGGATTTAAGAAGGAGGTGTATCAGGGAGTATGCTTTGAATTTAAGTAATGAAATTAAAGGTCACTGATAATCTAGACTAGTGAATTTCCAAGGCATGTTGTCAAGGTTTTTTCGCTGGATGTTTTCCACAGTGAGATTTTAAGTTTGTGGGACTTAAATTATTTTAAACTGAAATTTAAGATACGAACAGTAAGTATCAGTTTTCTTTCCTGTCCCAAAGACTGCTGGTAAAGAACTGGTGATTAACATTTCATATTCTCAGACTTGTTCTGGTCTTGGTACTGGGTTTATGAGTACTGAACTGCTGAATAATACTGTACTGAATAACTGCTGAAAGAGGCTTAAAACCATCACAGTTCTTCTGGCTCCTGGTAGTTGGCAGTCGCTGCCACTGTACAGGGCAAGAAAAATAAAGTTGAGATGAGAAGTGTGTATATGCCATAGTTTTACTGAAAATTAATTTACTATACTGCAAGGTAAATTTGAAGTATTTAAAATGTTTATTGGGTATGGCACTGAAGGATGATCTGGGTGCCATGACACTGTCTGTTGTACCAGGAGTTGTTAATCTCACTGGAGGGAATCCTGTTGCGAAATCTTTGGATGAATTTATATTTTCGTTAATATGTAGCTGTGTGGTGGTAGATGTAATCCTTTTGTACTGTTCTCTCTGGGCAGAATTATTAATGTTGTGGTAGATTTAGGGGATGTTTTTTCTACCCTTGCTTACTAAAACACTGCTTTTAATTGAAATTACTAGTTTTCTTTTCAAATACAGAATGTTCACATATTAAGAAGGAATGAGAATTTTTTCTTGTACGAAGTGCCTGCGAAGTTTCAGATAATAGTAAAAATCTTGGATGAATAAGGAGGTAGAAATGGTTTTAGCATTCATGCAGTGATGAAATTTGTTTAAAACTGTGTAGATGCTGGCAGATGCTTTCTGTGACCTTTCAAATTAAGCTGTATCTGCAAAATGTCTAGAGTTAGGAGTTAAAACTAGTCTCTCATTTGTATATTTAATAAAACAGTTTAATAAATAGTTAATTTACATTTCTCCTTACAGTCTCTTGGAAATTTGAGGTTTAAAAATGTATGCTCAGTTTTTTCACCAGCTTTGCTTTTGTGCCAGTAATGTTGATGGAAACTTTGAATGTTGGATCTTTGATGTTTTTTTATGATCTTGTTTTGCTTATTGCAGTAGATGTTGGGCACTACTAAAGTATTTAAAACTGGGTAGGCTGAAGAAGATAATGCAACAGTGTTGTACTGTGTAATGAGCAAATGTTGCACCCTGAGCAGCTGTAATCTGTTCAGCTGTGGCAGAGTATCTTTGACTCCACACCCTTTCATGTGACAGGAATTTACAGAATATTTAAGGGAAAACACATGCTGTTTGTATTCCCCTCTGGAGTTAAACTACAGATTTTGAAATTTTGAAATATCCTATGTTAATAGAAATGTGTTGTGTGAGGTTTTTGGGCAGTTTTCAACAAGTTGAGACAAGTGTATCGTCATGCATCTATATCTGTTTTAAAGGGTAGCTTGTGATAAATGTAATGTCTTAATTTTTCTCCACAGGGACCTTAAGAACAACCTTATTAGTACTATAGATCCAGGAGCTTTTCTGGGGCTTTCGTCTCTGAAAAGACTGTAAGTAGTATATGTAGCTAGTCAGTTTAAACAAAAGAATTAAAAAAAGCCCCACTGAGAATAATCTTAGGTTCTGGGAATTTAGACAGCAAAGCTGTTATATGTTAAAAGTTGAATATGTATATGCTATCTAAATTTATACACGCACACATATATGTTTGTATAAAACAAAGTCTGCTTTCAGTCTTACGACTGAAGAACATCCGCTGCTTGTGGCTTGGCAGTCTCGCTTGTTCTTACTGATAGTCTCTTGTGTTACTCGTCTGTTTTTGTATTTCGGTGACTTGAAAAATCACTGGGTGAATGTTCATTCAGAGCTTTGATGCCATTAAGTCTTTCTTTATTTAATGTTAAACTCCTCATGATTCCTTCCCCCCTGCAAATGTCTTAGTGTAACACAGAATCACAGAATGTTAGGGGTTGGAAGGGACCTCTGTGGGTCAGCTAGTCCAACCCTCCTGCCGAAGCAGGGTCACCTACAGCAAGCTGCACAGGTCCTTGTCCAGGCGGGTCTTGAATATCTCCAGAGAAGGAGACTCCACAACCTCCCTGGGCAGCCTGTTCCAGTGCTCCATCACCCTCAGAGGGAAGAAGTTCTTCCTCATGTTCAGACGGAACTTCCTG
>Ga0065711_1049005_pt1 | contig 11524 bp, 9 predicted proteins | sample Hoacrofraction12_FD_59098 | JGI IMG/M metagenome (GOLD analysis project Ga0065711, IMG submission 59098) | Hoatzin crop microbial communities from Cojedes, Venezuela - Epithelial fraction 12 v2 (version 2) | ecosystem: Host-associated > Birds > Digestive system > Esophagus > Crop | place... | reverse complement strand
CAGAGCATAATATTTTGTAGCTGTACCAAACCCAGCATTAGTTAGCCAATCAATTAGCATTAATTGGCTAACTGTACATTTTATTCATTTAGAGGGTCATTAGCAACGAATATGCTTTTAAAAAGTCATATGCTCTTGGGCAACCCCCCTCGTAGCTCTCGGTGTAATACGGCGCGGGAGAAGGGTCCGTGCGCGCGGAGGAGATGCGGACCAGGGCGTGATGTCAGCCGGGCTGCTGCGCCTGCTCCTGGGGAGCGAGCGGACACCCCACGCCCGCGCTCTGCAGCTCCCGTCAGTGCCGGGACCCGCTAGCACCCTGCCTCACACCTCACTGCACGGCTCAGCCGTGGGGGGCTGCAGGTTTGAACGTGGTTTAGCTTATTTTTAGCTGTATGTTTAAAAATCGTCGTGCTCTAACTCGCTCTGGGCTGACCATGGCCCGGGCTGTCCCCACCGCAACGGACGGCACGTCCCAGCGAGCAAGCGGCATGGGCTAACCACTGGTTTGTGGTCGTTTGCACTACATTATCCAAGGTGTTTTAGCTTAATTTTTGCTCAGCTCCAGGCAGTTGTGTAGTTCTTCTCCCACCTCAGAAGAAATCATATTCCTGACAGAGAAGGACTAATCAACCTTTAGTGATCAGGGCATAACAGACCAGGAGGAGAATAGTCTAGGCATTGAAAAATATGGCTTGAAGCACGCAAACCAGCTCCTAGCAAATGCAAGATCATCATCATCCTCCTCCTGGTGAAGCAGCCCGACACAGGCAGCTCGCTGCGACACAAGAGGGAAGGGGGCAGGCACTCACGCCCAGCGATTTTGCTGCCTTTACTGGTCACCTGCAACGCAAACTGGGCGACGCGGAGTATCGTTGCGACTGGACTAACGCTAAGTGGTTGATGCATCTCTGGAGCATTAATTACACCAAAACCAAAATGTAGTTCTCAGATCCATATGTCAGGCATGTTCTTTTGGGTGCCAACGTGTGAAACTCCATACGCAACGATGTAAAAGCTCGTATCGCCCGCAGCCGCGCCGGCACGCAGGGGCAGGCAGAGCTCACCCCCGGCCAGCCCGGCTCTCGCGGGAGACGCTTGGAGACAAACTCCTGCCCAGACCCCGAATCGGGGTGACAAAAGGCTCTTTGCTCTGTGGTTTTACCCTTCCCAAAGGAGGCTCAGCCCCAGCTAACCACACCGCATGACCTCTCCCCCCCTTCCCTCGCACCTCGGCCATGAAGGTGAAGGGCAAGGGGCCTGTAAAAGGCGTCTGAGACAGAAGGGAGCTCAGGAAGAAACGGGAAAAGGTGAAACTGGCCACGGAGCTGAATTCGATTTGCTGTTTCAAGGGCTCCAGGCACAGGCTTCTCCCACCTCCCCAGGCCCCAGAGCAGGGCGCAGGGCTGCACATACACCCCGGGCACGCACGCACACACACACTGCTTTATTGGATTTTTTTTTTTTTCTTAGCAAAAAAATAAAAATTTATTGTCCTCTAAAAAAAAAAAAAATCCATCCTGCCCTTGGAAACTGTGACACAGATTGAGTTCTTTCCAGCCCCTCATGCAAATCCACTCTGCCAAGAAAAGAGTCTAAACCAGGTTTCCAACAGCCAAAACACATATTTACAGAGTACGAGAGAACGACAGCTGAAATCACAGTTCTATACATGGAATCAACAACACGTTTTACACACCACCGATCACCATTCTGCCAACTTCTACACGGACTAGGGGCACTTCTGCCCAGTGCCCTTCCTCCTGGGGAAAGTGGGGAAGAGACTGGTCGAGACATGCCACCAGAAATACTGCAGTGTGTATTATTATTATTATTATTTAAACGTATACTGTATTTACTTTGTTTTAACATTGGAAGCTACGGAGTGGGGAAGCCCCAGAAATCTCTCCGATGCAGTCACTAGTTTGCAGGAATACTTCACCTTTAAAATACTAGGTTTTACATCAGTAACATCTATTTTGCTGTTGGCCATCACTCCAAGGATTATTATAATTCTGGAGGAAAACACTGGTAATATTCTTCCTTCTCAGATGGGGGAAAAGGAGAAAGAGAGGAGGCTCAGAGGCTGGTGGAACAGCAATGAATTACTGAGTCCGTTCAGCGTTACGGGCTTCCTCACAGGGTAAGGAATTCTCTTCATTGTCTCAGCTGCACAAGCCTTGCAAGTGGCTCAGGTTCAGCTTCAGCGATGTACGGAAAGTATAAAACCCTTCGGCAGGGGATTGGCGGCAGGGACTCCCCTTCGGGGGGCAGCTGCTGAAGGAAAATACGCTCCAGCTCAGAGACCTTCCCCCGGTCCCTCCCGCACCACAGCTGGCACACGGCCACCTGATCTAAGGCCAGAGATGATCTAAAACTGGTCCTGTTAGCCTAAAGCAATGCTAAAATTCTTCAGCTCCTGGCTCTCACCTACAGGTCTAGCCTTGCTTTTTGGTATCAAACTACCCAGGATAGCATTGTCTTCAGCCATCTGCTTCTACATCATTTTTTCCATAACAATGTAGAAGCTTGCTGGCCTTCAAGATACTGTGGTTTCACAACACAATTAAGTCTCCCTTGCCCTGGCTCTCAACTCAGGAGTGTCCGACCTGCACAGTCAGTCACCGAGGTCACACTTCCAAAGCTCCCAAACGTTTGGGGAGGAAAATGTCATTATCCCATAAGGAGTCTGTGTGAAGAGGCAGGACCCAGACACTTCGTGGCTGTTCAGCAAGAAGCCTTGGGGACCAAAACTTCATTTCGGCCAGAAAAGCCCCCTTAGTTCTGATGTGTTACTGCGTGTCCTGTACAAGGGAGTTCCTGCTTCAGAAGGAAGCGTGGCAGTACGTTACAGGGCCTGCACATCTTAGCACCAGGTTTATTTCAACAAGACTCTTTTTACACCATACAGAAGCTGACCAGACTCTCAAGCCTTAAACACAGTGCTGTGCTTACGGTTCATCCTTCCTGCCTGGGGCAGGCAGTAACAACTGCTGGGGGGGTCAGAAATGCTGCCCTTTCCCCCCTGCTCTCATCTTGCTCAGTTATGAAATTGTCACATAAGTGGCCCCCAAAATATTCACAAAATACTCAAAGATGAAATTCTCTTTTCCATCTGATGCTTAAGAAAATAATTCACATTTCAGATTTTTTTTTTAAAAGCAGCAAACAAATGCATAAAAACCTAAATTTAGGAAGTGTTTCTTGAAGAACCAGAGGAAAGAGAGAAACAGTCTATGTGCTTGTGCAAAGAGAGTGCCGAGATACACAGGGCTGGGGGAAAGAGAAGGGGACTCAACACCCCGGGGCTGGTGCTAATTCCTTCAGGCTGTTCTGCCACGAGTGCAGCGTGGCAACAGAAAGTTAAATTTTAAGGGCCACAGACGGGGAAGTTTTGAATTCTTTGGTCCTTCAGTATAAGTCTTAAAACAGAGAAACTGTTTTACTCAAAAGGGAAAAACATGCTTTCTCGAGCCTGGAATTTTCCTTGTACCCGCCTGCCCAAGCAGCGTGCCCCCCCCAGCCCTGCATCACCCCCCGACCGGACGCCCCCCGAGACGCAGCCCCGCAGCCGGGAGCTGGACAGCTCTGGAAAAAGAGGGTTGGGGAGAGGCAGCGTCACCCTGCGCAGCCCCACGGGGAGGCAGGGGAGCGGACACACCACCACGCTAACGAGAAGCAAGCGTTACAAACCAACAGCCAAAACAGGCTGATCAGCTCTGGTTCTTATAAATATTAAAGACCTGATTCAAGAGTTTATTTCCTATGATTTAAGTTAGTTACAAAAACTTTTTAGTAAATTTTTATCTGAAATTGGGCTTTTTCCTCCTCCTCCACTTTTTTCTTTCTTTTTTTTTTTTCTAGAAAAGAAATGTTCATGTATTTTAACAAAAGGTCTTTCCTTAAGATCAGACCAAGGCAGATGCGCTGCCCCATGGCACAGACATTCAAAGGCTATAACCAAACAACATAGCCACAATAGTCACTCAACAGTGTCTCTCCATAAAAAAAATTTAAAAAACTGATGCTAGTTACAATAAAATACACATGGAAAAAAAAAAAGCATTTTTACCAAAAAAAAACCCCAAAAAACAAGTTAATGGGAAAAACATAAAGAACTACACAGAGCTGCACTTAAGAGATCATTTGGGAATGCATATTAACCCCTTCCATGTAAAGGAAAGGTGGAATTATGGAAGCAAACCTAATTATGTCTTTGCATTAAATATGAAGCTTTCTGAGAGGCTCTGGTAAAAATACAGTTTTCCTACTACAGTGGGCTGCTGGAGGTTCCAGTGCTTTTCCAGGTCAGGGAGGGGTAGCACAGGCAGCATCCCTGTGCAAAATATGAATGTTTAATAAACTGAGTGGCCTTTTGGTTGAGATCCCAGCAGGTTACTGCAATCCACCCGATGTAAAAATCCAATGGACACACAGGTAAAGAAAGTCACAGGAAAGGTCAGCTACTGGACACGTCTAAGCTGGTGGCATTTCTTTGTCACGCTGGACTTTCTCGGTCACCACAGGCATACGTGATCTCTAGCATGAGGGTCCAGAAGCCCACAACCCATCCTTGAGGTGCTGACACAAGGAAACCATCAACTCTGTTCAACAAAAGCATCCTCAGACTACCTGGAATTGTTTCAGGCATTTCAGTAGTGACTAGGAATTGGGTCCCTGTGGCTAAACCAAAAGTAATCTGGTCTGAAACAGTAAAAAGTCTCTGGACTGCCACCAGACAAAGAGGTGCCTGGTGAGAACTAACCTCTGCGTCCGTATTTCTTTCATAAAGGGCTTTAGCTGACACAAGGGCAATACTTCTAAGGCTGCTCAGATCTGGAATATGTTAGCTGTATCAGCAATGAACCCTAGTCATTGAATTTTGGGGCTTGGCTTGCTCTAGGTCCAATACATTTTTTTCCCTCTTTTCTTCTTTTCATACAAATATACAAAGAGTGTAGAAAAAATTTAAAAAGTGAACTTTGCTGCTTAAATGACAGACTAAGTTCCTGCACATTCAGAGATCGGCAACGTGAGGCCCACCAGGCAGGCACCCAGCAGAGCTTCCATCAGGGAGGACGGCTTTAACCAAGCTGGGTCAGTGAAAGGGCAGGGAGACTGAAGACATGAACGAGTCATTTCAATCCACCTCGATCCTCCCCGTGATCTCAACTCTTCCTCTGGAAAGCACATGGAAGCCCCTCTTGCCCACTCTAAATCCTTCTGGAAATAGTCAAAAATTTGTTATCACCTAAATAGAAAAAGAGAAACGCAGACTCTTTGCAAACGGCCCTTTGATCTGTATTAAAAACAGATCTCAAAGTTCCTCAAGAGTTAGAGTTAGTGGGGCACAGGTGAGGGGCAGTTTAGATACGGGATGTAAAATATTAAAAAGTGCTCTGCAACTAATTTTTGTTTTATGTGTGTATGTGCATGTGTGTGCATATATACACCTACACAAACATGCACATACACACACATATATACATATATATATACACATACATATATATATGTACACATACATATATACGTACGTATGTATAAAGTTAAAAAGTTCTATACGATACGATTAGCACAAGTGTCCTTGGAAGGTCACGACTGGAGAGAGTGGGGCCTGTTGGGATGGCAGATGGGGCACTCGCCCTCCTCGGCGCACGTTTCACACAGCACTGCGTGTTGGCACGGTAACACCACCCGGTTCTCCTCCTGACACTTAAGGCATTTCACTGACTGCATCTGAAATACTGCCTGCAAGAGAGGGGGACAGGGCAACACATCAGCATCAAAGGCACAAAGCAAGAGGGCTCCCGTCCTGCGCTACGCAGGCTGGGGAACAGCAGGGAGGCGGCAGGGGAAGGACGTGCAGCTGTCTGCCCATTCATCTTCCAAAGCAAAAGCAAAGCAGCACAGCTCCATGTCTTTCAGGACCTTTAGGATCAAGAGCAGTTCTAATTGACTTAAACTCTGTACTTCAGGCACAAAGAAGAGCTAGGTATTTTCCTGTCTGGAGCTGGCTAAAACTCATTTTGGCTACATCCACATGGAATTGCTTTCATAGGCTGCTGATTTCTGGCTGTATTAAAGAAAAGTGAAAAGCAGCTGCGATCTGCAGGAGCAGAGAGAGCAAGGCCCTGCCCTGCAAATCCCTGGCACTCACCTTATCGACTTTCTCCAGGTTTGCCCGCAGCTGTTTCTGCAGGGTGTAAAGCGAAGAGAGAGAGAGCGTTTCCAGGTCAGAGAAGGAGCGCAGGAACTGAGGGTCCTGGCCTGTGTGGATCCTCTCCAGCTCCTCCTGCAGTTTCTTCACTTGCAGCTCCAAGGCTTCCCTCTGCTCCCGGGCCAGTTCACACTCCATGTTAGCTGTGCTGGCACGATCATTTGCTTCCTCTGCCTCCTTTTTCCAAGCATCACAAGCCTACAGGTTCCAAGAAAGAGGGTAGAAGAAGCAGTCTGAAAATTCAGTCAGCCTCCAAGAGAGAGTCCCAGGCAGAAATAGCCATTTCCATACACTCCTCACTAGGAGCGTGTTCTGTCCAGTCTGCCCTGTTCCCAAATTCTGAAACATCCTTGGAATTTCGCTTCAAAGCGCTGCTCATTCCAGATACCCCATCTGGTTGGGCTGTGGTTCTACATATTTGGTTCACACCTTTAACGGAATGAACTTTGCATAGTGACAAATTGCCACGGATTCAAGCCAACTGCCAGGTCTAAGAGACTGCCCAGCACTTCAGTGCATCTGTTACAACACTTGGCCTTTGCACCTCCAGCACCTGAACACGTCAGGCACAGTGATTCAGTCCCTCCCTCCACGGGAGAGGAAAGAACAAAAATGTTTAAGAGAATCTGTCTGTAAAAGCTACAGCTCCCCCCACCACCTCAATCTCTGGAAAGCTTCTCGTTAAAGGAGTCTGACACCCTCCTACTCCTTTACAGTCCCAAATTCCTCTTTCTTAGGAGTTGCTCAAGTACCTGTTTGGCTTGTTTCCAAGACTCTTCCCACTGCTTTATTGTGCTGTTGGCTTCATCCAGTTCTTGTCGTAGCCGTGCCAGCTCCGCAGCACCTGGACCTGACAGAAATGCAGGTGAGGTACTGGGCGAAAAACTCCCCGAAGCAAAGTGTTCCCATATGCTGCTGTTCATCCCATTTAAACCTGTTTCACAGGGAAATAGAGAGGGTTATGTCACAGGTGCTGGCAATTTCCCCATTTCCTCCCTACCCCTGTGAAATCCAGGATTCAAAAATGAGTACACAGGAAACAGAAGGTCATCTTACGCATTACTTTCATCCCCAGGACCCAGGAGTCCATCACAGAGGGACTTTATAGGGGAAGTTTCACACCATTAGGCCTCATCTTTAACAACACAGGGAGGACCCAAGAAACTGAGGGGAGGCAACTTTTGAACCAGGTTGGTTTCAGAAGCATCGATATTAGAGCATAGCTGACTACCAGCTTGAATCCCCCTGCTCATACGAGAACCTCTGCACCGCTCACTGCCTTCCCACTTTCCTGCGCAGCACAGCCACCAGCGCTGGTGAACAGACTGGTGCACACAGCCAGCCCAGGTGGTGCTTCCTCTCACACTATACCCAAGAAAACTTCTGCTCTTGTCTCCTTGGCTTGGTACCTAGAAAAGCAGTCTCACTTCCCAAACAGAGAGACTAAAATGCACCAATGTCATTACCGTTTGCATACACAAGAAACACCACTAACTGGGAAACCCTGTTTATAAACAAATGGAGGCAATAGTATATACATCAGCTTCATCCCCTGCAGAGTTCTAGCATAAAGCTAGTGATTGGCTCTGGAGAGGACTAACTAACCACTTTCCTATTTTAGCTTGTTCGAATAATTTCACTTTTCAGGAAGAAATTCAAGGCTTAGGAGACAAAGCAGTAGAAAATCAGTCGTAAACAAAACTGGCTATTTTTCACAGACTCCCAAGGTTTGTACTCTTCTAATAACAAAAATATTTCTACTTAAAATAAGCATCCACACTTTGCACTCAGAGGAGAACTAGCAAGAAAAGCTCATATTGACACAGAGCTACTGAGTGATGTGGATGCACAGACGTAGTCCTGTTTGATGTAGGAATCATTTCCATTTTGTGGTACCCACCACCGGGTGTGGATATTCCTACATCCAGCCGCCTTTGATAATTCTGATCTTAGAGCAGCCAACCTGACTGTGTTTGCAAGCAAGCCCTGGAGCCAACGGCCTCTCACTGAGGGCTAACCCTGTACCACTTCCCATTTAGTATCAGCCAAGACACAAACAGTTACAAAAAACACAGCTGAAAAATAGTAACTTGTCCTCACAAAGGGCTTAGGTGCATTAACAAGTCACTTAGCAGAGCAATGAGGGCTCTTCACTGGCTCAAGGCACTTACCATATATCCATTTCAGCTGCTCTGAAGCATGCTCAGTTGAGAGCAAGAAGTTTTCATGGAATCTCAACTCACATTTTGTTTTCAAAGCTCCCTTTTTCTTGAAAGGGAATCTAGCACTAAGCAGGATGCTGGCAACCCACAAATTCTGCCACAATGCTGACCAAGCTTATCTCGTCGTTTCTTTTTACTCTCTTCACCTGCTGTTCTCATTTCATATTTGAAGTATCAAGCCCCTTTGGTCAGGAATGCCTTGTCTGCACATTTTGCATCTAGCACAGTGGGAACTTGCCCAGGACTAGGTATTTTTAACTCAATTGCAATACAAATAAGTAATAACTACACATACACTACACACTAACATAGGTGCACTCAGCAAGTCACAAGAACAGATAGATTCCAGACGCCCAACTGATAGGTTAGTATTTAAACATCTTATCAAAACCTCAGCAAAAATGGTTTTGTTGTATTACAGGAAAACACCTAACTTTTTTTTTTTTTTGCAAATCAAGTATTTCAATACATTTGTGAATTTCCTGCCTTTCTTTGGTTTTTTATTTGTGTAACTGCATAGTCAAGACAAATATAACTGCTCAACCTATTTCTTCTGAAATTAAAAGCAGGCCTTATCAGCAAGTTTTCCTCTTCTTACTGAAACTGGGATGAACAGCCAACCTCAACACTAATTAACAGCAGAGATGCCCTCTGATGTCTCTTTTCTTGTTAGAGTAATTGTAAAAGCTGTTAAAGCCAAACAAATAGCAATCACAAGGCACAGAAGCATGGTTCTGGCCTATGCAAACAAGGGATGCAGTTACACAGATAAGTGCATGTAGAAAAAGATTACAAAAGCATGTCATCATTTTATTAGGTTAAGCTGAATAAGAAAGTGTCTCTCAAACTTGAAGAAGAATTTACATCGAATATCAATAGAGAGAACTAATATTTACTGTTACTAACAGAGATCAGCAGTCAGTGTCACTGTAGCCTTGAGCCCATCAAATAGTTTTACTTCTCAAGGTAACCCTGCGTCTTGATAATAAAATAAATTTGGCCCCTCAGTTCCCAGTTCTGCCCGATACAGCTGAAGCTCCAAACAAAGCAATTTCTGTTCCTTCAGTCTCTCATACAGGAAACAGATCCTCAAGAGCAAAAGAAAAAATAAACCAGGAGCAAAGGGGACAAAGCTGGAACACTGTAACTTTTTGTGAAGTCCATACTGCAAAACTGTGTGTAAAGTGCCAAACAGAAGAAAAAAAGCAAAATGACCCACGTCTACTCTACAGATCCCAGAAGCCAATCTGACCCACAAGCAGTCCCAAGGGCAAAGTGCAACCCCCACCTTAACTAAGCAAAGCTGAGGACCCAACTCTGAGCTTTATGCAACACTGAGTCTCAGTACAGCATTGGCGGCAGGAAAAGGCAGAGTTCTTTTCCCTGAAAGGCATCATCAGAGCAAGTCACTCAACCTATCTGTCCCTTCTTCTCAAGTCTAGATATATGGGAAGAAGAGGGAATTGCTCCCTTGTTCACAAGGTATTAGCCAATTTTTGGTAAAGCAGCTTCCAGTACTGTTGCTGTTCTCGTGGGAAGAAGAGGTACAAATGGCAGCAGTGAAATAATACATCAAAATTAAAGCTAACTTAAAATAAAGTACTTACATGGCACAGACAGGCATGTACATGGGACACACACACTGTGCATTTACCTAATGATCCATGAGAAGCTGATGTCCCCAGGAACGTGTTTTCTGACTGGCTTAAGTGTCCCTGGGGCTGATGGAGGAAATGCGATGAGAGGCTGACCGGTGGAGAAGGAGAGGCAGAGTGAAAGGAGGCAGAGCTTCCGAGGGACCCGGGGATATTTACAGGAGCAGAACTTTGCAGCAAACTCCCACCTGGACAAAGAACACACAGAGAGGATGGCTACGTATGACCATGAAGTACGGGCCAAAGCACAGCGCAGGAGTTCAGCGCAGAAGGCGTTAGCTTCCCTTTCTGCTTCCTAGGCCCCTCGGGATTCCCTCCACTTCTCGTCCTGTTTCATTCCCCTTTCAGCCTTTCAGAGGAGCACTGAAGCTGCGGTCCCACGAACCACGTAGGATAAGACCCTCCAGAGTTCAGTGGACTACTCTTTCATCGGCCAAAGCCACAAAGGGTCTTCTGAGCAGAGTTCAGTCCCTACCAGTCCAGAGAAGATGAATTTGGTATGTGGTGAAACACTTAGCACTGAAAGATACAATTCTAAAACATGTGCCTCTGCCTTTAATACCTCCAAACAACCTGTAGTGAGAAGACTATCATGCTGGGTCAGGTCATGATCTTAACCACTAAAAATCACGGACAAGCTTTAGTCATTTTAGACATATATGAGTGCCTGGATCTATTAGTAATAAAAAAACCCCAAATAAACAAAAGCCCAGCCTCCAAGGGCATCGCACTTCCCTTACACAAGAGGTCATTCTGTCTGCCACACACAGATGGAGGAAGATCTCAGCCCTGCTCCCCACTCTTTCTTGAGCTCCCTTCTTAGAAGATCACCAGGTAACACCCAGGCCTGATGCGTACAGAGGGAAGAGCAGTGTAGAGGATCTCTAAGCCACTGCAGATGGGTAGCAGCAGAAGCAGGGCTATCAGCAGATATGCACAGCAAACTCGAGGACCAGGCTCTTATCTTTGGCAGGGAAGTGGAAGTGATATTCTTCAGGGTTCCTTCCATGGGTCCCTTCCTACCTCAATACAGCTCCAGGCAGTGCAGTTCCCTTGGAAACCTTCAGACCACCGAAGTTAGCTCTCATTCAAAACCCATCTTACACAGCAAGGGTAGCCAGAAACTACAATCACTTCCAAAAAGCTATGAGACATTTTGTTTTTCCCTGGACACTCATTAGAGACAGGTAGAAGAGGCCTTAGCCTACCTCCACATATTAAAATGAGACAGACATTACAGGAATCGAATCAGCAGACCATGATGACACTCTGCGACAGACGGATAGCATTACCAGGTCAGGTTCCTGTTACTGCTAGGGAGAGTTTTCTGCTTAAGATGCAAATCGCTATACTTTGGCCTGTTTTTAAAGGTATCAGATGCCTTCTGGAGTCTACTTACACACTTTTAAAAAAAAAAAAAAAAAAAAAAA
>Ga0065711_1049004_pt1 | contig 11524 bp, 5 predicted proteins | sample Hoacrofraction12_FD_59098 | JGI IMG/M metagenome (GOLD analysis project Ga0065711, IMG submission 59098) | Hoatzin crop microbial communities from Cojedes, Venezuela - Epithelial fraction 12 v2 (version 2) | ecosystem: Host-associated > Birds > Digestive system > Esophagus > Crop | place... | reverse complement strand
GGGGGGGGGGGGGTGGTTTTTCCTTTTGTGTTTGTTGTTTGTTTTTTTTTTTCTTTTAACAACCTTCTCCTTTTTTGAGGCATTTGTTACATACTTTGTATAGATGCCTGCTGAGTTGTTTGAGCAATGAGAGGCTGCCTGAATAAACTGTGAGATTCTGCTCCGCTGGTGTGAAACTCATTAAGTAACATATTTAGTACCCATGTATATATGGCTTGCTTTAATTCTGTTCTAAAATAAACTTTAAAATACTGTGACAAAATTGATGTTCTAACTAGAGTCCAGATATTGGTTTCATAACAGTTCTTCTGTTTGCTACTGTAGAGTATCTCTTGGTGAAGTCACTGAATATATTAGTGCTTTTGTAATTCAATCAAAACAACCTGAACGAATGTGTAACTGGCGCTAGGTGCTTGGAACTCCATTAGTTGCAGACTTCAAAGTGTTTCACAAAGTAGCTGCATCTATATTGGGTCTAACGCAGAACTTGGGACTGATTTTTTATGATCAGTGCATCTGGAAGTAGAACAACAACTTCTCTATCTCAGCTACAACTTCCAGCTCTGTTACATGCTTCTTAAGAGTGCTTTTTGGCTCCTTGTTGAAATATCTTCTTTTTCAGTGTGTAAAATGAACCTCCTCAAAATAACACACTGGCCTGAAAATAGTTGTCTCTCTTATTTTTACCAGAGTTGCACATGCATATCCCAGCTGAGGTTGGCAGGATTAGACAATATGTAAACACTCAGTGAGAAGCAGCTCCTCCTCAGTAATTTTTGCATTCGACAAGATAAACCTCTGGAAGAAGGAAACAGGTGTGGTAACACCATGCTATCTGTTTCTTCTCAGTCTCTTGTTTAAAGTTCCAGTATTGATCATTTAATAGCCTGTTCTGCTAACTGTTGTCATTACCCTGTTTTTGTCCTTTACCCTTGATTGACTTGATTGACCTCTGTGTGTAGTGGGCCTCTGAGAAGGATGATGATGACAATGAAAATGTAACCATTTGGAAAGAGGCAGCATGAGCACTCACACTAAAAGATTTACAGTGGCTGTTCAGTCTCACAGATGAAGCAGCTGAAATCTTTCAGAATGATTGAACAGGGTCACTGGAGATTCAGTCTCATATTAAGGGAGATGTGCTGATCAAAATCTCAGGACCATTAGCAGTCAGCTGTTTTGTGTTTGTTTGTTTCTTTAATTAAGCGTTCTGTATCTCCAGCTATTGCAAAGCCAGCTTCTGAAGAGCCAGCATCTCATCCTCCTCATCTGTCATCTTTGGATGTTGAGTTGACAGCTGATGAACTTGCTTCTTTCTCTGTGTCCAACGTGTCATATGTACTGTCCCTGTGTGTTACAATCGTGTGTGTTTTTTAAGTTCCTATATGTGTCTCTTGTGTATTACATTTATTCTATGGGGGAAAATTGTTTCCCTGTCTGTTGAAATGCTATCTCATGTTTGAGGAACGTGTTCCCGACAGACAGCAAGGTATACCTATGTAAAGAAAAGAATGGCTTTGCTTAGGGTCCCACATCAAATCAATAGCAGAACTGATAGTACAATGAAGAAGCTACTGTCTACAAGCAGTATTATTTCTGTGCTACTACCCTGCCCAATAATAAATTAATGTAAACAATAAAATAATGTTCTTTTATATGTTGACTGAAGCTATAGTTGTGGTAATGAGTATAACATTACGGCCTAGGCTTGATTAACAAGGTCCAGGGATCTGTTGCAAAAATCTGCCATGAGATCTGTATACTTAGGCTGTACTTGCGCTGTTATTCATGATATTTGTATGTATTCTGGTGAAAGCAATAATTTTGAGGAATACAGTGGAATAATCAAGTATATGAGCTTGCAAACAGGCAGTATTTTTCCACCTGTGATACACTTACTTTAAGACTGAGGATAGAGCCCAAAATATACAAGAATCTAAACAAATACCAGAGAAGTTTGTACTAGATACAGGGACTGTCTGAAATGCCAGTGTTTGCGTAGGCTTCATTCATGCATGTTTGTTAAGGTTCTTTTCTTTCAAGAGCTGCTTTTTATTACAGACAAGTTATAAGGTGTGTAGAAGTTTGCGGGGTTTTTGGCAGGGGCATTTAAATAAAACTTTATGCTTGCTGGCTGGGGTGGGCCATATGGCTTATTAGGGAACCATTTGATATCTGTATACTCCAGCGTTTCTGTGATCAGCATGTAGACAGCCGTTTCAGATAACTTCTTCCCCCACTCGTATATATGCAGTCCATCATGTTGACTGCATGTTTATGAGTTCATGTTATGTGACCTTGGTGTACATGTGCATGCCTTCTCAGGTTCCCAAATTGTGGAGACATCGTCTTTGGAGATATTCGAAAGGCATCTGGATGTGGTCCTGGGCAACCAGCTCTAGGTGGCCCTGCTGGAGCAGGGGATTTGGACCAGGTTACCTCCAGAGGTCCCTTCCAGCCTCAGCCATTCCATGATTACTGACATTACTCTTGCCATCAGTGAGTATCCAGATGCTCTGTACAGCCTGTTCATGTGTCCAGGTAAACACAGTTGCGTCCAAATGGTGTGGAAGGGTTGCCAGGTAGCTATCTGTGAAGTTGATTACCCTGCAGCTTTAAAAGTTACTGGAAGGTTTTGGCAGTGGTAGTGAAAACTGATTTAGATTTAGAAAGAAGAAGAAAAGAAAGAATATTCACTGCAGAGACCGTTGCTACATTGGGTTTGTCCTTCAGTGACAGGTTCTTTTCTTAAAAATTGCAGAGAAAGTAGGAGCAACCGCTGCTTATTTACATTCAAGTTGTGCCTCTGTACTGTTTGCTGACTAAACCAGTGTTTACTACAGCAAGGGAATATGTCCTATTTTAGGTGCAATATCAACATGCGGTACTCAGTGCGAATATTGAAAGGGCTGTGGAATGTTACACCTAATCCATAATACTTGGCTTTACTCCTCAGGGGAGATTTACAATGTAAGTTTTCTGAGTTTTGTATAATGAGTCTTTCATTTTGTGTTTGAAACTACCTAGGTGGGTTTCTGTATAGCACAGGTCTTATTAAGCAGTGGAAATTGGAAACTGGTTCAGCCTTCACTTCTGCAGGTAGTGCCTTCAGATCAGTAATGAACAAATTTTTATTGCTGCCACCCCTATGATATTTAATATCCAGATGAGGAGGTTATTTTCAGGAGTTCTCAATATAGCAGTTTTTATATTTCCTTTTAAAAGTTAGCTAAAATGTTACAAAAGACTTTCATTGCAGATGAATCTTCCTTCATGTTCTTGTATGCTTTTATCCATTGATCATTAAGCAAATGGTTTTGTGGCCTTCACTTTTGTAAGCAGTGAAACCTGTTTTACTGTCTGCAGGAAATTTATAAGAGATCACAGGCCATTTCTTACGTTGAGGTATTTTTTGTAAATACTTGATATCAAATATTTTAATTTTTGAGCTGTTTGAATTAGCTTTGTAGACCTGAGGTGTGACCATCTTCACTGTTAGACCTAAATAGTAGTAGTAAAAAGAACCCAGTTCTGCTGTGTGTGTTATCTGTTTGTCTGTTTCCTACAATAGAAGTATGTTTTCACCCTCAGATCAATGTTGAGGTTGGAAGGGATCTCTAGAGATCATCTAGTTAGTCCAAGCACCCTGCTCAAAGCGGGGTCATCTAGATCAGCTCCAAGGATGGAAACTCCACAACCTGTCTGTGTAAGTTCCAGTGTTTGACCACCCTCACAGTAAAACTAAACAAACAACGGGGGGTTGGGGGTGGGGGAAACACCACAAAAAAACCCTGAAAAAAACACCAAACAAAAACCTACACAAAACTTTTTTTAAAGTTTCTTGTGTTTCAGTTTGTGCTCATTGCCTCTTGTCCATTCGCTGGGCACTACTGAGAAGGATCAGACTAACTCTTCTTTACTGTTTCCTATCAGGTATTTATACACATTGATAAGATCCTTCCTGCTCACCCCCAACCCTTCTCTTCTCGAGGCTACAAAATCCTGGCCTACATGACCTTAATCATCTTCATGGCCTGGCTCCAGTATGTCCATGCCTGTCTTGTGCTGGGGAACCCAGACCTGGACCCAGCACTCCAGAGTGCCTCACCAGTGCTGACTAGAGGGGAAGGGTCATGCCCCTCGACCTGCTGGTGTTGTTCTTCCTAATGCAGCTCAGGACACTGCTGGCTTACTTTGCGACTGAGGCACGTTGTTGGCTTGTCTTCATTCAGGACCGCTGGGTTCTTTTCTGCAAAGCTGCTTTCAGACAGTCTGCTTCCAGCCTATAGTGGTGTATGGAGTTACTCGCCCCGAGTGAGGACTTTGCATTTCGCCTTGCAGGGCTTTGTGAGATTCCTCTCTGCCCATTTCTCCAGCCTGTCAAGGTCCTGCTGAATGTCAGCACCACCCTCTGGTACATAAGGCACTCCTCCAGATCTTATCATCTGCAAACTTGCTGAGGGTGCACCTGTTCAATGTCCAGGTCATTAATGAAGATGTTAAACAATATTGGCCTCACTATCGACCTCTAGAGTACACCACAGACGACTGGCCTCCGTGTTCCATTATTGCAAGGCTGTTTCTCCTCACTTAAGTTTTCACTTCTCTCCCCGCTGTGGAACAGTCAAATCTGTTTCAGAGTTCTCCAGTGTGTGTGTTGCTGTTACCTCTTCCTTTTTTTAATGTGCCATCCTCTGAGGTGAAAGTACATGCACTTCATTTCATTTCTGATTGCAGCAAGTTTTTTTTTGTGGCTTTTATAAAACTTCCATGTGGATATCTCGGGTGATATGTGATTACTTTCACATAGTATGACTATGTGAAAGTAGTAAATCCTGGGTCTGTGTTTTCTGTTTTTTTATGGTGTGTTTTACCTGAACAGAAGAAGTAGGAATGATGTAGAATAAATGAATATAAGTCATCATTTGACTAGAAAGGTGTTCTGTATCAGAAATACAGTTTTGAATTGTCCAGTGTTTTCCTTAATTCAGAGAAGTGGCATATGTTGTGCATAAAGTGACTTAACTTACCATGGTAAATCAGGTCATTCTTTATTACGTTTTTTTTATGTATCGTTCTTAACACATTTGTGTACATTCACATGTACATTTGTAAAACTGCAGTTCCCATGCAGAGATGAATTTAGTATCTTTACAGTCTAGATTCTTGTTTTGAGTCTCATGCGTTAAAAAAAACCAAAAAAACCCCAAAAACCAAACCACCAACAAAACCCCCCACCGTAGGATGGATGGGAAGAACAGAACGAAGTTCAGCTAAGCATTTACAGATCATGCCAGCATGTCAGGTTTTGGTGAGTTTGTGTTCTTATGCCAGCAGTTGGAAACCTAATCAAGGAAATAAGTAATGATTTTTAACCACTGCTATATTAAAGATGAAAGACCTAAGAACAGAAACCAGTTGTTTTAGGCGATGTGCAGATAATGGTGGATAGTCCTCACTCCAAAAAAAGTTATGTTCTGTATAGACGGAGCCTTAAAAGGTGTAGAAAGAGTGATATGTTATGAAAACAGATGGCATGGTAGTATTGTTAGTCATTATTTTGAAGTGGAATTTTGTAGGAGGGATTGCCTGAATAGAAAAACAGGAGGAGGGGAGGATGTGTTGAAAGGAAGGCTGGGAACGGAAAGGAATATGTGGAGCATGTGAGGTGAGCTGGGGGGGGGGGTTGGAGGAAGGAGAATGCCGAGAGCCAGGACTGCGGAAAATATTGACGATGGAGTTGCAATAACAGGGACCAGTTATCTAAGGCAGCTCCCTTTTGGTTTCAGTTGCCTTGGCTCATGGGGCTGATTCATCCCCTGGAATTTCTTATCTCTAGACTTGTGGCTTGAAGTAGATGAGGTGTTACTTGAGGTTTATTGCTCTGTGCAGTGGGAGAAGAGAGAAAGAAAACAAAGTCCGTCCCTGCCCCCCCACCCCGCCCCCCACTGAGAACTGTCCGAGAACATAGCCGAGGACTACAATAGTCTCATGAGCACCGTGCGGTTTGTGAACATGTTTTGTGTTGCCTGCTTTCATGAAAATTTGTGTTATTGTTTTTAGGTTAAGGGATGTGAAAATGTAAATAAAATGAGTTCTAAATATCTCATGTTTGTCTTCACAGTGTATCAGTAGAAATAAGCTAAAGCCAGACAGATTTCAAGCCTGACTGCAGTGTGATGCATGCACAAGAAAATGCATCTTTTGCTGGCAGATACGAGATAGATGGGGCCTGCATAATGTAGGTGCATATGTGGCAGATTTAAAAAACAGAACAAAAACCAAATACAGTGAGAAGCAGGTCACTTCTTCAAGGGATCACCTTTTCTTTAGTGTAAATGGGCTTTTTTGTATGTCATGTTCTTCAGTTCCTTCCATAAAAATCTTACTTGTTTTGTGTAAGCTTGATTTGTTGAAAGAAAACCTTAGCAACATCTTATTCTTTCCAAGTTAGTCTTTGGCTTTTTCAGAATGTCATACTCTTATGGAAACTACTAGCGATACAACATTTTAATTTTATTAATAATTTGGCTTCTGTAGCCATCTGACTCACAGTAAACCATTTAATTTCACTGAATGTTTGAATTCTGTAGTTTTTAAAGGATGAATCATTGCATTTTTTACTTGTGGTACCCTCATGATCAGGGACTTGTTATTTTGCTAGTGGAACATTAATGGTGAGAGGCTGAAGCTTATGCATTTGACAATAAAGTTGTGGAGATAAAATGGTGATGGAGAAACAACAGTAGATCAGAGTGGAGCTGGCCAGAGAACTTTTAGTAAGAAGCTGGTTTAGAAGAAAACCTGGTGACTAAGATTGCAGTGTAACACTTTTATGATCTGAAGATATATGATTTGGCATGCAAGGGTCAGGAGAAGCACAAGTAATGTTTAAAACTGAGTAGTACAACACTTTGGCTGTTTTTGCAGCTGCTCTGCAGCAGCCATCCGTTGAAACTTAAAGCTTTATCACACAGTTGAATCTCTGCACATGCCTCTAAAATAGACTGACACATTTTCAAATCCAGTAATTTGCATTTGTTTCTTCTGTATTGAGTTAATGATTTTGGATGTTTTATGGTGTGGAGTGTTGAACAGGAGTTTCCTTAGTCCAAGAGTCTGATGTTGTAATTGTCACTTTGCATGAATGTTGCTTTCTGAAGCTATCTGATTTTATTTGGCTTATGTTTGGACAAATGCACAGTGTGGTTATTTGTTAGTGCCTTTTCTCTATGAAGTCAGAATTGTGAGGAAGAGGGATGAGGAAGGGAAAGACTGATGCAATATGTTTGCTGAGCTGAGAAGGCTTGAGGGGGGGTGTTGTTTGTTTTGGGGTTTTTTTATGGATGTAGGCTCAGTCTGTTGTCCTCAAATAATTGGGTTCTTTATTAACACAGTGTAATTGAGGTTTCAACTGTTCTAGAGCTGAAAATAACTTACTGTTTCAGAGTATTTTGTGAGCTGCTTATAGATGCTGTAATGGGTAACTAAAGAAGGGTAGATGATTTTCTACCAGTTGTGTGTTCTGAAATATTGCACACACTGAAGCTCTGCAGAAGAATTCTGCTGTTTCAGTTCATCAAAACAGTAAAATAGGATACTGCTTGTGCTAGAGGTAGTATATTCACGTGAGGATTGCAGGAAGAGACATAGATGAAGAGAAAAAGAGGGAAAATAAAACTTGGGGAATTAGAAGTCTATTCCATGTACATTCTTGAAGGAGTGTCAACTTTTTTCCTCCTAATCATTATTAAAATGGTTTCTTAATTGCTTCAAACATGCAGTGATCTGTTACAGATACCAGCCATTCCTTCCTGTAACTAGATGTGATGGAGTTAGCTATACTTTGCTATTCTGAATATAGCCTGGCTCTTCAGTGTCTTTAAATCGTATATTTAAATGCATACCCAAAACCGTAGCCTTTTTGGCAGAATAGAACCTAGTATAGCTGTTATGAATCTTATGATACCAATTTCACCAAGATTTTGGATGTTAAAATTTAATATAACTCTGATTTTTCATCTGTTTTTTTTTTTCTTTTGCAATTAAGTCATAATTGGAAAATTGTGCAACTGTTGTATAGATGTCCTTTTATTTTCTTATAGTTTTTTGAAGAGGAGAGGAGGAATGTGTGGTAGGGACAACTATCCACTAAATCTTTGGCTATGTCAATACCAGAATGATTGGGTATGAGTGCAGTTGCTTGTGATTATACTTTGCAGTGTATGTTTCATTTGTTGGTGTTTGTTTTGTTAGGGAAAATTAAAATGGGAAAATACTATTTAAAAATCAGTTTAAAGATGCAACTTATAAGTAAGGGTGATAGTGTCATCTGTACAAAACAAATTACTTCTGGCATCACTTCTGTAGAGTTTACTAGTACTCTTTTTTTGGTGTTGGTTTTCTACATATTCTTAAAAATGGGTTACTGTCACTGATGCCAGCCAAAATCTCTGTGTCGCTTTGTTACTTCTTGGGTAGATTTTTCTATGAGAATTACAGTGCTGGTAAAAAGAATGGTACACTGTGGTTGTCCTAGTGGTGGTGGACTGGACCTTAATTTTAACTCTACCAATTCTTTCCAGTGTTCCAGCTAAGGAATAAACCATGAAATCATAGTTGTGATTACTGTTAGAATACTAATCAATTCTTTTCAAAAGTACAATTTTTCTTTTCTCCTTGTAGTACTTGTATTCTCTCAATTTGAAAAGAAATGTGAGAACCAAATGTAGTACTATGTAATGTCTTAAAAAATCACTTTATGAAAGAAAACAAGATTACATATTCTGAAGTACAGCAGCTGTTTTACAGCATCTGATTACAATGTTTTTTCCAAAGCACTGCGTTGTCAGCAGTCTCTGATTTGAGTTTTTAATGTTTTGTGGTTATTAATACATAATATAAAGGAACTCTATATTCTCTGATACTATTGTTTCCAAGCTGGGATTGGAATTGAAAGAGTAAGAGGTTTTAGCATGTAAGGAAGCAGTCTTTTTTTAACCTGTTGGGGTTTTTTTCTATTTTTGATTAGTTTTGAGTTGACCAACAGAATTCATCACTGTAATACATTACCTGTTTTACAAGGAGAAAAGTGTTTTTTCATCAACCTATGTTCTAGTAGCTGCCAGCATTTAGAACAAGGAAATCTCCAAGTTGATGTTGGAGGCTAGCCATGTAAAAGGATAAGGCGCCAACTGCATGAAGTGTTGTTTTTCTGGCAAATAGCTTCTGTGTACACTCATCCCTAACGCAGAAGTAAATCGGATCTGAGGTAGTTTCTGCTTTTGTGAGTTATTTGAAGTTCAGCTCTGAATTCATGAAGCATAGGTCACATCTGTAGTGAAAATTGTTGCTCTTTGACTGTTTTTGTAGTTGCACAGTGAGGTCAAGAGCTCTTTTTCCATTCAGGAACTTCGGTCACATTTTAAAATAAGCTCAGTTGTAACTGGACATCATTGTCTCTCATTGCCAAGCTGTATGTTGAACTATTTAGCTTTAAAAAGGCTTCTAAAAATCATCTCTCATGAGGCTTAGTGGTATTTCTGCATAGGCCCAATCATAGACAAAAGGCTTTACTCCAAAGACTGTTTGTAATGGTTGGAATTGTAGTTTTTTGCTAGAATTTGCTCAAGGAATTAAAAAATCAGTTTAAAAAAAAATCAGACATTTTCTACTGTTAATAAAGAATGTGATGAAAATGGACTGATTTTTTTCCAAAAGTAAGAAATCAACTAGTACAAAAGTAATTGTGGATGCAGTTAAAACTAATAATTTCCATTAAGTGAAAGGTGAAAAAAGTGAGAAATGCAGTAGAAGATGATGTTTGCAATTAATATTCATTTAGAAATGGGCTGCACTTTTTCCAGTGAGGAGACAAATATTTATGTTCTGTAATTGTCTGTTAACAGAGATCTTGATCCCTGGCTATCGAACAGTATCAGCTGCAAAAACAGGATTAATGTGTCAAAAATGTCACATTTAAAGATTTTTGTTAACTTGCCATTGTCGTAGGAAGTCATGCATTAATCGTTCTTTAAGACAGTTTCTTAATAGTTGAGACATTATTAAAATTTCAAGGGACAATATTTCAGTTGGGTGCAAGGAAGTGTGTCAGTAGATGATCTGGCTGATATGGTTCCATAACATCAAGACTTAATTTTTCAAAATTATGTAATACTCACAATTCCTATAAAATCAGTGTATTTCTGTCTGCCTCCAGCAGTTCCACTCTTGCAGTAAGTTTTTTAAATAGAAATGTGCTACAAATGTTTTTATTTAGAAACAATAATTGGAGCCCTGTGTTTTTTCTAATGCGTAATTGTCAAGGGTAGTTAGTTATTTGTAGGAGAGAATAAGCAGAACCCAGAGTCTCATTTGTGATTTGTGTATGAGATTATGTTTTTAGTTCTTTAGGACTGTAATTTTTAAGTGATTGCTATTTTTCATGCAGTCATAAATTCGGGGTTTTGTCTCCCCCACAACTCCTCAGTTCATGTCCTAAACAGGATTTTGTACATCAAGACGTGAAAACCTGATAATAGCAAAATAAATCAAAAGACTTGCCATATCAAACCACTGCTTTTTTAAGCAAAATCTCTGTTGTTTGGTCATTACTTTTACTAATCAGAGTTATTTTAAATTGGATTAAGCTCTTGCAAGAGAATAATTCATTCAAGCTGGTATTTCAAGATTATGTTGAGATTGAAAGCTGAGAATCATTTGTGGAACCTTTTCAAAGACATATGACTGACTTCTAATTTTTCCCCGCAAAGATTTTTTTTTTTGAGTGTTTATCACGTGTATACTGCCTGACTTCATTTTTGTCTGAATGCCATGTATTCAGTTAGCGAATGATTTTGTGCTTTAAAATATGTAAGTAATTCTTAATTTGGTGTTCTAGATGTAGAATCAAGACTGAGAGTTTGAATGACTTGTACAAGGTCAAGAGAAGTTTGAAGTAGGCTTCATCCTCCTTTTCTTGCCTTTAGGTGTCTTAATCACAAAACTGTCATTTGAGATAATATGTACCAGTGCTTCTAAGAATTCCTAACAAGATACGTGCCTTTATGCCATTATACTGTGTGCAGATTTGTGCAGATTTGTGCAGCTAAACTAATGAGCAATAGACTGGAAACAGGCATTGCAGAATATGTATTGAAAAGTCGTAAAACAAAAGGTGTTATTAAAAGGTTATATTTCAAGAGGAACTAAAGATGGCTGTGTTCACCAGTTTCAGCTTATTTCATTAAAGTTTATGCTTTTTTCATCACACGTTAAGAAAGATTTGGAGTGCTCTGTACTGATAAATGATTTCAAAGATTCACAGCATAGCATTTTGTTTTCTGAAGATTAGAGTTTTGACTGTGCTGTGTCTTCTAAAGTTTTTGAACCATATTAAAATCCAAGTCTGCATACGTGCTGGTGCACTTCCACTTCCTGAAAGAATTGTTTGAAGGATAGTCCCTGACATAGTTTGGCTCACACAGTTCCTTTCTTTAAAAAAAAAAAAAAAAAAAAAAAAAAA
>Ga0065711_1049002_pt1 | contig 11525 bp, 11 predicted proteins | sample Hoacrofraction12_FD_59098 | JGI IMG/M metagenome (GOLD analysis project Ga0065711, IMG submission 59098) | Hoatzin crop microbial communities from Cojedes, Venezuela - Epithelial fraction 12 v2 (version 2) | ecosystem: Host-associated > Birds > Digestive system > Esophagus > Crop | place... | reverse complement strand
TCTCCTTATCTGTATCGTTGTTGTTACTGTTCCCTCTGTTTGCTGTTCTGTTAAACTGCCCTTATCCCGACCCACCAGTTTTCTGCCTGTTTTCTTTCCATTCTCTTCCACAGCGCGGCAGGGGGAGGGGCGGCCGCGTGGCGCTTTTGTTGCCGGCAGCAGCCAAAACCAAAACAATATGCCTTACCAAACTTTTGTTATTAGAAGTGTGCAGATTCCAGCAACTCTGTAACAGTTCAGTTTATCACTACTACAGAAGTGTACAGTCCTTCCACTTCAAGTTCGCCAAAATCCAAAGAATGGCAAAAGTATATTTTGTGCTCAAAATGTGCTTTGTTTGAAATGGACAAACTAGCGGTTATACACACAACTAAAAATTGCTCAAGATCCAGTGGTGCAACTACAGATGCACAGACTGACACTAGCTTCCTCTGGTGGCAGTTATTGTTACTAAATTGTCCCATTCCGCTTTCATCTGAACATCCAATTACTCAATTCATAGAAGATTTACTGGAAGAAGGAAAAAGGTGAGCAGAGAATGTTACACATCAAAAGCTTCTGAGTATCAGACTTACTGCACTATCAACATTATAGAAAGAACTCATTCCTCCATAGTGGCAGCTGACAAATCACACGCAGCATAGATCCCACTGTAAGTCTGCACTCAACACATACACATGAAATGACTCTTTGGAAAACCAGCACCCCGTGTGTGCACTGTGCCTTATCTGAAAGCTGAAAGTGCAAATGCCTGAGCAGCTCTGAGATCCCAGATCACACCAGCTTAGTGCCAGCTGGTAGGAAGGTACAGATGGGAGGAACATGGCATCAGCAGAACACAGTTGTTACTGGTAACTAGCTGCCCCCCATTTTATAATTGCATTTATAAATTCCTACATCACTAGTAAATTGGATGAGAAAGGGCAAAAGCAGTCTGAAACAACCAACAACTTTAACATAGCACTCCCAAACACAGCATCTGAGCTCATGACTGGGAACATGGTGCAATCTTTGACAGAAGTTGTGAGTTACTTTATACTGACACATCAATCTTCTAGTGTATTTCTGAAGAAAGCAGAGGATATTGCTTAAAAATGAAAAAGCTACCGCTACATAAAACAAAAACAATCAGGAAGAAGACAACAGTAATTCAGCCTTGCAGAGATACACAAGAGAAATGAAGTATCAGCCTACTAAGGGAGTAGATTATGACAGAGAAACCTATCAAGTGAAAGGTCCTATTGCTGTTAAAGTTTTACAGTGAGCTGAATTTAAATATAAAAAGTTTGGGGGAAAGACTCTTGCTTGCTTACATAACTACCTTTGTTTCTTGTAATCTGGTGTGAGACCTGTTCATAAGGAAACTCAGAGTTTAAAAGTGAAAAGTGAACTTACAACAGTACCTCAAAGAGTCAATCGCTAGTCTACTTGGAAAAGAGACTGTGAGTCACTCTGCTATAAAGCATGGCATGTATTTTAACATTAAATTCAAATTAGCAAAAGAAATATTTCCCTGAATATCTTTAGCAGCTGTCTATAAAAATCTGAAAACATTTAATTTTAAACTGAACATAATAGCAGAGCCTGTAGTCATCTGAAAGGATTAACACCACTTCAAACGAATGCTTAAAAAAACCCACAGACAGTCTGTATCTTAAAATAACATTTCAAAGTCGAATCTTTTGTTTGGAAGAACGCAGCTTTGAAAAAAGATTTTATTAGATAACTCTCACTGCTACATAAAAATCTTTGCTACATCTCCATGACAACTATGGATTGTTAATTAGGTAGCTCAAAGTCCTAGAGGGTTTCCACCTGCCATAGCCTAGTAACACATCATAAATTACCATTACACTTATGTAATTAAGAAAAAACTCTGATATATTGCTGTTACATAGAATATTATATGTATTCAACTCCTTATTTTGTCTCAACTCAGCCAAAGACTGTAACAAAAAGTTTTTAGAAAACAGCAGACTTCCACTGCCTGCTTCTCTGAGTTCAATTCCAGTTACACTGACCTGGCTGCCTTTAAATGGAACTAAAATGAGAGCATCTAACAAGGTCTGTGTAGGTGAATGACAGCCTTTGTCAAAAGGAATAATTTTACTGACAATAAAAATAAGTATTCCTCATCTCCAATAACATAGATACTAATGTAAAGATAATGCACCATATTTCAAGGCTAAGGACTCTGGATTTACCATAACACATTTTTATACACAAGTTTCTCACTCCAAGGCTTGAGTGCCAATCATTATGTATATATATATTATACTCAAAAGGTATAGTAAACTACTAGAAGCCTGATCATAACAAACCACAGGTTTGTAAACAATCTTTAAATCAAGGATGAGGAAAAAAATAAAGATGGAAGAAAAACAGCACTCTGGATTTTTTTTTTTTTTACCATTACATTTCACTGCTCTCCTCAGTCTAATAAAAAAGGGAAGAAATTAAATCCTGACAGACTTCATAACTGAACATCAGTGAAAGAAGCAAAAAGATATGAACTACACAAACAAAAGGAGTTAGAAAAAAACAGACTACTGTTATGTTGTTTTGGTTCTGAAAACATATTCTCCATATCTTCTCAACACATTTTTCAAATTTAACTACGCCATTCCCCCACAGAAAAAAAAAATGGAACAAAAAGTTGGCCTTTTAAATAAATGGACTTTGAGTTCATGGAGATTGTTCTAGGTTCAAAGGAAGAAATACGGGAGTATGAGGTTGTAGCTTTACCGAAATATGTACTTACTCTTTAGTGAAGATTCCTCGAGGCCCAGAAGGAGTAATATTACTTGGGTCTAGTCCATGTGTCTCCAGAATGTTGCGAGCTGCAGGACTTAAGCGAACCCTAAAGAAGTGAAGTGAAAAATAAGCTATTTCAACAATAAGATTAGGTTATTTCTTTTAATGTATATCAAGAGAAACTACACAATACATGCTCTGTTTCAGAAGCAACAGCTGGGGAAGAAAACAGAGTTCTGTACAAAGGCTGGGGGGGTTCCTAACACTGAAGTCAGACTGTGCCCCTTCACCAAGCTCTAATGCAAGGGTGAGTTTAAAAACACAGTTAACAACCTAAAGAGATCAAAATAAAGAGTGGAAAACTCATCTCCAAACTTTCCTCTTACAGGAACAATGGAGTCTTCCAAAAAAGGGTTATCCATGAAGAACCACATACATTTTTTTTAAGACCAGCTTATTACAGTAACATTAAAAAATGAGTTTTAGGAGCTCAGACAAGAGGGTTGCTCACATCTTATTTGGTTGGCTAGCTGTAACTGCATTATTAATGCAGCTTAATTCTAATTATGTCATTACCTTTGCCCTAGCTACAATTTTATTTTATAGGATTGATTTAATGGAATGTCTTCTTTTTCGGAAAGCAAAAGCCATACAGATCTAGCTGCATGATCCAGTATCTGCTTTAGAAGACTAAATATTAAGCCCTCCCACACTCAAACATTTTAATCAGCATACACTCAAGGTATACTATCCTACTAGGAAACCCGCACCTGCCATCTTGACCTAGATGGGATATGCTCAACAGTAACATTTCTGCCTCGAAACAGAAGCAGTGACTATCAAACACAGTACAGAGCTACAGAGCACCCAGCGCACCTTAGCACGATTTGGAGTATGTTTATTTTCAATCCTTAAAAAGAAATTAAAAACCAGTATAGGTAAACTGAGCATGAGATGCGTAAGCGTTATTGTCCATCATATCTGAATGCAATTCCTTCCTAATCTAAGCTTAGAATCCTTCATACAGCATTTGTATGTAAGAATAAAAGCACATCTATAGAAGGTGTTCTAATAAAACTTTGTTGTTCAAATTGACTTCTTGGGCTTACAAGCAAAGAAATATTCCGGGCAGGCAAGCTTTATTAACACACATACTGAAACACTCTTAAACTAGCAGCTTAATACTAAGCAAGAAGGGGCAAAAGATTCTTCTCAGTTCAGCTCTACTGATCTAATTAAATAAGAGTTCCATTTCATAACAATCACAGAAACTTACTGCAATTTTCCAGGTTGATATTCCAGTTTAGCAGGGGCTGAAACTGAAGGACCTGCAGGAACTGCAGAAAGGGGAGGTGCTGGTGGAGTCAGAGAAGATGGATCACTAGCACCAGCTGGTATTTCAACTTGCTTCCAGTCCTGTCCTTCCTCTACCAGCAGACCAATTAGTGAGCCCAAGCGTACATTTTTGGTTCCTTCTTCCACCTAAATTTAAGGCAATGGGAACATTACATTACATATTGCACTGTCTAGACTAATAGGACTAAAAATGGTAGATGGGAAAATTTCAGGCATATTAATGACACTTCATCAAGGGAATATATCCTAGTTTATACCTACTATTAATAAGACGACTCATAACTGAAATTACAGTTGCTATAAGGTAAGGAATATTAACTTTTGCCCCCAAATCCCATACATTTAAAGTTAGCATTCAGAAATCAACGTAAGCAAGTTACAGACTACTCCTACCTCCAACAATAAAGTTGCATTAGCTACTGAAAACAAATGTGGATGCCTAATGTTTGCGAAGGAAGCCTGAAAATTTTGCTCAACACATTGAGCAGATGTACTTTGTAGTATCTACCCTGTATCTAGCAATCTTACTTTTTAAAACACAAGTTTGTAAATTCAGCAGCTAAGGGACCAAAACCCTACCATAACAAGTGTCCCATTACTTCTCTTTGAAAAAGATTAGTTTGTTTTCCACTAACTTCCACCTCTAAATTCATCTATTTTAACGTAACTGGTGCCACATAACAAGTCTGTTCACCAAAGTGATAGCACTTGCGTGGTATGTAAATCAGTTTCAAAGAACGTCTGAATCAAAATCTTACAGAAAGATAAGTCTAATCTAATCTAAATATAATCTTATTAGACTGGATTAGGCAAATCTATTCTACATGTTCCTTTTAAAACAAAAAGATATCTGTGTCATAGTCAAAACATCTCTCTGATGCTTTGGCAGATAAAGGCATGGCAGTCATGTTAACTCAATAACATAACAAAGGGCTCCTCCTACAGTCCCCAAAATGGTTGCAGAAGTACAACTCTTCAGGTTCTCAAAAGCAGTAACATTTCCAGGGCACCAGCCCAAATGTAAAGACAGCCCTTTAGGACCACAGGCAGTCAAGTACAACTTACAACTGTACCAGCCCAAATAAAGTTGATTTTCTGACAAAGGAAATGGACATTATATTTCTACCATAAAGACATACTGCACATACATTTGCTTCAAATGGAGCTGGTATATGTCTGCAATGCTGACATTTTACCCAATAAAATGCAAACCACTATCATTTGGAAATCCCAAAGACAGACACAAAAAATAAAAACACACATAATATCAGATATCACACAGTTTTTACTATCTTAATTGGGTGTTCTAGGCACTTAAACACTAACAAATAAAACAGAATACTGTGAAGACAGTACTAGTCAGACTCAAGTACTAGAATATTATTACTCAGATAAGACTGATGTCTGCACTGTTAACTCCACTGACAGAGCTATCAAATTTCACAGGATTACTCAGCTCCCTCACCAGAAGGGCCAACACTAGACCTAAGAAGGAACCACAAAGGCAATTTGTTCTTGGTATGTTCCAATAAAACATCTCACATTTATAGTTGTGTCTGTTCACTACTCCCCCTCCCTGCCATGAACACTAGGTAAATTCTAGAGTAATACTTCCAGAGTATTTATTACACAAAAAAATTATTGAAGACTTAGTTCCATATTGCTTGTTCCGATCTCTTGATGCATCCTTCTCCATTAATATTCTGAAAAGTTTCATTTGAGAGGTCTGAAGAATTCTTCAAGACATCATCATATTTTATTGAGATGTCATTAAAGTACTTGGGGTGACAGAATGCCAACCAAAAGTCCTGAACTGCTTTGTCTAAGGCTAAAAGACCCTACCACAGAAAGGCCCACTGATAAACAAATTTCTAAAACTATGTATAACTGCAATGTTAGTACCACTCATCATTTAATAGAACAGCAGCCTGAAGCCAGTACAAACACAACCTACCTAATCTAGTCACTGAACACCAGAACTGGGAAAACCAAAATAAAACAAAGCTATGAACATGGAAAATACTGAAGTTACTCTAATAATTTTACAGAATGATCACACTTCGCACAGAAGGTATTTAGAAAAACTATGTAATACTCAGCTGCTCAATCCATACCAATGATGATGCAAAATAGCTATGTTCCCCAAGTTCAATATACTCCCCATAACATATTAATATGCAGCACTTTTATATAAACCAAGTCTTTTGGCATGTCTTCTCTTTCCTTTACAAAGGCTTCCACATACAACAGAGAACACTTCTATTTTTATAAGCAGTCTACACATTGTAACTGAATAGACCAAGAAGCACTACAACATGCTTATAGCCCTAAGTCCTTACCACAGTTTTGGTGTCAGAGGAATTTAATGGTGCTATGATAACACATGCAGAAATCCAACAGGGATGGTTGAGTCTTCAAAAACACAACACAATACGTATATTAGTTAGGCTTTGTTTATAACCCAGCATTATATAAGCATTCAAAGCCATCAATGCCGTCAACTCTCACTCTTCAGAGCAAGCCATTGTGGTTTTTCTCATGTTCATCACTCCAAGACAGTTACATGAGAACTCCAGCGTTCCTTATTTTCCAATATGGGTTTCCAGCCCAGATGACTGCAGACTTTATACGTTTTTTTTTTTTAAAAGACATGTTTTTAAACACACAGCCTTTGCAGCTCAAAACTAGAATAGACAAAGAAAAATTGTTATTATTTTGCTTAACTTTTTGTCTTCTGGATTTTTGAGTCACTTCTACATTTTCATAATTTACAATACCGTAAAACCTCTCTGCATAAATCTCAGTGAACCCCAGAATCTCAGATGTAGAAAGAGCCGAAATAAGTAGCTTCACATACTTCTATTACCGTGTGTACGCATAGCCATGAAAAGTCAAAAAGATCCTAGCTTTGCTGCCAAACCAACAAAGCACAGGCGAGCCACGACAGGGAGAAAAACTGGAGGAGATGAAGCGCACAGAGGAATAAAGTTCCCTCAGAGCTCTCGCTACTGCAGCACAGTGCTTTACTCGCTAACACATGTATACAGAAATACATGTTTATTTCCTACACTGGAAAGCATGGTGGACAGAACTTATGCTGGCTCACTCCGCAGTAGTTTTATACAAAGTAGTTTCAGTTCATACCTGTTCTCATTCAGGTCATGAATGAAAAAACAGTAATGGATATTAAATCCAGTTCTTCAACAGTCATTCATCATCTGGCTTTGGTCCAAACTGAACTAATAAGTATTTTAAGCAAAAAAAAGTCAGGGTTAACTTCAGAAGCAACTCTACTAAAAGAATAATCACCTTTCTGAAATTATCCTTCATACTTTCATTCAGTCCTTTAATCTTTTACTGCATTTTACACTGAATCAGATGTGACCATTAAAAGACCTCTTCAGATAGAAAATGAATATATGCATGAGTATCTATTTCACTGTTAACCTGTTCTTTCTTAAACCATTCATACTCACATTATACCACCAAGAAAAACCAAGAAGGGTTACAGAACACCAAATTCATTTAATCTAATCAACATTCTGTCTTTAAAGGTAAAAAAACTAAGTGTTAGGCAGATAGTCTGTTTATTTCACTCAGTTTTCCATGCTGAGTTCAGTCAAGATGGTGCAGAATTGTAGATGGCATCAAAGAACATAAAATGGTTGTCTCATTTCTTTTAGGAAGTGAGTGAACTTCAGCTAGATGCTGATAACTCAGATGTAAACATTCTTAATTTCCCATCAACTATAACACATCTGAAACTTCTGAATGGCCTTTGCAAGAACAGTCCTTTCAATAAGAAATCATCTCCCCATCCACAAACCTGGGACAGCTTAATGTTATAAAGCTTACACAGGCAGCTACTCAACACTCAATATAGTGCAAAAACATCCACACAATACTGCAGAAAGACTACTAAGAATCTTGAGCTAGGAAAAAAAACCTGTAAGACTTCTGATCTTATTGCTCCCCTATTATTTCAGTTTCCAAAACATGAGGTTTCTTCTGTACTTTTTAGGAGACTGGAATAAAAGCCCACTTGCTTATCTATTCTGTACTCTAATACTTAAGCCCACCATTTCTAGATTACAAAAAGAGGGATTAAAGGAATACATTAAAGACTGTGTTTGCATAATAATCTGTTCATGTCACTCCAATAAAGCTGCCTCTCTTCCCTCAGTCTGAAAGACATTATAGCTATTTTCCACCTCCCAGCATGTCCTTCTCAGACTCAGCTCTTGGCGTATGATTGTTACTGGATGATGTGGACATCCTGACTAAGGCTGAGTGTCATTGCTCCATGACACTGGTATCACACAGTTGCTGGAGAGTCTGGTTTTAATCTACCAAAAAATGTGTCACAACAGCAATATACACAAAGAAATTCCAGAAATTGGAATGCATTCATATCACAAGAAGGGAAACAAGAAAAACACAACTTCTGAAATACTAATGCTACTTGTAGTGATCATGAATTACTATTAAAGAACCCTGAAAAATAAAAATTGGAGTCTGCTATTCTTAATGTCTCTCTGCGAATCATTCTTTAATACTTCTGACAGAGACAATCCCCATATCTCCTCTTCACATAATCTAACAGAACAGTATCTGTAAATGCAGACTAGGTACTTCATATTTAAAAAAAAAATAAAAATGAAGAGGTCGCCCAAGATTCTGTAAAGGCTATTAGATGCAAGATAATTTTCAGAAACACTCAAAATTGAAGATGAGACAATCAAAAACAGTGAAAGTATTACTCACCCGGCAATTATTAAAATAACTATATGGAGACTAAAAACACATTTAAAAATGCCCAGTGTGAGCTTTTTGTCCTGAGATAGCAGAATAGATTCTCTGCAACTTATTAGATGTGTTACTCCATAACTGAACACAAAAACTCATAAGTTTCAAGGTGCTACAAAAAAACTGAGTATCTGGGGAAAATTACTATTCAGCAATGCAAATTAAAATAAGCAAAAGATTTACAAAAGTCCTACTTGATTAGATAAATTAGTGTTTAAAATGCACACTATCCTGTAGAAATTAAACACTAATGACAATTTCTTGTAAGGCCTGACAGACTTTACTTGCAGCTGAGTTCAACCTTACATGACCAATCCTCCCCACCCAGCCCTCCACTTTTTTGTAAAAGATGTTCCCTTTCGTTATACAAAAAAAGGAAGATCCTAAACAGATCATCACTTCCTAAATTCTGCCACACAGGAAACTACTCTCCCTTTTTTCACAGAGAATAACTATGCAAATACACGCTGTTGTAAGAAAATGCAACTACAGCAGAATCAGGCAACCCAACTGACCAATCCAAACAGCTTTTGTAATAGCAGATGAAACATGTTTACTCACAGTGCGTAGGGTAGAATTTTGTCTTGCACACTGATGGCTCCGGGAACTAGTTTGTACCTATGCCCATTATGTTGTTTCCTAAGTAGCTAGATTGCAACTAATACCAGTATGCCTATACACAATTATGCAATCCACACCTCTTGTGTACGTATTCCCTAGATAAGACCTTCTACCATATTTCATTTGGGAAATGTTCCTTTAAATACTCCAGAAGTATTTCACTTTATAGAAGACCTAAGGAGGCTTTAGATAGAATATTTCACAGAATCACAGAATGGTTTGGGCTGGGAGGGACCTTAAAGATCACCTAGTTCCAAACCCCTGGCCATGGGAAGGGACACCTTCCAATAGATCAGGTTGCTCAAAGCCTCATCCAACCTCGCCTTGAACACTGCCACGGAGGGGGCATCCATGACTTCTCTGGGCAACCTGATCCAGTGCCTCACCACGCTCATCATAATGAATTTCTTCCTAATGTCTAATTCAAATCTACCCTCTTTCATTTTAAAGCCATCACCCCTTGTCCTATCACTACACGCTCTTGCAAAAAGTCCATCTCCAGCTTTCTTGTAGGCCCTCTTCAGGTATTGGAAGGCTGCTATAAGATATCCCCAGAGCCTTCTCTTCTCCAAGCTGGACTGCCCCAAATCTCTCAGCCTTGCCTCACAGGAGAGATATTCCAGCCCTAGGATCATCTTTGTGGCCCTCCTCTGCACCTGCTCCAACAGATCCATGTATTTCCTGTGCTGAGGGCTCCAGAGCTGGACGCAGGACTCCAGGTGGGCTCTCACCAGAGTGGAGCAGAGGGGCAGAATCACCTCCCTCGACCTGCTAGTCATGCTGCTGTTGATGCAGCCCAGGATACGACTGGCTTTCTGGGCTGTGAGCACACATTGCCAGGTCACGCTGAACTTCTCATCAACCAGCACCTCCAAGTCCTTCTCCTCAGGGCTGCTCTCAAACCATTCTCTGCCCAGCCTGTATTTGTGCTGGAGATTGTCCCAGCCCATGTGCAGCACCTTCCACTTGGCCTTGTTGAACCTCATGAGCTGCGCACGGGCCCACTTCTTGAGCTTGTCGAGGTCCCTCTGGATGGCATCCATTTCCCTCCAGCGTGTCAAAAACACCACTCAGCTGGGTGTCATCAGCAAACTTGCTGAGGGTGCACTCAATCCCACTGTCCATGTCGCCAACAAAGACGTTAAACAGCACCAGTCCCAATACTGACCCCTGAGGAACACCACTCATCACTGGTCTCCACTTGGACATCGAGCCGTTGACCGCAATTATTTGAGTGTGACCATCCAGCCAATCCCTTATCAACTGAGTGGTCCATGTGTCACATCCATGTCTCTCCAATTTAGAGACAAGGACATCCTGCAGGACAGTGTCAAATACTTTGCAGATGATGTCACTTGCTCTTTCCTTATGCAACAACGCTGCAACCCCATTGTAGAAGGCCACCACATTTGTCAGGCATGATTTTTCCCTTAGTGAAGTCATGTCGGATGTCACCATTCACCTCCTTATCTTCCATGTGCCTTAGCAGTTTCCAGGAGGATCTGCTCCATGATCTTGCCAGGCACAGAGGTGAGAATGACTGGCCTGTAGTTCCCTGGGGCTTCCTTTTCTTTCCCTTTAAAAGTGGGGGTCATGTTTCCCCTTTTCCAGACACTGGGAACCTCACCGGACTGCCATAACTTCTCACATATGGTGGATAGTGGCTTAGCAACTCCATCCACCAGTTCCCTCAGCACCTGCAGATGCACCTCATCACATCACATGGACTTGTGCACCTTCAGGTTCCTTAGATGGTCTTGAACCTGATCTTCTCTTACAGCGGGCGATATTTCATTCTCCCAGTGCCTGCCTGTGCCTCCTGCGACTTGGGTGGTGTGGCCAAAGCACTTGCCAACGAAAACTGAGGGAAAAAGTCATTGAGTATCTCAGCCTTCTCCATATCCCAGGTAATCTCGTCTCCTGTTTCCTTCCAGAGAGGGCCCACATTTTCCCTAGTCTTCTTTTTATCACTGACATTCCTCTAGAAG
>Ga0065711_1048996_pt1 | contig 11525 bp, 8 predicted proteins | sample Hoacrofraction12_FD_59098 | JGI IMG/M metagenome (GOLD analysis project Ga0065711, IMG submission 59098) | Hoatzin crop microbial communities from Cojedes, Venezuela - Epithelial fraction 12 v2 (version 2) | ecosystem: Host-associated > Birds > Digestive system > Esophagus > Crop | place... | reverse complement strand
TTTTTTTTTTTTTTTTTCACTTTATTTTATTCTGGACAGGTCCCCTATGGTTTGGCAGCATCTGCAGTGAACCCTGGCTCATCCCAGGGCCGGGGAGGTCCTGTCTGGTGAGGGCTTTGCTGGGGACCAGCTCCACGCTGTTGGTGGAGCATTCCTCATCCAACCTTTCTGTAGAGGCGTGCATGCCTTTTGTTACCTGCCAGGGAAGCGGAGGAACAGGATTGCTCAATTAACATATATGTACCTTGGCAGGGCACCAGCCCGAATCGCTGGCTCCACCCTGCCTTCTCTTCCCCGTAGCCATATCGCTTCCCCCCTCCTTCTTTGACATACCATTCCTCCGTGCTATCTAGGCTAATCTTCATCAGTCATTGCCCTGATGCTCTCCCGCTCTGACACGCTCCGAGTTTCAGTACAATTCCTGCGGCAGGTCGTGTCACGTCCTCTCATGCCGGCTGCTTTACATGGATCCCCGCCACGGCACTGCACAGCCTTGAGCAAGACTTCTTCTGCTTCCAGTAATTTAGGGCGTCTTTCTTTATTGCTGGCTGTTCAGCTCTCTGGGAGGAGGAGCCGGGGCTTTCGGTTTGCTTTGGAGAGCTGGCTAAAATGCGGCGCAGGGCAGAAACCAGCCAGCGTGTTCCAGCTTGAGCTCCTGCCTGTGCCATTCAGACACTGAGGGATGCAGATTTGTTATTTCTGGAATGTCAGAGAATTTCACTCAGCGTGGTTTTTCGTTTGTTTTCTAGAAGGGCCCAACTGATACCCTGATTATGGCCAGCACACCGTACTCTTTTGAGAAAAAGACGTCTGCTTCCGCAGTGCTGTCTGCTGCATCTCTGCTGCTGCAGGAGGTACATCACTTCCCTCGCCTGCGCGCGTATGTGGAGGCAGAAATCCAGGCTCTAGCAAGTGAAGGAGCTGGTCTGCACCATTTGTTCTTTCTCGCACTTCCTATCCTGACCCACCTTGTGCTCTGCTGCCCACCTCAGTCTGGTCCTCCATCCCTCCAGGCCACATCAACACCTTTTTCCATCCTTCACTTGCTTTCTTTGTTTCTGTACATCCTTCCCGATTTGCTTCATATCTTTGTGGGGCTGTGCTTTATTGTGTTAGATGACACCTTGCCTTGTCACCTTGCAACTCAGCTGTGCAGTCCTCAGCATGGTGTATGAAGAGGTGCCACTCTTTTTTTGGTAGGGGGTCTGGGAAGATCTTCCCTCATCCACTTGAGCCATGTCTTGCCAGTGAAGGCGAGTTTTGCAGAGCACCAAACAGTGCACTGCACTGAGAGATTGGCGACAGGGAAAAACTTGGTAATTTTGATGGTGCAGGTGAAGGAGAAGTACCTGAGCCAGTATGAGGAGAAACCTCCCAGGTTTGGAAGACACAGAGGTGAAACATCTCCCAGCACGGGCCGCAGGAGCAAATCAGGAGGCTCACTGAAACCGAGCCAGCGTGTCTATGTCCGTGATTGTCCTGGCTGCTTGGTTAACATGCAAAAGAGATCGTGCTGCCTTCTTGTTTACATCTGGTATCGCTTCCCCGGGCAAGTCACAGGGCTGGGCAATGTCTGGTGTCATAGGCTGTAATCTGCGGTCTTTGTGCTTTGTTATATAGTGGTTACACGAGCTGATATTGCGAGGCGCTTTGAGTACTAACAACATGTTTGCATGTTATCTTTTGTCCTAAGTAATTGCAATGGACCTGACAGATGAGACGTGGTGAGACAAGGCTGCCCCGGAGAGGGGACATGCTGCATGGAGAGGGGTGAAATCCTGGAGATTGGGACCTATCCTTTCCCTTTGGTAAGTGCCCAAAGTGTGTTGGAGCCAAGCTGAGAAATGCAAGCAAGCTAAGTTCTAAATATACCAAATTATAGCAGTTCCACTTCAAATTTCCATGTGTTTCTTTCTTGGTGATGTTACTGCTGCTGTGTAGTGAATAAACTGTAGGCATCAGAAACCCTCTTTGATGAAGGACTTTGAGTTTCCCAGATCCATGCTTTCTCTGACCTCGAGCTGTTCTCCCTGTGTAGCTCAGCTGAAACCTTCCACATTTATGCTCTTTAGGGTTGTATCTCACCAATGACATGTAAAACTCCAACTCCAGACTGCAGAAGGTGGAGCAGATCTCGAGCCCTGGGGCTCCTGGCGGTCTCACCTGCTCCATCAGAGGGAAGGAGCAGAGCAAGGAGGGAGAGGACACCCCATCCCTAATGGGCAGTAATTTTGTGTCTCACTCACCTTATTCCACTCTGGCAACTAGCATTTACTACTATTTTAATTAACAATAAGTGAGGAAGAAGGAAGTTCTGAATCCAAACATATAAAAATGCTTGGCCAGAAAGCAGAAAACAGAGAGAAATGAGCTCGAGGAACTAATTTCCTTTCACAGTGACAGCTTTATCCCCTCGTGAAAAGAAAAAGGCAAGAGCGAAACATGCCTAATGCAACCACGAAACCACTAAAAAGGCCAAGAAAAATTGGTTGCTTTACAGCTGGTCTTCAAATAAAGGTGGAACAGAGCTGTGCTTGTTGCAGGCCCGTTCCCCTATCTTTGCTCATGATGACTAAGTGGTTTATCACACACTAACCCCAGAGCAAGTTATTGTTCTGCATGAGCAACGATGACCCTAAATCTGGTGGTACTCTGCAGTGGTCTCTTTACACCTGAAGTCCCAAAGCCAGCCTTGATGCTTTAGGGTCACAGGACCAGTCTTGAAGAGCTTTTGGGAAATGCATCCAGCTTGGTCTGCAATCCCAAGAACAAGGGGCCCGTCAAATCCTGCTTCCCTTGTGCCTGCTTGAGTTTTGGCCAAGTCTGGGCAAAGAGCAGCCCCTCTGGTCCCCCTCCATGTGCGACCTGCCACTGCCTCACCCCTGAGACGATGGGGAGGAGGAAGGCATTAGGCAAATATCCCCAACTTCTTAAGATTCCTGCTTAATGAGCACATTTTCTCAGTACCGAAGTTTTGCCTCCATATCAGTAATCTTATCAGGCTGAGCCTGCCTCTGCCACCTGCAAGCAGGGATATCAGAGGGGGGGACCATAAACCAGTTTGTTTTAAGTTCCTAGGCGCTAAAGTCAAGAACGAGTTTCAAAGTGAACTTATCATTTTATTTATGTCATAAAAAATATAAAAAGAAAAGGGATAAAACACGACCGGCTTGCTTTATGATTCACTGATTGCAGATGTTTCCTGTTGGGTGGCTGAGGTGCTCGGCTTTGTTTGCCGCTACCGAGAGCCGAAGGCGCTTGGCACCATTTCGGGCACGTGTCGTGCAACTGTTGAGCCACCAAGCCTTGCCCGCCGCCTCCCCGGGAGGTGCCAAGTCCTACAGCTTCACCTCTCTACGTGCCCGCGTGCGCGCAAAAAGACTTTCGTATCTGTACTTGGGCTAAAACCGTGTTTCCAAATGGAGTCGTAGGGACTCACAGAAGAAAACAAGGTATGGGAACACGTAACTACCCACTGCTGCTTGAAGTAGGTTTTAAAATATCTTCTGGCCAGCTGCTCAGAGTTCTTACTCAGATCAGGTCCAGGCCAGATCCTGACCAGCGAACAGGCAGAGGATTACACTTGACCTCACCTGTGGGCTCACCAAGTCCTGCAGCCTGGGAGCCCAGACACAGTCCAGGGGTCGAGTGCTCCCGGCCACCGTCCAGGGGTTCAGTGCTGGCCCCCTCCTGACTGCGTTTTCCTTTTAGCCTGGCACAGGCTTTATCACATCCAGGCACAAACCAACACGCTGGCACTATCTTCATTGTTAAAGAACAGAACGAAACATAAATCCTTTATGTCTACAAATATATTGCAAATAGGCAGGACCTTGAGTATTTGAAAGCAATCTTGACCAATTCTGTCATGCCTTAAACAGGTGGAAATTCTGTTTTTTTAAGAAAGTTTTGAAGCCCCCGTCCTTTTTTCAAGTGGTAAGTTGCAACAAGCATCTCAGAGATCTGGAGCAATAGAAATCCAAGCGAAGGTGTGCTGAACACAGCACTGGTGACATGAAAAATTGATTTATCTCTCTTTTGACTGTTTACCTGGTGGATACCGACAGCATCACATCCAGGTAATGCCTACCTCCCTCATTACGTGTGCGGTGCCTGTGTCAAAAGAGCGTAGATACATGGTATATGGAAACAGCATGTGTTTCCAGGCATGTATGTGTCTGAGCAGCAAAGCTCAGCATCCCCCAGCAAAGCAACACAGCACATATATGCACCCAGCACGTTGCCATCGAGGGCATTGCAGTCTGCACAAGCACTCATATGCTTTGAGCTCTTCAGCGGGGTCTACCTGAGGATGAGTGGTGGTGGGGGCATGCAAAGCTGGATGAAGTCCAGTCCTAACTGCCGTCCCATGCCTCTGCCCTGGCAGGCACGCCAGTGCCAAGCAGCCGGGCTGCAGGTACTCTGGAGCACTTGCAGCCCCACGGCTCTGGGTGTGTGCGTGCAGAAGTTGCCGGCGTGGGTCGGGATGTGAGATGCCAGCCTGATTTTGGAGACAGGGAGGGAGCCTTTTCATCTCAGGGATCACTGTGAGCAGCCTTCACACATGGGTTCAGGTCAGGGAGCAAACCCCTCTGATTAACATGCTGCTGAACACGCCACTGAGTTGTCCTCTCACAGCTGAGACCTGCATGCAACCGCCGTCTCACTGCTATTTTTGAAAGGGGGAGGAAAACCATCCCCGAGATGGAAAAATGCAAGGCTGTAAGGGTTGTTTTTCCCCCTTTCTCCCTTGCTGAGCCATGAGGACGGGGGGTAGCTGGAGGCATAGCTTGCTCAGGATCTGTCAGCTCCCCAGCCCTACCCTCTGCTTTAAACAGGACAAACAGGTTATGACATTAAAGTTTCAAAACCCGGGAGGGGGGTTCCTTGCAAGGGAGAGGTTAATGCAGGGGCACTCCAGGCCCCCAGAGAAGGGGAGGGGATGCTTTCAGGTTTCAAACCCAGACGCAGAAGCAACTTTTCTAAAATGAGAGCTGGCTCAGAAGAAAGCCAAACCCACTCTCCCCACCCACTTCTCTCCTCCAGCGGCTCTGCAAAGCGCTGTACCTTGGCAGGCGGAGGCTCAAAAATGCTTTGCCCTGGGCGAGGTTGTATTTCACCCTGATCCAAGAAGCCCTAGCTGGGGTAGCCGCTCTCCACCCAGGGCCAGGCTTTGGGCACCCTGCTGGGGAGCACTTGGGCATCCAGATGCTGACCAGCTGCAGGGGAAACTCTGCTCCCCTCCCTGAGCACCATCTGAAACAGCACAAACCTATCTGAAGATGAACAGCCTTAAACCCAGAGCTTGTGGAGATGCTGCCCATCTGGTCTCCGCACCACGCACACCATCATGGTGGAAGAGATGCTGGAAGCCAACAAGAACAAGCAGGTCTTAGTTTTATTATCCAACCACATGTCGGCATGAGAGGGCTATAGGCAACCCCCGGGGCTGCGAGGTGAGGGATTTTGGTGGGATCAAGGGCAAAGCTCGTGCCCTGGGAGGCAGGGAGGAAAGCTCTTGCCCCTGGGCATAAGATCTCTTCCCCTCCATGCCCCAGGGACCTTGCACAACCAGCAGTTCACGGAGAGCGAGAGGAAGGAAAACTGCTTTTTGGCTGCCCCATGGCCCAGGGAGCCCCTGAGCTTGTGCCCTTGCCTCCTCGCTGTGGGTGGCTGGAGCACAGGGAGGCACCCCCAAATTCAGGCTGCCGCCATGGCCTCAGGGCAGCATCTATCACCACAATACAGAGCTGCCCTGGCAGGGCCAGCAAGCGAGAGCTGGATGCCAAAGCACCTCTCTACAGAGTGCATCTCTGTGCCCGCTCTGGCAATGCCAGAGCAGTCTGCAAAAGCTGCACATTCTCGCTAAAAGATGAGAAAAGCCTTGGAGAACTTGGAAAAGTTGCTTGAGAGATATTAACTGAACTGCAGATTGGGCAACATACCTTAAAGTTGCTGTAATGGGAAGGGCCTCTTTGGGGTCCAAAACACCCTCTAAGAGACGCCCCGGGAATAGCAGCGTCCAAGCAGCCGGCTGGTGTTAGCACACGGCCAGCGGCTCAGGAACTGCCTGCGAGTCAGGCAGAGGGGAAAAAGCAGCTTTTGGGCACAAAAGTAACCACTAAGCACATCCACTTTGCAAGCTGCAAGAAGTACTTGTTATACTCCAGCAGCACCAGTGCTGTACTTTGTTTCCTTAAAACTGTTAGGAGCCTTCCCCTGGGATTTAATACACAGTTTTATGAGAGAAGATGATGTTTCTACCGGTTCACGGTGCAAAGATGCATGGCATCAGGAAAGTAACTGGTGTGCATGGTCCCTGGGCTGTTTGGTGCTCAGGGCACGGGGTGTAGAGTGGAAAATCCCCAGGAACTCCTGACAAATGCCCCAGAGGCTGGCCATGGCCCTGGGCTCCCTCCCAGCTCTGACACAACTCCAGGAGGTCCCCTCCGATGCTCAGTGGCCAAAGAGCGTTTCTTAGCCAAGAGATGGTGTGGCGGGGAGGGAAGTGCTGTGTGTGGGTGTCCCTCATCTCGGCACACCATTCCTGGGCACGGAATGCTGTGCTGAGCATCCCGAGGGGCCCCAGCTGCTCTCGGAGCGTGGTGGTGCAAAGAGAAAGCAGAGAGAAATCTGCCATCCTGCTCGAGCTCCCACCACTGCCCGTGCCCCCTGGTTGACAGGTCCCCAGGCTCTGGGAGGGTGACACCCTGACATTTCCCCTTCTCCTTCTGTCTCCAAGTGTCACTTCTCAGCACAGCCAAGGAGCTGCCAAGCTCCCTGTCCCCTGCGGCACTTCAGAGGGCACCCACCGCAGCCTCTGCGCCCGGCAGGAGAGAGTGAGAGAAACGGGGGCAGAGTGGGGAGGGGGGATGGAGATGACAGCAGTTGGGAACCCCTCCATCTGCAAGCAGATCAGGCTTTCACTCCCAGCCATTGTGGGAACTTCCTCACGGATCTGTATTTTGTTTTTTAAACAATTTCTTCTAGCTTCTGAAGCCCTCCAGTGCCAAGCTGTCATTTTGCTCTTTTAATCATATTTTGTGCCTGTGCTTCTCTCTAGGCAAGTCTGCAAGCTGCTTCCAAGCTCTCTCAACACTTAACCATTTACAGCCTGAAAGACATGCTGAGATGTTTTTCTTCTTCTGGAGAATGGATCCTTCCCCACTTTCACCTCTATTTCAGAGACTTCTGGAGGTGGTGCTACAGTTGAAATTTATTTGCAGTAAGATCCTTGTGAAGGAGCAGGGACAGCATCTGGAGAAGAAAAGAAAGGCAGTCTTTAAGGAAACACCCTTGTGACTCTTGGCTTATGTCAGATCTAGGGGCAATGGAAGTAAAAACGAAGTATTGTCAAACTTTTGCTGTCCTCACCAGCCCCCCAAAGGGGGACAAAGGGGTAACATGGTCGTGTGGAAGCGAAAGGTAAAACGGATTCAGTAACATGCATTGTCTGTTTGGCAGGCAGCAGTTACCAAAGAAGAGGTACCCAGTTCCTGGCATTCCTGTGCTTTTTCAGCTGGGTTTGCTCTCCTGCAATCTGTATATTACCAACAGAAATTCTTGAAGCCCAAAGGTCTGCCCAAAGATCACCTGGAAGGCTGAGCCCTTCCCAACAAGGGGCAAACAGGCAGGATGCTATTTTAACCCAGAAGGTGCTCTTATGCTCAGCATCTGCTTGAGCAATCTCCAGAATAGGCACTCAGCTGCCCTGGCACATTTGCAAGTGCCAGGGAGATCCAACCAAAGAGATATTTTTAAATGCTGGAAGAACTGCCTCTTTCCAGATGGAAAGCAGGTAATGGGGTGGCCCTGCTGCCCTAGCCTTTTGTGCAAGTAAGTGGCTGGCAGGGCAGCAGAGGATACCCCCAACCCCCATCACCCCTGCTTGTATTTCCACAGAGCCCCTTGTTGCTGAATGGAAGCAGGCAAAGCTCAGCTGGAGCTGGTGGGAAGCAGAACATCCCACACCAGTGATGCCCACACTAACCCATTTACATGCTGCAGAAAGAGGGCTCCCAGGGACTTCAAGGGAGTTGCTGCAGTGCCTGGAAGAGATATGGTGGGATTTGTACCTCCCTCACCTTCTCCTTGCTCTCACCCTTCCCTTCTTCCAGCTACAGCTCTCCTCTGCAGAGCGATCTCTGCAAAGGGGCACCTTTGAAACAAGAGGTCTTGCTGCATCTGCCCGTCAAAGTCCCGTCCACTGGCTGCAACCGCAGTGACGCTTAATGCTCCCCAGCCTTGCAAAGATGACACCTTTGGGTTTCGACCTATCATATCGATCAGCCAGTGGGCTTACATTACCGTAAGGTGGGGCAGATAGTGAGGACGAGTGTGTTGCTCAGGTATAGACAGCAGCAGGAGGTGATGGGGAAGGTGGTGTACCGGTGCTGCAGGAGACCGGCTGCAGGCAATTACCTGTAAAAAACTCCTGTGAGAACCAGGATGAGTTTGTAGGGTTGGTAGTTAGATTAATAATGTTCTCCCTCACAGGGCAGGAATTTGCCCCGTGGAAGATCCCAGCCTCTAGCTCTGCAAGATGCACATGCGTCTGGCTACGTAAAATGTAGCTGGATTGCATCCTTGCTCGGAGCAGCAGCAGGGCTGGGACACACGTCCGGACCCCCAAAATGCCACATGCTCCCCCGCCATGCAGCAGCTCTGCAGCCTCTGCTGCTTTCCTGCTTCTTTTAGCTGTGCCCCATGTGCTTCTCTGTGAACCCAAAAAGTTTGCCTGCCCCTCTGACTCTGAAGTGTACAGGTCCTGTTTACTCTTCATTATAATAATTAATGCTATTACTTTTATTACGGGGCTACCTAGAATCTGCCTTCAGGGGATGTATTAGAGGAGATGATGGCTAAATACACGGGACAGGGCAGGCTCTGCCCTGCAGACTTGATAGCCAGTGGTGTACATCCTCTTTGACTTGGAAATGTGCCAGTCGTGCTTCTGATCAATTACAGGTGCCAATTTGGTGAAACACAGTTGTTGAACAGAGCTTTATGAACATACTCCTTCTTTTGGATTTTGTTTCCCACTTCCCTGAACAAGTCACAGACATGAAGACCTTGTCAATGCTTGCCTGAGCCTTTTCAGACCTTGTTTATTCTGGTCCTGTCCTGGTCATCCAAAGAAAGTGTTACTAGGATAGAGATACTCTATGTACAAACACATATAGCAAGTGCAGAGCGAAAGCAATGGGTATCTTTGAACCTCAGCCCTTTTTACAGCAAACCAAAGCTGCTACATCCAATAAGAGTATATTCAGCAAGCCCTGAGCTGAGCCAAGGCTCTCTTTGCCCCATCATTGGAGCCCAGCTGCTGCTCCTGAGCTCTTTGCTCTCCCGTAGAGAAGGTAAAAGAAAGGAGCACATGCTGGGGACCAGGGGAGCAGGGGGTGATGGTATGGTGGGGACCCCCGGCCGCCCCTCCCCAAGGAGCTGTGTGTTTATCAGCCACAGCCGATGCTATGGGGTGACTGTTTATCCCCTCGCCTGGGCGTGTGGCGAGGGAGCTGCATGCTTCCCAGCAGGCCCTCTGCTTGGCGGAAAAGACTGTGACACCTTCACATTGGTGGACAGCTTGGTGTAGCTTTCCCTTTCTTGCTCCCCCTTCTTCCCTCCCACCTGACCTCCCTGCAAGTTGCATCTCACGAAGCAGGCTGTTCTACCCCCGTAGCTCCAGCAGCAGAAATGCAAAGAAACACAGAGAAGCAGCCTGCGCCTGCCACAGCCCGGCAAGCCTGTGTGCCTGCCAAAAATGACGGAGGGGTTTCCTACAGTGCTTTAAGTACTTAGACCAAGACTGGGAAATGCTGGGACCAGCGAGGAACAAGGGTGTGTGGTGCTGTAGCAGGGGCTGATAAATGCCTCGGTAGCGAGAAGGGCTCACATCCCGCAGTGGTGACAACGGCGTAGGACAGACTGGGTGCATGGCTCGAGCTCACTGCTGAGATTGAAATCCAGACCCTTAACACAGCCTTGACAACTTTGAAGCATCTTTTAAAAACGCCCAAACTTTGAAGCTAACAGTAGCCCTGGCGCCTGTGCCAGCATCCTGGCAGAAAATGTGCCCTCTTGGGAGAGTGCATCTGCCCGGTGTGTTTACAAAGCGCTGCCCAGTCCCAGTGTGCTGGCACAGGGAGCTGCTGCAGCCAGCCACATAGCCCCAAAAAGAGTAGAAACCGGGACTATCTGTGTTCCAGGCAAAGGCTGCTTTTTCTTGGGGTTAGGAGAGTGGGTTGCAAAGAGCTGGGAGCATGGAGAGAGGAGAGGTAGCACTGAACACGGCCCTTGGTGGTCACGAAAGTGTCCTTTGGGGATGTGCCCAGTTTGGGACTACTCTCCTGCGGCTGGCCAAGGTCATGTAGCTGGCCTCGTCAGGGCAGCGCTAACCAGTGCCAAAATGACAGCGACAGCCCTACTCAGGGGGACAGTGAAAGCCAAGAGCAAGAGACTAAGGGCTGTCTGAGATGTAGACACGGGTGCCCACCTCCTGAGAACCTGAACTGCTGGCTGTCATGGCTCAATCCCTCAAAGCCACCCCACTCCAAGGAGGGGAGGGAGCCAGGCTGCCACAATGGCATCCATTCAGTGCCAAAACCCCAGTTTCCCTCCCAGGGCTAACGGAGGAGTCACTGGGCACCCAGGGGAGGGACTGCTGTAGATCATCACCCCACCACCGTCTTGAACACCTTCTCACCTTGTACCACCCATCCTTCCGCAGGTCGCCATGGATCAGAAACAACGGGAACCCAGCAACAGCACGTGGTGCCCGGGGAGAGAGGGAGAGCAAAGGGAGAAGAACCGGCTGAATTCTGTAGGAGTTTTGGTTAAACTGAATTCAGATAAAAACATCCCAGAGACTTTAAGGCAAATTGCCACACACTGGGATCACTGTCATCCTCAGGTGGCTGCCCTAAGATTGCTGATACTTTGTGTTGTATTTTAGAAATCTGTCACTCTTTGAGTGAGAAACTCACTCCTTGGGCTACTTTTCCCTGCAAAAACAATTCTGCAAGTGCAAGCTGTGCCCTGAGGGCCTTTGCAGCATGTAAATTCAAAGCAAAAAGCCTACACTGTACCTTGTAGCAAACCACGAAATGAAATGCTTGGGGTGTGGGCTGGGGTGGGCCCAGAGAGGGGCTGCGTGGCAGCAGGTCCGGCTCTGGAGCCTCCAACATAGGAAGGACATGGATGTGTTGAAGTGGGCCCAGAGGAGGGCCACGAAGATGGACAGGCTAAGAGAGTCGGGGCTGTTCAGCCTGGAGAAGAGAAAGCTCCAGGGTGACCTTACAGCAGCCTTCCAGTACGTGAAGGGGCCTACAGGAAGGATGGAGAGGGACTTTTCACAAGGGTGTGTCGTGATAAGACAAGGGGGAACGGCTCTAAACTAAAAGAGGGCAGATTTAGATTAGATATTAGGAAGAAATTCTTCACCATGAGGGTGGTGAAACACTGGCACAGGCTGCCCAGAGAAGCTGTGGCTGCCCCCTCCCTGGCAGTGTTCAAGGCCAGGTTGG
>Ga0065711_1049001_pt1 | contig 11526 bp, 6 predicted proteins | sample Hoacrofraction12_FD_59098 | JGI IMG/M metagenome (GOLD analysis project Ga0065711, IMG submission 59098) | Hoatzin crop microbial communities from Cojedes, Venezuela - Epithelial fraction 12 v2 (version 2) | ecosystem: Host-associated > Birds > Digestive system > Esophagus > Crop | place... | reverse complement strand
TGGACAAGGTCCTGTGCAGCCTGCTGTAGGTGACCCTGCTTCGGCAGGAGGGTTGGACTAGATGACCCACAGAGGTTCCTTCCAACCCCTACCATTCTGTGATTCTGTGATTAAAAGAAGGAAGCAGTACCAGCGAACTAATGCACTGCTGTCTCCACAAATAAAACCCAGGCCCTGACTACCAGTGGTCATTAAATATCCCATAGCAGTTGTGATAAAAACAAATGGCATTAACCCTCTTCTTCGGCCAAATCTCAATGTGAATTTCTCTCCACTAGGCTCCTCTTCAAGGTTCATTTGGAAAGAGTTCCTGTGTCTTAAACTATAACACTTTTAATTCAGTAGTGTTAAACACTAGCTGCATTTAATGCTAGAAGGAAAAGTTTCACAAGCAGATTCTGTGATCTCTGTATATATTGGTTTCTAAGACAACTTGGGTTCCTTTAGATAGGTACTGGATATATATGTATTTCTTATTATCTACTTTTCATGTTCACACACTTCAAGAGCCAGCTGGACCTGCAAGCAGAACTGCATCTAGAAAATCTAATCCCTTCCAAATCCTATGTAATGCTGGAAGCAGGCAATATTAGAAATATTGTTTCTTTCTTTTCTTTTTTTTTAAGCAAACTTACCCATGTTGTAGGACCAGAAGATTCAAAACTAAGCTCAAAAAGCATCCAAGCTTTTGGATGCTTACCCAAAAAGCAGCTCTTCTCCAGCTGCCCCTTGGTGTTGTGGGGGGCTGCAGTGCCACCATGTGGTTACTGACTCATCCAGCGTGGACCACGCGGTTCAAGACTCAGGTTTATATGTGCAAGCAGATTTATGATGAGACAGGCATTAAAATAATTGACAATTGTATAAAGTGACCACAACAGTTGTACTTACTACACACTGGACAGTTACTACTTTGCAAGACAGATATGACAAACAAAACCACAGAGGATGGCAGTTTTGCCACTCCAAGACCAGCATGGGAGTTGTTAGCTACACTTATGTAGAAGGAACTGTAAAATAGCTACTGTCCCAAGGAGGAGGCACCATAAAATAAGAGCATAACTCTGGTCTCCTTTGGAGATCCAACTTTGAAGAGCAACACGACCACCAGAGAGGAGCTCCTGATATCCAGAGGAAGGACTGGGTGTGCTGGTATGGACCATGCCAAAATACTGTGAATGTGTGAGGTGAGAACAAGAGCTAGGGCCAGTGACTGAACTGAGACGTGACTGCAGCAGCCACGAGTGTCCAAACCCAGGTGAAGGAGAGGGAGAGTGCCAGTGCTTGTCATTGCCCTTGTACCCTGCTGGTCAGAGCATGCAGGAAATAAATCTGAGTTTGAGTCCCTCTCCATGGTGGAAGAGGTCAAATCCTTACACTCACATCCCAGAGATCCCTGCAAGGCAGTTGTGAGGGAAAGCCCCTTCCGTTCTTCCCATGCACATTGGGCTACCCCCAACAAAAATGTGTGACCTGTGGATCATTCAACACTTAAAAATAAGCACAACAAAAGGTAATGTAGCCGCTGTACACTTGAAAGAGCCAAGTCCCGCTCAGTTTTCCATCCTCTCAGGACCATCTGGGTCCTAGGCTGAAGGAGATGCCATGCTTGGGTACCAGCACCCCAGAGAGGGTGAGATGCTAAGACACAGCCCTGCTGACTACCTCCCTATTTAGTCATCAGCTTTTCTGCTAATCTTCCCTGTTGCTTGGACAGCTGGAAGAATCAGTCAATTTAATTTCCTGGAATGGAGCTGCTGGAGTGAGATGCTGATTTTTCAGCACAGTGACACCTTATTTTGAAGCACCTGAGGTATCTCCATTTGTGCTCATTTGATGCTTTTGTGCTACATTTCAGGCTGACAGATCATACAAACACATTCAGTGAAGGCGTTTTAACTTTGTAACCATGATAGCATTTGGCCTCAAATTGGGAATCTCAATTTTTTCCAGCCACTGAGACAGTGACTTTGCCACCCTGGCCCCCTAACTGTATACCCTTGTTAGCTGTAACCAGAGGGCAATGGAGAAAAGATTATTGACTTTTTCTTTTCAGAATCCAGAACACAGTTTGACTGATTTTCTACCCAGGTAAGAATGGTATAGTCTGTAAGTGACTGCTTATTTCCTCAAGAGAGAAAATGCTGAATGTGTAAACATGGCATCTTTCAAGGGCTGCCAAGTAATGTAGGTATTGAGTGTTTTTTGACAGGATGCTGTAAATGGAATAAATGTAATTTTGGCCTCTGCAGTAGCTATGATTACTGGCAGAGCTATGTCCTTCACACTAAGTGATTGAGGAACAAACAAACAAAGGCTGCACATCTGCAAAGGGGAATAATGAGACAAAAGGCTTGCATGTCCCAGCATTTCAGGGTAAAGATGCCACACCAATGAAACAATAACAAAGTGTGTTTTGTGTTGAAATTTGCCAGCTGTGGAAAGCTGTGGATTTTAAAACTCAGGACAGAAGAAATTCAGAAATTCTGAATCTGGGAGATAAATCCTTAATAACTGTTTGAGCAAAAAACATTGTTAATCAGGTATGAACAATTACACTATGAGCACCCCAGCAAGTATATAAGTAAGTGACAACGCCATTCCATACTCATTTCTCTCAGATCTCTCAAACAAACCAAATGTTTGTGCAGTTGCCCATAGACTGTCTATAGCTGCAACACAAAGTACATCATCCAGAGCACCTGTTTTGCTGGACTGGTTTAATTGTGGCTACCAACATATTCACAGCACACTGGAGTGCTCCAGGACCTCCGGACCTCATGAAAGACTCCGAAAAGGAGATGTTGAACTCTTTGTTAAAACAGAAGTCCCAAAGAGCTGCACTCCTGCACCAATATATACACCACTTGATACACCACTACTGCATGATTAAGATACAGGTGCAGTCACAAAGATGCAGGAGGACAGATTTAATGCTAGCTTCCTCCCTGGCAGATAATTCATGGTGACTAGAGACAGGGTCAGCTTGGGCTGTTGGGCTAACACTATGGGCCAGGTATACTGGTAGTGACCTTGCACACTCATCTAGCGGTGAAATGTGATGAAAGCCAACCAAGTGGAGTAAAACTGTCCCAGATGGCAAGATCTGCTCAAGAGAACACTTACCTGTCAACTGCATTAGGAAAGGCGAGGGGACAGAAAACCTGCTGCCAAAAAATTATGTGTGAAGGGCAGAAAAAAGGAAGATTCAGAGGTATGAGGAAAGGGTAATGCTTGAAAGACCTGAATGAGACTGGGTGGGATTTTTTCCTGCTCAGGTTCTGCAGTAGTAACAAGCAGATTTAATCTCATTCAGGGTCATGCCCTATCAAGGCAACCTGCACTTTACAAGGTGCAGACACTTTGTCCGCTTCCTTGTGTAACAGTCCCTCCTTGTACAGCACTGGCCTTCCTTTACAAGTGCTAGGAACAAGGGCACCTATGAAGCCATGATGTACCTCCTCAGCCAACACGGTGGGGATGTGCAGAAGAGAAAACAGAACAGAGTCAAATCAAAAAAATGTGCCTCTTGACCCACCTGATATTATGCAGAGTGAGTAAACGCCACCCTTCTCATATGAGAACAAGGTTACTACTCACCCACTCCACCGGGCACAGCTACAGCAATAAAGCTACTGACAGACAAGCGACAATGTTGTTTCCTGGTTTCCCCAAAAGAACAACTGAGGGAACCTTTTGATCCTAGGATATACACTGCTTTCTTTGATTTCATTCCTGTTCTGTACTTAAAATTAACGACAGTTCCCCAGAATCATCCCCCTCACTCCCACTGCTTCTGTTTTTTTCCACACTTAGTTATAACTGCACTTCACTCGCCCTGTTTCATGAAAATCACTGGCTAAGTGCAGTTTCTTTCTCTGCTGCCCTAAGCATTTGGCCACTTGTATTTATGAAATCAGTATAAAATAGGGCAACAACCTGGGCAGTGTGGTATTTTCTGTTTGCTGCACACCACCATACATAACACAAAGCAAGAGGGAGCACAGAATTCCAAATTCCCAAAGCCAAATCAGTTGGATCTGTGCATATCCCTTTACAAACAAAACTTTATGAAAGGAGCTAAGATTCCAAAATTCATCAGTGCATAACAAAATGAAGCCCCCTTTTGTAGCACAGAGAGCACAAGAACATAAAATTTGTCCTCTAGGGATCAAATTCTTTCCTTGTGTAGCTTCCCACACTTCGTCAGTCTGACGGACCTATTCTAATCTAGGACTGAAGTTCCTACTGTCACAAACAGGAGTTAAGCCCACTGTTCAAACAGATGCCTCTGTATCTCTGTAGTATATTTAAAAATGGTGTCATTTCTCTGGAGGTGCTAAAACTAATTTCCAGATATACTGTTAACTATTATGCCATCTGTAACACTGCAGTCCTTGGCCAATGAACCTTACTTTTTCAATGTGTTACAAGAAAAAGTTTCTAAGATGTCAGTGTCTCTCCCATATTCCTTTCACTTGGACCTTGGGTGCCATTTGAGATTATTTGAAAGAGGTACACACTTCGTTTGCATAAGACACTGTGCCTCTTTGGGAATCTGAGCTAAAACCAAAGCCTAATAGACTTGGATACCACAACATGAAATACGGATTTCATTATCTTTCCAGTTTTCATGTGCTAAAAGAGCATTATCAGTATCTTAAAGCTCTTTAAGCCTTGTAGCTCACAAGTACAAAACATGTAACATCATGCAATACTATTATAAACATATGAGGACTTAGAATGACTTCACAGCATCTGCTTTTCAGTGGTATTTCATGACTTTATATTTTTTTGTCATTACTACCATGGAAAATAAAAATGAAAACAGCACTTCAAAATATTCCATTAAAAATATCCAGTTTCTTCTCCATCTTCTCAGAGGATTTTTTTTTTTTTAATTTATTTTATTTTCTGGATATAGAAAAGAGTTCTAAAAATTATTTTATTTGATTTAATGCTGAATGTGTTTCATTTCAGGACTGTAACATGAATTAATCAAACTAAACAAAGGCTGCATTGTTAACACTTTCAGCAAGAACAAAGAAATATTTTAAAATGAAATAAAGATTGCCAATTCATAGTAGTACTTCTAGTCTGCTTACTGAAAATGAAATGAAAAAAGCAATAAAATACACACAATAAAATAAAATACAATAAAAAGGTTTTTCAAGCAAACGTTAAACACTACCACTGTTAAAGTATTCCCTTTTCTTGTTTCTTTCTTTCCTTTTGGCTTTTCCTTCCAAACAAAAACACTGTATCTGATTCAGGACATTTATTTCTTTTTTCTTTGGGCGACTGAATAAAAGAAGTTGCAGCCTTTACAGCAGATCTTCACAAGCCACAACACTCCAAAATATCTTTGTATTCTTTTCTTTCCAAACAAAAAGAAAATATATTTTTGAACATATATAAGGAAGATTTTTAAAAGCTCTTTTTTTCCAAAATGTCTCATCCATCTCCACTTGAAGATCAAAAGAAGTTTGGTTAAGAAATAAAAGGCAGTTACAATTGCCATGACTCAAAAATAAACGTCAGATTTGTCCGAAAAGATTTTTCTTAAGAAGCATTTCATTTCTTTATAGCCACAATGTCATATCAATGACAAGACCGTATCAATGCATGTAAAATCCTATAAATGCCTGAGACCAGAACTATAAAAATTTGAGCGCTCTTGTCTTCCTGGTTTTGGAATATTTAATTCTCTTCAAGATTATGCCATAAAAATATGTCTCTTGCTAAAGTACCCATGGATAAATGACCTGAAAACCCAGCTGTTTAAGCGAAGAATGGACAAAATGATGGCTACAGAGTTACACAGCTATTCAGGTAACAAAGACTGTTGAGCAAAACTGGGCTTAGGTAGAACAGAAATTAGGCAGAATTCAAATTTACTGTAAAAAGCTACTGTTCAGAAGACTGGCAAAGAAAACCACACATACTGCAACTGATTTAAACTGTGAAAACTCCCCCAGCCCATTCCCAAGCATGCTTTAACATTGCCATGGTTCATACAGAAAAAAAAAGATGGTTAATACAGTTCCCTAAACATGGCATTCAAACAGGCTACGATGCAAATGCACAGAAATACTAATCATAAGGGCTGTGTCCTGCTCTTAATCTAAGTCCCTGGACACTTTAATATCCTTTTATAGGCATTAATTATGACATTTTCATCCTTGATTGTGCTTCAGCAACAACCTGCTTCAGCATTTCTGGACTTGTCCAACAGAAAATACATGTGTCCTTTGCGTAGGGAGAGTGCTACCGAGCCACTCTAAATATGTTCCTTGGGTGGAGAAACATCCCAAGTCAAGCTTGAATCATGTTCCAAGCAACACAATAAGACAAAATACTTTAGCCTGAATACAGAAGAGAGCCAACAGAGAAATAAGAGCTACTTCCGCTCACATTCCAGGGCTCTGACAGAAAGCCTGCCCTCCAAAGAGTAAAGCAGCTTCCAGAGATGATCAGTGAGGGAATCATCATATCTAATGTATTTATGAAGATAAATCTTTAGAAAGAGGTGGGAAATAAGAAGACAAAGAGGAGAGTAGGCTCAGAGGAGGAAATCGCCATATATCCACACAAATAGATTTTTTTTTTTTTCTCTGTGCTGCGAACTGTGTTGTGGAAAAACTGTGCTGATTCAAACTACAACTAAATACTGAATGCATGGTCATTAAGACATGACAGGACTATTTCCACATGTATATATACAGGGGTGGCTGAATGGTCTATTAAAAGCGTGTTCACTTACCTAGTCAGCAAATAGGTCAGTGATCACCACTTATTGTTTTTTAATAAAGGGATTTGAGAACATTCCTTAATCTTTTAAGAATCACAGATTTTCATTACTCTTTTGTGAACTAGAATGAGTGTATTATAGTAGCTTGAAAAAAATTCAAAATGCATCTTATTTTGTCTATTTTCTTCAGCTGCTCCCTAGTAATAAGTAACTAAGTTATGGTAGGAAAAAAAAGGAATAAATTGGCACATGCTATACTTTATTACTCATTTTGGAAAAAGCAACAGCAAGTTTTTACAAAACACACAGAGTGCCTTACATCGTTAAATTCTTTAGGGTAATCTGGCTTGTTTTTTACTGCTGGCAATGGGAAACAGTAGTGTGACTGCTAAGACTGATTCTTTGTTCCTCTGGGCTCCTGGTGCCCCAAAACCTCGAAAGCACCATGATCCATGACTCCAACTCCTTGCTAATACACACTACAGCATGACCCTGGAGCTGTGAAGCCAAATCAGCTATGAAGAAAGGACCCTGCAAGCCCTCAAATCCCTCAAAACACACAGATAAGCCGACAGTAAAACTTGCACAATTAGATTAGAAGCATTACCTATTGTTTGTCAGAAGTTCACAAAAACTGAGACACACCTCGAAACCAGCAAGAAGTATTTTTCCATGGAAAACCAGATCACTGAAAAAATTCTTAGCACACTTCAAAGCCACAGTCAGTAACTAAGCAGAAATGTAGCTTTAGGTTGGGAAAAGGACTTTAATCTTTATTGGTCATTTAGTGGCTTCTACAGCTCCAAGTGCTGGGTCACAGATGACTCCCATTAATCTAATGGCTCCCGGTAGAGAGAGGAGGCAGCTGTGTGCTACCCTTTGCTCCAGGACGAGCCTGGTAACGTAAGAAAAGTATCAGACATAGAACAGAAAGACCAGGCAGTTTTACAATGTAGTACTTGCTAATTTGGCTATGCACATAGATCTAGCTGTGATGGTTTTGGCTGGGGTAGAGTTAATTTTCTTCATAGTAGCTAGCATGGGCCTATGTTTTGGATTTGTGCTGGGAAACGGTGTTGATAAGTCAGGGATGTTTTAGTTCTTGCTGAGCAGTGCTTACACAGAGTCAAGGCCTCTTCTGTTCCTCATACTGCGTTGCCTGGCTGCGGGTGCACAAAAAGTTGAGAGGAGACACATCTGGGACAGCTGACCCCAACTAAGCAAAGGGATATTCCATACTGTATGACATCATGCTCAGTATATAAACTAGGGGGCATGTTGGCCAGGGGGCTGCTGCTCAGGGACTGGCTGGGCATCAGTTGGTTGGTGGTGAGCAATTGTTTCTTTTCATTTGCATCACTTGTGTTTCCTGGGTTTTATTTCTCTCTCTTTTTGTTGTTTTCCTTATTATTATTTTTTTTATCGTTATTATTTTATTTTAAGTATTAAACTGTTCTTACCTCAACCCATGAGTTTTCTCACTTTTACCCTTCCAATCCTCTTCCCCCTCCATGCTGCTGGGTGGGAGTGAGTGCATGGCTGTGTGGTGTTTAGTTGCCAGCTGGAGTTGAACCACTATACTTGTACAGGACAAAACCACTTAAGATCCATGTATTTCTATTTAATGGGACTAGCAGCACCACATTAGCTTTTTTCCCATGTGTTCCTAAACAAAAATATGCCATTTCATCGTATGTCAAATGTACTGTGGATGATGCTAAAAAACTATTTAACTGAACTAGTTTATGAGGTAGCACTTGGGTTACATAAAATAATGTTACATATTAAATCACTTTTTTATGCCAGGTAATTTCTTTCCATTAAGAGGAGTGTCTCTTTGGGGAGTATATCTTATCAGCATGGACTTCAGCTGATTTTTTTTTTTTTACCTCTCTTTGTCCAGATCCACCTTGCTTTGTGGCGAACTTTCAAAACTCACATGGCAGAGTAAGTGCCCACCAGAACTGGAAGCATCTAGTAAGATGAGCGCTGAGGGTGCTCTATATGTTCTTACACCCATAAGAATGAAACAGAGCAAGGGAAAGCCTTAATTTCCTTCCCTTCTCAAAACCCTGGAAAAACATCCATTTATTTTCCGTGACCCAAAGACAGTATGTTCGGAAGAAACTAAACAGAATATCCATGCAGCTACCTAAGTGCTGTTATCATGCATGTAGACTCAACACATCATCTCCTCTTGCCATAGAACTGACCAAAAGCTCATTTCAATCAATGACAGTCCTTCTATGCACTTCAATGAGCTTTGGATCAGATGAATCCTGCACAGGAGCAATACCTGAACCCCCAGGTAGGAACACATTCCAAAATGTTTGGACAAAACCTTTTACTTAGTACTTCAACCTTTTAAACCAGGGGCAGGAAAAGTGCCAAGAATAACACTTTTCTGACATTACCTTATTTTCCTTAATGTTGCATATTTTAATAGTAGGTAGAACAGATGGCGAAATACAGTCTCTCCACTGAGAACTAAATGCCAGTCACTAGCTGCAGGGGACACTAAAGTATTAAAGAGAAGGAAAGGTACAAATAATGAAAGTACATTTTGTCCAACTTGCTTTTGATGAGGCACAAATAGAATGTAAATAATTTCTATTAGGAGGAAATTAACATAATGACTCTGGTATTTGCAGTCAGAGTGAGCTTGTATTATATAAACTGGATTTGAAACTGAGGTAGCACAATACCATTTACCTGGATCTGAAGTAAGGATTATATCAATTCTATTTTCAGCATCAGTAATAAAGCACAAAAGCGATACCATTAACATGACTGCTTATAAAAAGACGTGATTTGTCTCAACTTGGATAAGCAATTTAATAAAAAAAAAAGGAGAGGAAATGTTGTTTAGCTATATATGAACAAAGAGGTTCTATTAACCTGGGTTTGGAGTGAAGAAAAGTGTTAATATTGCTAACACAGGTTTGCAATTAAGTTGGTGTCAACGTGGCTGGGTAAATTAGGACAACACAGTTAGTATTGATCTGAGTTTTCAATAAAATTCATGTCTGCATTTTAATTTGGAACTGTAAATTTCATCCCTATGCTCTACAAATCACCAAATAATTATTAACTTGCAGTTACTTTACCATTAGAGAATTACTTACATAATACGTTATTTTTTATACAAACATGTGAACATAGGGTTCCCAAAAGTGTCTCACACTTAAAACTGAACTTCTACATTTCTTTGCAAAAGCTTTCCTAAGGATTTAAATACTTTATTCCCAGAAAAAGTTACTGTTTCAGCAAGACTCGGTGTTGCTGCTCTAATTATTGGCTTCTTTATTACAATTATTAATTTCAGTTAATTACCTGTTCAATCTCTATTAACAACCTCACAAATAATTATCATACTCATTTATTGTAAAACTCAATGCTTCTAGTGAGCATGATCAAGAGGGTACTTAAATGGACACAAATTGGTTATTTAATCAGCCTTCTGCACTTTAATGCAGAAAACCAATGAGAAGAGTGTTTATTTTAAAGTCACTTCAGAACTTGATTGAGTACATTTATGCACGTTCTTATGTAATCCAAGTCCAATATATGAAAACAACACTCAAGGATAGGCAAAAAGGATTGTTTCATAGGAAAAAAACCACAAACCCTTTTATGTGCTATTTTCATGTTTCCTCACAATAGAAAAGCAGAACATGAGCCCAGCAGCGTTCTCTGTCTCAGTCTATTTTACAAGTAGCCTCACCTTCTTCTTCATCTTCTCCTTCTTCATTTTCCTCTGCACCATGAATCAAAGGTATCTCAGCTTCTGTTGTGTCTTCTTGGTTCAACAAAAGCTCTGAATAAATTTGATAAAAATAAGATGAACACTAAGGCTTTTCAGAAGGGACATAAAAGGATGAACATACACTAGAGAGATTACAATTGAAAACACTGGGAGAGGAAAAGGATCCTTTTCCACAAGGGTACAGATACAAAAGCTGTCTCGGGGAAATCCAAGGGGCTGTAGTAGAGAGCAAGGTCTTGATCCTCCAGGATGCTGAGCTTTCTGGCATTTAGCACGAAAACCCCACATGCTAGTTCCAAGCATAGGCCTTCACTGGGACTCGTCGCAAGCCCAGGGACAGACCTGCTCAAGTGTTTTGCTGGACTGGAGACAGACCACTCAGTGCTCCAAGCATACAAGGCTGAAGTGCTTGTCATCAGGAATAAGAAATACAATGTTCACTTCTCTCTCTAACAGTTGCAGTCATTAAAAGGTCAGCTTTTATCACTGAGAATCCATAAATACTCCCCTGCTCAGGGTTGAATTTAGAGTTACCATAAGGAGACCCCACTCCACAGGTTTCGCTTAGTAGGTATGGAGAAAGGAAGGGAACTTCAGCACTACTGATAATATCTGAGCAGTAACTAGCGTTTTTGCCTGTTAATCTTGCTCTTTGGTTTCAAGGCATGTGCATTACCTTCTATTTCCATGCAGGAGCTTTGGGAATCTGCCCCAGTTTTCATCTCCTCCACTGCAGAAACATCCTGTGGTCCTGTTAACATGACAAGTTGAAAATGACATCAGCATGACGGCTGCATGCAGGCAATGGCAAGTTCATCAAAACAGGACATGAACCTAAGATACAGCACGGTCCTTTTCAGCCAAGTACTGCTTTTCTTCTAGGAAACGAACAATGTTGGGATTATTTTATATATGAAAATATCAATTAATAAACTCTAAACATTAAGTATGTTAAATGGCTGGTCAAAATTGACCCTGAATCAACCTTTTTTTTTTTTTTTTTTTTTTT
>Ga0065711_1049000_pt1 | contig 11526 bp, 10 predicted proteins | sample Hoacrofraction12_FD_59098 | JGI IMG/M metagenome (GOLD analysis project Ga0065711, IMG submission 59098) | Hoatzin crop microbial communities from Cojedes, Venezuela - Epithelial fraction 12 v2 (version 2) | ecosystem: Host-associated > Birds > Digestive system > Esophagus > Crop | place... | reverse complement strand
AAAAAAAAAAAAAAAAAAAAAAAAAAAAAAAAAAGGCAGCATAGGAGACTAGGAAAGCCTTTGTCAGTTGTACCAATAACTCAACATCCCAAAACCATTACATGTGCACGCTAGCAGATCCCATGCACTCTCAACCTGTAAGACAGCTGCATAGCAATCCTCACAGCCAGCACAGAGACACAAGCAGATGTACCTGCAGATGGATGCCCCATGTGTGCACTGCTTTGCACATACATACATGTGCCCACTTGACACACGCGTTCATACCACTCACGTGCAGCTGACACCCCTGCATTAACCTCACACAACAGCAATAAAACCAGACCAAACAGACAATTCAGGCTGTGAACAGACCGACCACTGCAGCTTTGTTTTCTTAACAATTTGTGTCTCTCTGATGAGTGCCACTCGAATCTCTGGTGTCTAATACTAGGCTGAGGTCATTTCTGCAGTCTTTTTTTTTTTTTGCTGGTGGGGCCCTCTTGTCTGATACACAGCCACCTGGTATCACAAAATGTGTTGAGACTTAACATCTCTGATGCCTCAGATCCTCTGTCAAATCAAGCTGAAATAGGCCAACAGGTTCAAAAACAGGATGTTGATTTGGAGGCAAGCTTTTGGTCAAGGCACCGGACTGTAATCTCGAAGTTTATGAAAATTGCCACAATCTCTAATGACTGCAAATGTCGGGGCATCAGCTCTGTTTCTCATGGAGGAAGTCCATGGGGTTATCCCTACAGCAACAGCCCCACACTGGCAGGAGGTAAAAGAAAGATTTGGGGCAGGTCAGAACTGCTTGGACTAGGAATTTGTCAAGGGAACAGCTGCATGCATCAGTGAAGCTCCACTCTGCATTATCCTTGAAGCGAACCTCTTTTCTCCCCTTCAGGGAATGACATCTCTCAAGTTAAGCACCCTGAATTAAGTACATGAAGTTAGAGCATCACGATTTGTCTCCTGGTCTAAAAGATGCTGGTTTTTTGTACCAAAGGGGCAGTTTGGGCCAAGCCCTGCAGGGGCTGTATGGGGATATCTGGATGCTCAGCGTTACTGCACCCTGCAGGAGGAATTCATTACTGAGAAGGTACTGCCTGCAGTAGTAGTTCAGGAGGGGGACCTGTAGTTCTGGCACAGGCTTTGTCAGCTATTTCCTTCTTTCCCTCATGCCTCTGATGTGAGCCTAGGAGTGCCAGAAGGAGATGGAGTGAGGAGGCAGAGGAGCTTGTCTATGCTTCTTGTGAGACCTGGAGCACTCTGGTGCACTGGTGTGATATGACAGCTAGCCCAAGTCCATTAGCACTGCCTTAGAGACAAGGAAGCTCTGCACACCCAAAGAGGTTTGCTGTGTCCCATCCATAGCCAACTGCTTGACCGGGCTTCCTCCTTCTCCCTGATCCTTGCTGCTGAGAGCTGTTGGCCAGATAACCTAAATCCACTGGGTTTAAAGAGGAGCAGTGTCCAGTGCTTATGTGTTCTCTGCTCTCTCTTGTGGCAGAAGCATTCAGCCTTAACCCCTTGCTTGTTCCCGTGGTATCTTCATCAGTGACCTGCTCTGCACTGCCCTCGTCCTGCTGCCTGGGTGACCAGCTGTGCCCAGAGCATGTTTCCATGGGAACTCCACAGTCAGAGATCAGAGACAATTTTCCTGGTTGCTGGACAGCATGGGAAATCGCCAATCAGAAAGTGAAAAACAAGCGCTGGAGAGAAAATGAAGGAAAAATGGCATGAGGAGAGTGTGCTGTTACAAGTTGGGGAGAGAAGATCTTCCAGCACTGCAGGAGTCCCTGCTCGGGAGCCGGAGGAGCCTGTGACCCGCAGCAGTGGCTCGGGAATGCCAGCTGATTTGAGATTGACCACTTTAAGAGTGGTGACAGCAGACATCAGGTGAAAGGGCTTGCAGGGATTTGTCTCGGTTGTGGAGAGATGAGGCAGTTTGGTTGTTGGTAGGGGAATGCCCTTATTTGGAAGGGCTCCAACACATGGAGAGGGAGAGATGTCAGCAGCAGAGGAGCCCTTTCAAAGGTCCCCAGTTGCTGCAAAGAGGCATCCTAGGGCAAGAAGCCTGGATCCTTTTCCTGTATGCAATCTTGGGAACTGGGCGGTATGAAATGAAAATAACTGTGAAAAAATCTTTCTCTAATGCTGTCAGTGACTTAACCCCCTTCTAATATGGCCATTCTGGGCATTCAGAAAAGATTCAAAACCAATTGGAGCATTTCTTTATATTTGCCTTTACAGCTGGAGTCCCTAAGATAGCACAGTTTTAATCTGTTGTGCATAGCCAGGAAGATTGGCATTGTTTTCATCCAAATTCAGAAAAGAAAAGCCAAAATTCCCACATAAACACAGGACTTACAAAATGTTCCATTAGTGAGCCCTGTCAGACCGCAGACCTGCAGTAAAGCTGCAGCAATGGTAACTAGCATTCACTGTTTCAATTCACATTTCCCAAAGTGCAAGGTAAAGAAAAATGCTTTTCATCCAACAGGAATGGTATGAGGATGAAACCACAAGCATTATCCAGGAAATTTCAGAGCCCTCTCAAGCAGACAACAACTAGTAACTCACAGTTTAATGTTGATTTGATTGCAAGTTGACAAGGTTCCTTTTTGTTCAGTGCCTCCATTGCAAAGTTGTGGCCTCTTGCATCCCTTAGGCTGTTGCTTGGCAGAGACAAGCTTTGGCTGGCTGTAGTAACCATCAAGTCTTTGCACTGAATTAGTTAGCAGACAAAACTGGAACCACTTAGCTAACTCACCGCTGGTTACCCACTATTCTTCTGTGAAAACCTCAGTTTACACAAAATCAGATCCAAAAGCAAAAGGTCAATGTTACAAAAGTAACATTGCATCTGTGTAGCTGTGTGTTCCCCCCACCTAGAGTTCCAGCTTTTTTAATGTCTACTATAACTGACTTTCACAGTTGTTGACACTCCGCTTGCCACCCTGGCCCAGACAGCCTGCTGGGGACCTTAAAGAGCAAGGCAAGACCATCAAGTGCCTTTCTGGCTCTTAAGTCTTAGTCCACAACTATTTGCTTGTTAGTTCAAAGAACAGAGGATTATTTTACAGCATCTAAAGTCAGTACAAAGATTTCCTGGTGTGTTTCTCCCCTTTGTTGATGTGTTTTTTGTGGAACTCCTGCTGTGTTTGTGATCCAAGGGCTGCAGCATGGTGCACATATCTGAAAGGCCTGGCTGCAGCTGCAATATAGATTCAGGGTAGAGGACCAGGGAGCACTGCAGAGCTCAAGCGTTCCTCCCATAGCCAAACTGGGATCACGTATGGCACCAGGTGATGTTAACGGGAGCACAGAGCTGCTGCTCCTTTAATTTCCATTCTCTTCTCCACCTGCCAATAAATATGTTCCCAACCAGTCCCACTTTTTTTCACTCACCTTCCAGTGAGATTTTTCACCTTTGCTATGTGCTATTTTTCAGCTGGTTTGCCCACCAGCATTTCTGAGCTGGCCCTTGGGTGCTGCTAAGAAGGAAGCTGTACAGCTTCTGTGCCTTGGTTGGGGATTATTTGGCGTTGTCAGAGCACTAAATTTTGGATGGACTCAGTCAGCTGAGATAGTATTTCCAAAATGAAACCATTGTCATCCAGGTGTAGGGAGAAATGTGGAAAGAATCACAAAGAAAATGGAAGGGGATGAAATTCCCACAGGTTTAGTTTTCCAGGGAATCATGAACATGGGGAAGCCGGGAAATTTGGCCTTTCAAAAATACACAAGGCCATATATTTCAGCCACTTCCAGTGATATAAATCAGGAATATCTGTTTGGGACTGGGTAAGAGCCTTAGATGCAACACTTTGATCCACCACAGATGAAGGGTTAAAAGTGTTGCGTCTGTGTTGCATGTGCATGTAGTGCCTAGTGGCGAGCTGTGCGTGCATGATCTTGTGCTTGGGCTCTGTGGGGTGGTGCAACCATACAAAGTGGCTCCCTGTGGAGTCAGCATGGTAGAAGGGTGCATCTGTCTGCGCATCGCTCTTGCTCTCTGAGGAAGTTTGTTTCTGAAGGCACTTGCTGGCGCTGGGTCAATGTGCAAGTGTGTTCCTGCATAGGCATGCATGAGCCTGTGTGCTTGTCCATTAATGTGTGTGTGCATCTGCTTTTCTGCAGGGGACCAATGACACGTGTAGATACTTCCTGCATGTGTTCCCAAGTGTGTCTGTATGTGACAGAGCAGTGGGGGGGAGGCAGCTTGCTTACTTACCTGGGTGGGAACCATTCTCTGAGCCAAGGGGAGCAAGGAAGAGGCTGGGAGAGGGGGGCTTTGCCAACAGTGTGAATGTATAATGTGTCGTCCATTCCTGCCATACATACACACCACCACCCCTGCAGCCTGCTCTGCTGCTGTAGCTCCAAGACCTGTTGTTTTTCAGGTCACTGCACTCTCAAACAGATAGCAGCTTCCTTGCTATTTTCCCTGACTTGTGTCACATTACATGGGTTTTGTTTGAAGCCAGCCCCTCTCATTCTGTCACTAACAATAAGGAATCTTCTCTCGCTGCTCTTCCCAAGCCGTATCCTGACACATTTGCTCCTATGGGTCATGTCTCCCCATGCACTTTTGGGGCAGTGGGGGAGGATTAACTGTAGTTGGCACAGCTGTCTCTTTGGAAAAATGGAGATTGGGCTGGCATTTAGGCTGGGATCTTAATGTTGTGCTATTTTAACAGCTGTTCACAGCAATCTGTGGAGGATGTTGCCCCAACCACTGCTGTATTTGTGCTTAACTGGATGGCATCTGGCTGTGTGATGGGCCCCTGTGTATACTGATGGGAGTAGACAGGGGGAGAAAACACTGTGCACCTTTCTTACCACCTCCACACTTGGCCATCCCTACAAAACCATAACCCTTACTTCTCACTTTTGATGGAGGAACCCAGAAGGACTCTGAGCTCAAAGTCCTGGATGTTTTGGCCAGCTTTCCAGCCCCCTGCCAGTGTGACATGGGTACAAAATGCCCTTGGAGAGGGGGGAGTGGGGACCATGGAGCTGTTTGTTGGCCCTCACCCAACTGTCTTGCATTTGACTGATCCTATGGTGAGGCAAATTGGGACCCAGGATGCCAGGGTTTATTCCAGGCCTTAGAGGACAGCTTGGTAGATGTACTGCTTAAACTGGGGTAGGGAAGAACAAACTGAAGCTAAGATGCTTGGTTACATAGCAGCTGTGGAAACAGTGATCTTAGAGAGAAGGAAAAGGAAACAGAAGCCAAGGGTCCTGGAATTTATTCACCCTGCCTGGCCTGGTCTGCTATATTTCGTAAGGTACCTCTTGGATTTCACGTATTGTTCAGTAAGGATATAATTGCCGAGGCAGTTTTTCTTATTCCATTAGTGTTGGATCATTCAAAGGAGAGGGCTAATGAACAGAAGGGAATTATTAATTTTTTGTTTTTCTTTGGGGATGATAGGACAGGGGAAGCCAACAGAAACCTTTGCAGGTGTGAGGAGCTTGGGAGGATGTTGCATACATACTCACCCCTGGAAGCATTTAAGCCAACAGCAAATAATTTCCACACTAGGCATATTTTCAACTCTAGGCTGTTTTGTGCTTAAGTGTTCCTGTCATCCTGCTTTGGACTGTAAGCCTCATAGAAGTTTGATGTTTCTGTGTTTGCTCTTAGGGGACAGGAAGCTCTTTGTGGGCATGTTAAATAAGCAGCAGTCTGAGGATGACGTGCTCCGGCTCTTTGAACCATTTGGGGTCATTGATGAATGTACGGTGCTCCGTGGACCTGATGGTAACAGCAAAGGTGTGAACCCCTCTGTCTGTCATGCCCTTTCTCCTTGCTCTTCAGGTAGCGCTCACCTGCCTCTTCACCTGTGTCTCCTTTCCTCTGGGGCACTTACTCCCGCACCCCATCTTTGTGGGAACTCATATCACATCCAGGCATAGGGAGCAGGGCAGGAAGAGTTGCCTGCTGCAAGGAAAGATTGGGGAAGATGGACAGAGACCAAGGTGAAAAGAGCAGAAGCAGAGCACGATGAGTAGCTGAGTTCCCAGCATCACTAGTGAGCCTGCTGGCTCAGTCTGGATCTGCACTTTGAATTGTTTGTACCCACAACTAGGAGTGCACAGAGAATTTGGGGAAGAGGTAATTAGGGGCAAGGGTGGAGATGGTGACATCATCTATAGAGTATATCATTGAAGTAACAATTTGAGACCCTTCTTGTTCTTTTCCAGGATAGGGGACGTGGGATGAGTCATCCTTTTTGTTCCCTGCTTTCTTGGGGTGGCTTTCCTTTGCCTTTGCTGAAATCCAGATAGTGTCTCTTGCATGATGATGCAAGGGGCACTTTCACAGCAGTCCTGTCACTGCAGTCTCCTGTGCTCTTTCTGTCCCTTTCCAGGCTGTGCTTTTGTAAAGTTCTCATCTCATACAGAGGCTCAGGCAGCAATCCACGCGCTCCATGGCAGCCAGACAATGCCCGTGAGTATGAGGCCAGGGTACCTACACTCTTCCTAATCCTCTTCCCATCACCCTGTTGCAGGAACCTCCCCTCACTGTCCAAAACTATGACAGGTTCAACTCCAGTTTCCAGCTGGTGTGGTTGTGGGGGGAGGGGGCTGGTGTATGTGTCTGCACATCTGTGCTCTTGTCTTTAGGAATCACCCTGTCTCCCGGGTTGGTGCGTGTATCTATGTTTGTCCAGACTGGTAGTGACAGCACTTACAGCTATAAAGGCTAAATAAGAGAGAGCCAAGAACCAGGCCATGAATTTGTCTTGGAGACAGCTACCTGGAGTAGTTCAAAACTGATTGGGGTGCAAGCTAACAATTCAGCAGCATGAGCAGTCAGGACTCCAATGTCTGAGCACACTCCCCACCTTCTGTTATTTAGGCAGCAGAGGAGGTTTCTGGGGCAGACTGGGTGTGGATGGGAATGCTTTGTGCATTGTGTGGGGTTGTCTAGCTGCAGCTGTGCCTTCTTGTGCAAGTGGAGCTGCAGTTGTGATCTTGTCTCTCACAGCCTCTAATCTGGATTGGGGCACCTTGTGGGCCGGCGAGTGGAGTGCTGCAGCAGGGCTATTGCCAGCTGCTGGGAACTGCTCTGCCTATCCAGCCAAGCTCATAGTGGTGGAAAGATGGTGCTTGTGGCTAACAATGTCCTTGGTGTTCCTGGCTGTACCATCACCTGGTGAATGCAGCAGGGATGTGTGCACCCAATTGTGCAGCTGTGCAAGGCCCAGGGTGCGAGGGGAAGGGTGGGATAGGGACGGGTTGGATGCACGGATGGGTGGGGAAGGGCTCAGCCCAGGTTCCAGGGAGCTCCCACGCACTTTCATGCCAATATTTGCTCTTCTGCTCCTCTTCCACTCCTCTCTGCTGCCTCTTCTGCCCCATCCCACCTTGCCTGACTGCTGACTCTCCGGCTGTCCCGCGGCCTCTTCTCCCCCTGCCTCCTCTCTCTGTCTCCTCTCTCTGTGCCTAGGGTGCCTCCTCCAGTCTAGTGGTGAAGTTTGCTGACACAGATAAGGAGAGGACCCTCCGTCGTATGCAGCAAATGGTGGGGCAGCTGGGGATATTCACTCCATCTCTCACCTTGCCGTTCAGCCCATACAGCGCATATGCGCAGGCTGTGAGTATCACGCGTGTGTGTGTGTGGGGAAAGACTGCCCTCTTGGCTATGGGGCAACACCGTACCTGGGCTAGGAGACCACAAACAGGTCTCTGTGACAAATGCATGAAAGCTTCCCGGCACCTGGGAGCTGTTCTAGCTTCAGTTTCTCCAGTCAGCAGCCTAGTCTTTGTGCATTTCTCTCCTGGAGGGGGTGACAGGAGAGAGCTGGGACTTTCTCAAAGTGAGTCTGGGTTTCTCTGATGTGGTGTAGACTGGCGGAGGTGTCTGGGAACAGGTCAAGCACGACCCAGTGTCTTTCTGTCTTGAGGACAGCTCAGAACTATGATTCCTGGTTGATGTCTGCCAGACATGGCAGTCTGCCAACTTGTGAACTCTTCTTCTGGGTCTGTAGCACAAATGTGTGTCTCTCTTTGTTCATGGAGCACCATGAGACCCCTGGGCCCAGCTTCATGTGTTTATCCCTCTGCTGAAATTCTCAGGAGAGCCCTAATACCTCCAGTGCTGTCCTTGGTTTCCAGGGTTTTCTCTCTTGGCTAGTGTGGCTATGGGGTATGTAGGATGCTGGAGAGAGAGCAGTGGGTAGCAGAGGGTCAGAGGTGTTTCAGCAGTCTGGCCTCCTCTGGCAAGACTGGCTGTGCCTTGAATCTTAGTGAGAGAACCTCATTGCCTTGGAGCGATGGTGGTGATTGCCACTGATGTTTCAGGTAGGTCCCAAACTCAGCAAGTCCCTGATCAGCTGTGGTGGAGAATCTTTTGAGTCTTCTTGGTGCCTGTCACTTTCGGGTCTCTACTACCAAGTATAAAGCCCATGGAAGGAGGCTCAGAAATTGCTCAAGGCATGAGAGATGCTTGTGTCTAAGAACTAAAAAATAGATACTGTTACTGAAAGTAATTTTGCTGTGGGGGGGGGGGGGGGGGGGGCAGAGTGCAAACCAACCTGTTCTTATGATATATGTGGACACCTCTTTCACCTCTGGCTTTAGTGGGTACTTGGTATGTCTGTCTCCCAGCTACATGACAGAGAAGGAACTGTTTCTCAGCTGTTGACTGTTTCCTCTCAAAAGAATCCCCAGAAACTGCCAAATGCCATTTAAGTGTGTGGCAAGAGCATGGAGTAGCAAATGAAAAGAGGTGATACATACGAGGCTCCATACCGTTGGGGAATTTTGAGAACCAAATGTAGAATTTGTTCAGTACAGGTTATTTGATCCTTCTCATGTAATGAGGCTGTGGACAGCTATACCATTCCAAGCACCAAGGCTTCCAGCAGAACAGTTTAGAGGGGGAAACCCTTTCTGACCAGACACCAGTATCTCTTGCCAGGACCAATCTTTTCTATCCAGCTGTGTAATCCACAAGGCAGCTAGACCTGATGTCTGTGGTTGTAGTAGCTTAGCTCAGCTATGGATCAGCTATGAGATGGTCATTCTGGTGTATCTTCTGCTGTCATGGAGGTGGCACTAACTTGGGCACAGTGTGATGGTGAAGGAGGCAGGAATGGGCCACACAGTGAGGTTATGATGGCAGAAAGTACTTTATTAGCTTATGGTCCAGGATATGTAAGGAAGGAGAGCAGCGAGACCTTCTAGACTCGGTCTTTAAGTGCCCTCCAATCTTCAGAAACTCCTGCTGATGACAAGAACCCGTCAGGCCTAGGCTGTGCTTCTTGCTTATCTGCATCTTCTTTCTCCTCAGTTGTGTCTGTATATTTGTTGCTTTGTCTCTGATTCTGCCCTGGCCTTCCTGCTCTGTGACTTTATTTTGGCTTTCCCCTTGACTCAAGACTCAGTTTGTCTCCCACTCTTTTAGCTTTTTTCCTCCTTTTCCTTTCCACTGGTTTTGGTTCTCTCTCCTCCTTCTTTCTGAGGCACTGACCTCACCCTGATTGTTTCTTACCTTGTGTCATCCCAGTCTTTGGACTCCCTTCTCCTGGTGGAGAGATCCTAGCCAGTTCTTCTATACATACAGTGTCCCCATCGGAGGGAGAGGGTATCAGCCCTTTGAAATGCCATCTAGTATCTCTGGAAGTGCGGACAGAAGGGAGGGATTTCCCTGCTGAATCTCCTTACAGCACCTTCAAATGTCATGCCATGGGCAGCTCTTGGGAGCTGGGACCTCTGGTAAGCCAGGGCTCAAGGGAACTCCAACATAGTTCACGCTTGATGGTGTGGGGCTCGTAGTAGTAGATGCTGCATCCAAGGTTACTCGCAGGCCCAGGAGATGCAGCTAACAATTATGTATGTGGTTGAATCAGACTGAGAAGAGCGAGTGCTGCTGGGGTGAACTGGTGCACCGTAGACATTGTCTCTTACATTCACAATTTAACATGCCAAAAACTTTCTCTCCCTGTCCCCATGGGATCTGTTGCCTCACCAAGTCAAAGCAGTCCATGGCCTAGGAAGAAGAAGTTTGGAGCCTGGGTTGTTTGGGTTTGTGTTTTTTTTTTCCCCAGTTGGATATTTTAAATTTATATTAGTTGCATTTTCCTTTAAAAACTATCTCAAATTAAACATGAAATAATCACAAACTATGTTAGGTCTAAAGTTACTCTGATCTGTTCAAATATACAAAATAAGATATTAAAAATAGTCAAATAGTACATGTTAGCTGATACAGTTTGTAAGAAAAATTCTCATACTTAGCTAGGAAATATGACTGGATAAGCATCTAGAAGCAGTTTATTTCAGTGCTTAAACCAGGTTTTGATCCCAAGTGCCTCTTCTGCAAGTGAAAAGTGAGTTTTTGCTTCATTTCAGCTTATTCAGCTGAATAGTTGAATTCAGTGATTGGTTCAGACGGAATCAGGGAACTGATTGGGAGCTGAAAAAAAAAATTTATCAATACAGAAGAGGCCTCAAGGCTTAAAAAAAGCAGCCAGTGCAATTTACTAACCACTTATATTGCTTGAATATTTCTTGTATTTCATAAACCAGTTAGTTCTAAACATAGAACATAGTTTGTTCACTGCCCCCCCCTTTCTTTCTGCTCTTACGGTTCATTATGTTAATTTTATTTAAGTAATTAAAACAATTTCAGAATGCTAGTTTGGTGCATGTGCAGCCGGATGCAGGCCTTGTTCCAGCCAGAGCCTGGCACAGAACAGGTATTAATGAGAAAAAAGAAAATCAATATTCACTTAGTAAAGAAATGCATTGGTTCCTGCATCTTTAAATGGGGACAGGGTGAAGACAGGACCAGGAATGCCATGAAATTAGGCAATTCCTCTTTTATGCAACAGCAATAATCAGCTTTTTTGTGGAGAAAACTAAGAGAAGGTTTAGCTAGGCATGAACTTTTCAGAGTTCTCAGATTCTCCAGCTGAGACCTGGGCCAAACTGGCTTACTGACTCAGCCATTTGTGTACAAGGCAGGTTACTTGAGTGGTGTGTATTTGTGCTGCAGAGCAGACAGTGGGATACGGTTGTAGTTAATGTAAGGATTTGTGTTTTTCTTGGGTTTTGCCATGTGTCACCCCCTGTCTCCTCCTGTGGAACTGTACAGTTTGCAGAGAGCTGTGCCTGTGCCTACTCTGCTCTTCTTGCTTTGACGGTGGAGACAAGGCTTATGAAGGGGTTAGATAATTTTGCATCCAGAACTAAGTCTTTGTTGCCACTGCACTCGGAGTGCAGTCAGATTTAATCTTATGCTCCAGAGCACCAACTGATGGCCAAACAGGACTAGAAGGATTTTTTTTTGTTCTTCCTCCTAACCCTCCTCCCAGTGTCCTGCACTTCCTCAGCCCCCTCTTCTTCTTTCATTGTGCATCTCTGCCTAGTCAGGTGTGTTACAGGATCACAAGGAGTTGCTATCGCCCAACTCTTTTCAGTGGTGCCCAGTGACAGGACAAGGGGCAATGGGCACAAATTGAGGCACAGGAAGTTCCGTCTGAACATGAGGAAGAACTTCTTCCCTCTGAGGGTGACGGA
>Ga0065711_1048999_pt1 | contig 11526 bp, 6 predicted proteins | sample Hoacrofraction12_FD_59098 | JGI IMG/M metagenome (GOLD analysis project Ga0065711, IMG submission 59098) | Hoatzin crop microbial communities from Cojedes, Venezuela - Epithelial fraction 12 v2 (version 2) | ecosystem: Host-associated > Birds > Digestive system > Esophagus > Crop | place... | reverse complement strand
GAGAGAGTCCGGTGGAGGGCTACGAGGATGATGAGGGGGCTGGAGCATCTCTCCTACGAGGAGAGGCTGAGGGAGCTGGGCTTGTTCAGCCTGAAGAAGAGAAGGCTGCGAGGGGACCTTATAAATGCTTATAAATATCTCAAGGGTGGATGTCAATAGGATGGGGCCAGACTCTTTTCAGAGGTGCCCAGTGACAGGACAAGGGGCAATGGGCACAAGCTGGAGCACAGGAAGTTCCGTCTGAACATGAGGAAGAACTTCTTCCCTCTGAGGGTGACGGAGCACTGGAACAGGCTGCCCAGGGAGGTGGTGGAGTCTCCTTCTCTGGAGATGTTCAAGAGCAGCCTGGACGCGGTCCTGTGTAGCCTGCTGTAGGTGACCCTGTTTTGGCAGGGGGGTTGGACTAGATGACCCACAGAGGTCCCTTCCAACCCCGACCATTCTGTGATTCTGTGATTCTGTGAAGTTGAGTAAAAGGCAGTTATTTACTGAAGCAGGGCCTTAATTCAGCAGTCCATTGGTAGAGCATTTTTAAGTAATTTGTATATGAGTGAGTATGTGGTGGATCAGACTTTATTTAGATTACAGACTAAAGAGAAAATCAGTGACATGTTGCTACAGAAGTGATGAAACTTGTTCATTAGAGTATCAGCCCTTCTCAGTTTAAAAGCAGACAATTTCTATTGAAGTTTTAGTGAATGCATCTGACCATAATCACTCTGACTTTTGGCACTAAGTGAAGCAATCAGGAGTCACCTGGAGGATGTCAGGCCCCATACCCAGCCACAGGTAGAGTTAAATGGTGAGCCCACTTTGTGGGGCTGAACATCCTTCAAGGCATGACGTTCTCTCTCCTTTGGTCACAGAGGACAATTTTAATCAGGACAGTTGCAACTGGATCAGCTAGTCTCCAGTTCTAGACAAGTGTATTTTGTGAGAAAGAGTGATACCAGTCTCTGTTTAGACCCTGCAGTTGGGTGGCCCACATGTTTTTCTCCAAGCAAGTCCAACTATATTATCTGACATGAATTAGGAAGACTTCTTCCTACCTTTGTTCTATTGCTTTTATAAGAAAGATGACAAAGTTTTAGAGACTATTCAGTTTTTGTTCTTTAACCATGAATGAACTAGAAATAACTTGATGTGTTGTTTCACTACTACACCACTACATGCATTAGGACTTTCTTACCGCAGTGAGAAGCAGTCCATCTTTAGTGTCTCCAGGCCCTCTGCCTCACGCCTTTTAACTTGGTCGTTGCTCAGTGAAAGGAGAGATACAGCAGGTGTAAATCAGTTGGTCTGTGGTGCAGAGAGCCAAGGGACATTATGATGATCTATTATTTCTACTACAGAGGCAGTTACTGACCAAGGCTCTATTGCTCTTGGCACTGCAGAATAGAGCACACACTGTTCAAGGCTCAGCTGCATAAGGAAGGTAAGGAAACAAGGGCATAAAGGGGGAGAAAGATGGGTGAAACGCATAATTCTGTGCAATGAACAGCACTTTCACACCAGTCCTGTTTAAAGAGTTATCGAGAATTGCTGAGAGCTTCTTTACTCCCGCCCCTGCCTGAGGTTCATAAAGCCAACTGTGGGAACTCTGAACTGTTGAAAAGCATCCAATTAACTCTCATTTTTCTCATTTATTTTGACAATTTAAGTGGTTTCACTGTTTATAATGTGTATGTTTGTATGTATATATGTTTATCTCTACTTACTGGTACTGTCTTTAAACAACTGTACTTGATTGTTTCTTTTGGGTTATTCCGGGGGCGGGGATGAACGAATGACTCCTCAGTAGATTGTCTTTCTGATTTCTGGTATGAGAAATCTTTTGGACCATACATGTAATAGCTCTTCCAGAACAGTGCTTCTGTTATTCAGTGCTAAGGTCTAGTAATATTCTCAGGACAAAGTCTTTCCAAGTTAGTAAGAAAGTGGGGGAGAGCACTGATAATCAATTACCAGGACAAAGTAAATGTGGCTTTCTGACTTCTTATTATAAGAACATAACTCACATCATCTACTTAATTTTTATGACTGAACATTTCTTGTATATACACAGTTCATTTCATTGGATATGACTATTTCAGACCTCTGTATGTCTTACTGTTTTCTTATTACAAGCTCTGCGTTCAATTAAATTGACTGTGTTTGTCTTGTTTTGTTTACTTTACAATGCTTCATTAGATTGATAGAGAAATAACGTTAGTGTGCATGAAAGGTACCTGTGTGAAAGACATTGATACTTCTCTATATTCTGTCCCTGTGAAGATATGATTTTTGAGTGGGAGCCTGTTATTAATTCTCAGTTTTCAATATGAGACAAATTGAAATTCATCTGAGCTCAAAAAAATTTAGCCTATTCAAGCACTGGCAGCCAGAGCCATTCTGAGATGAATTACTGGTGACACAGTATTACTTTTCAGAACACACAGAATCAAATCTGAAATAAACAGGGAACAATGAAATAATTAAATTGTTCAGCTTTGTATATTATTAAACATCGGTAAATGCCACATGCCTGGTAAATAACCAGAAATAACTTTTTTTTTCACCAAAGAAATGCCAGTATCATTTATCTATACACAAAAGGAGTGAGGAAAAAATGGCACACAGTAGACTAGGGACAAATTATAGGTGCAGTTTGTCACATACACACATAGCTGTAAATCATTTTGGTTGCGTCATATGTAGGTATGAAGTCTGGGTGCAAAAAGACATCACACTGATTATCCTTTTTGTCTTAATTTGGGGACTTCCAGAGCTAGCAGAGTTAGCCAATGCTATTCTAGCTAAAGACAAATTCATCTCAGTGGGAGCTGTAGCAGTAATATGCATCATAGATAAAGAACATGAGAACTTATGAGATGCATTGCTAAAATGAACTTTTATGTGACTTTTACAGTTTTCAAGTACTGTTGAATGAAAAAAAATGTGTACATATGAATGTTCATGGATAATTGATCACAAAGTTTGGAGGCATCGTGTAGTGAACTGAAAGCTACTAGCCAAATCAAAGTTGGAAAAAACATTTTTTTCCAGAGGCTAAAGTTCCTATTGCTAGATAACAACATTACTTAAAGTACTGGTAGTAAAATGCATTACTAGCACAGAGTGAAACTTCAGACCTTTCAAATGATGGCATAACTCATTTTGACTTCAGTATGGTTAAGTTTAATGAATACCTCTTCATGTAAATAGCAGTGAAATAAATACATAAATAAATAAATTCTCTATTATGTTACCAAATCTTTGTCAAAATTCAGCTGCACTAAGCAATAATTTATTGTCAACTACTCTCTGTACTGAAGGAGGCTTCTGTGTTCAAAAATGGGCCAATTACTGGAGTCAATGGCAGCAACCACTCATATTTCTTCACATTCTTTCGTCAGTGGGTGTGGAAACTGATTTCATTTCTCAGTGGTCTGGCATTCAAACAAAAGTTTAAGCTGTAACCTTTTTACTCTCCTTTAAATACATTGTTTTCACCAGACAGACGGTTCTGTTATGCGCCTCACAAAAAAATTGGGAAAAAAAAATCACCCTTTCCCACCTCCATTTTTTTTTTCTGTTAATACATATGTGGCTGTATGTTGTGGTCAAAGTATTTTGTAACTGACATTCATATAGATTTAACAGGCAAGAGGGACTAGCTCATTGGTAAACCCTGTTTCATTTATACACACATTGATTATCTGAGACGTCACCTAGCATATAAATTTCAAGTGCTGCAGCATTAATTTCTCTGAAATGCACAGAAACCTCCCCCTTTGTGCTTAAGCAGCCATCTGAGGCCACATAGGAATGGTCATGGTGTGGTTAAGTTTCCCGTTATTTCAGCCTTGCAGAGGATGTCTTGTGCTAAATGGCTAATGGATTTGTCTCACTGTGATGGATTAAACAGACAAGATAGAGGTGGGAGCCTGCAGAGGGTGCTTCATTAGACTAAAGCCCTCACATTTTCACCCATGCCATAGGTAGCTCTGACAAAAGCTTAGAAGCATAAAGATTTAGGTGCTTCTTCAGGATGTGAAGTTATTACCCGTCTCAGGAGAGAAATGCAGTAAGAATGTAATACTTCCTAGAACAGCACCAGGTCAGCCAGCATGGCCTTGAATGTTATGGTGAAATCTTAACCTCAGTGAGTGCAGAAGGAATGCTTTCAATAATAAACTTGGATATTGGGTTTGGTAGAGGAGCTGATGCTGCTTTCCTCATCTCCAGAGATCTTTTCCCCTTGCATGTAGTTGCATACAGCAGATTGAACTGTCAATTTGCAGCTCCCTTCCTCCCTCTAATACTGGTCTCTGGTACTAGCAAAGGAGAAAGATAAATATTGATTTTCAAGAGGGTGTCTTGCCTCTTTCATACAGCCTGTCACTGTCCTTTCCAACATATTTCATCATATGATCTGACAGCTGCTGGAAAATAGACCTGTCTACTCCCGTGTGTCAGACAGGGCATTAACGCAGACAGAGACATTTAAGAGAAGAAAAGAAAAAAATACTGAGGAAAAAGAATGATGAATGCCACAGACCTAGAAGTAAATAGTCAGTCAGTCCATTAATTTCTTGTTAAATGTCATCAGGGAAGAGATTAACCACTTCAGAAATCACAGCTGAAGAGTCTGAATTACTATCGCTCTCTTTCGAGAACCAAGGCATGATGTTAGTCTTTGTATGTGGGAGAGTACTGTATGTATTGCCTTCCCAGATCAAATTAATGACCTGTCTAGTCCAATATTCTCTCTCTCACAGTTCACAGACATTCAGAGGCAAAACCACGCTAATGTTGATAACTTAAATAGAATGTCCATAAGAACTTTTTTCCCTTAAAAATTCATTTCCAGAAAAGGGATCTTCTAAATGAGGTGCCACAGGAGCTGCGTTACCGTTACTCCTTTCCAGCAGCTCTGCACAAGCCTAGTATGGGAATAATAAGGTACAATAAGTGGTAAGGAAATGTTACTAGTTCATGACAAAAGAAGGTTTGGACTTTTAAAATTTTCTTCTTGAATAACAATTCGGAGGTAACCAGCTGTTACTGTATACTTCCTTATGCCTTGCTTTTACTTTGCCTGGACTTTAAGAATTATTGTATACTGAATACTACAAATCATTCAGTTTCATCCGTAAAATTTGTATTATTTCTAAACAAGTTCACAAGTCATTTTGTTACTCGGTGGACTCAGCTTCATATCAATGGCAGAGATAAGACGAGTGTTTGCCCGAAGTCTTAAGAGGCAGGCAACGGGCATGTGAGGGACGGGTGAAAAGTACCCAGATGACCTTACCGAGATATATGATGTAAACAAAGCCAATCAAAAAACTTCCTAGCCGTTGCAACCTTAAATCAGGTGATCAGTAATCATTTAAGACTAGTCAGCCATCTGAAAATTCGAATTCTCTACCACCTCTCAACGTATGGGGCTATGCTGTTAATTGTCTCATCTTTCAAAATAGCTAATATTTCATTCTTCAGAGGAAAAAAAAACACTTTTCAACAGATTTATATAGGCTTCTCTGCATCTAGAGATGGAGAAGAGAAACATTGTTAAGCTTTAAAGAATAAACTTTAGTTGTAATTGTCAAATTTAAACAAAGTGTTATTTGGCATGTTGAGTGCTATACAGGTGCCCCGGTCTTTATCAATGCCCATGAAGGTAGGGGATGAAACTCACAGGTTTTAAAAGCAAAGGGGCTATCCCAACAACCCTCCCTTTCTTCCCTCCTCTTTCTTCCCTGGATGTACTCATGCAAACAGAACCACATAGAATATAAAAATTTGCTTATAAATAAATTATTTTCAAATTACATCAAATTAATTTTGGAGCCCCTATTCGTGACTACACCATCCCCCTCAATAAGATGTTTGGTGTTTAGGTACATTCCTACTCCTCTGTTGGTAGGAGATATCATCTTATTTCAAGTTTAATGTATTGTAACTTCAATTTCCAGCTACTGTATTTTGTTATGTCTTTATCGACAGTCCTGGAAAAACCTCCAACAGCAGATATGTCATCTTTCAGCCTCCATTTCTACAAATGGAAAAACTAAGCTACTCTGAATTCAAACAATGTTGTGAGCAACATATTAATTCTCATTGTATTTTAGTGTTCTTCAAGACTGAGCACTAGACTTGTACAAAATGTTGCATAGAAAGGACAGATCATTTCCCTCCTTATGCTTAAACTTACATTTATTTTAATCCCAAGTTTGAATAAATATTTTTGTTGCAACATTGTAAAAATCTTTTCTCAAAATCCTTTGGTTTACTCTCACTTCTAAAATACAGATAAATTACATCTTTGTTTCATAAGCACTTTTGTAAATTCAAAAATGACTACAAACTCACTCATTGACTAGCATCTCTTTTGTTACTTTAAACATTTTTTTTTGTTATAGTTTTTTCCCTACTAGGCACAATGGTGAATGTGCAACCACAAAGTCTTTTTATAACACTCCACATATTAACTTTTTTGTTATTTTATTCTAAAAATTACAATATATGATCCAACCACAGGGCATGTATGGACACACATTCAAATATAGACATTTATAGAGGAATAACATAATATACAATTCTTCCTTTATATTTTAAAATGTCATTGAAGAATATAGAGATTAAAAAACAGAAAATGTGATCATTTTAAAGAGTCTCTCTGGAAAAAAGACTCCAGTTTTAAACACTCCAAGAAATTGTAAGTGCATTATCTGCCCAGGTCAGACAACAGCGAGAGATTACCTTTAACTTCAATACCTCCTTAATTCTTGTTGGCTTGGCTGAGAGAATGATATAAACGCAGTATTTCTTTCTGATATCTTCAGGTCTTTTTGAAAGTCAAAGTTCTTCAGAGAAAACATCTTCCATAATTACTTACCTATGGGTATTTTCACATATACAGTCACAAATAATGGAATCAAAGTATCTGAAGAGTGAGATTTGTCTTCCCTAATTTCGTATTCCAAAAGTTAGCTACCTCACCTAAATTGACTGGTTAGTGCATAGCACGCAAAAGACAGGCAGACATCTAGTTTATTCATTGACACTTCAATTAGTTGATTAATTCACACCATCTACCTCTGTTACCATTACCTCCCAGAAGTTTCATCTCTCAAGGTGCCCAAATGTGATGACTAGTTGCCTAGTTCTGAGATGATACCAAACATTTCAGTGTACACATCCCCATATCACTTTCCTAGGATGTAAGTGTAAGTGAAACAGGGTACAACCAGGTACCTTCTGCAAACAGCTTTTTCTGCTGAGAGGGTCACCACTTGCCAGCTGTTTCCCAGCTGCTGGACACACTCTCTTGCCAGTTTGCTGATAGTGCTCGTTTGCAGAGATCAAGTGAAACAAGCTGGATTGCTTGGATGTTTCAAATGCCAGTCAAGGTATTTCCCACCTCTCCCTCACACATGGATCCTCAGGTGTCAGATTAGACGATCCCCTCCAGAGGTGGCACCGGTAGGGTCTCCCTTTCCTCCTCCAGAGACCTTTTCCATGGTGTGTATCTTTGAGGCATCTGAGGCTGTCACATCCTGTTGCTGATTTGTTCAAAGAGCTTTGGGGTGTGGTAGGCATGGATACACTTGCATATGCAGAGATGTAGTAAAACCTCCAAAAGAATGATCATATATGTTTTGTTCTTTTACAAAAGTGCTGATACATCACCAGAAACTACTTCAATTCACTTAGAGCAAGAATTTAAGTTGTTTACATGAAAATGTTAACAAAAATACATGATCCTTTGAGCTAGCTGCAAACATGGTATAAGGCTCTGCCTTTGTAATGACTCATCTCTTACTGAAAAAAACCCCACTCAATCTTTCATCCAGGCAGGTTTTTCTCAGAGTATTTTTTTTAATTTTGTTTTAATGTATGTAGCACTCCTTGCAAAAGATTATTGTGTGCTTTGAATTTAAATGTTCTGTACAGATCAGCAACATCATCAAAAATATCTCTGGGGAATAACTACAAATTATGAAAGGACCGAAAGCATTTTTTAGTTTTACATTAACACTGATTCAAACTATAATCTTTTAATGATGCTGTACCATAAAAGCCTTTTGCTTCATAGAATTCAGGAAAGAGAAGACTGTCTAAGAGATTCATTACAAACAAATATTTGACTCCATCTTTAGTAGAAATATGCAGTATGTCTCTATTAGGTCTCACCTAGAAATGAATAGTGCTCCTAAAGTGACTATTTTTCTCCACTGATTATATAAAACATCTAGAAGAATAGGTTAAATATATACATCTACAATCAGAAGCGAGCAGCCTCAGCCACAGAGTCCTGAAAAACAATCACTTTTGTGCATAGGCAAAGCTCTAAGAGAAAGGTAGTCTCTGATATTCTTACTTTAGTCTGAAGTCATAAAAGCGTTTTAGTATCAACTGTAAAACTGATGATCAACTCTTAAAAACCTTGCCTGATTTTATGTTTATGTGTTTGTTATGCTGGCTAATGAATACAATGGACACGTCTATTCTGCCAAAACAGGTAGTGAGCCTGGACACAGGAGCTCTGATCATCCACTCTGCGAGTTCTTAGCTCCCTTTCTGCTTTGTGCTGCTCTGGTCAGCCCTCTCAAAGATAATTCCTGTATGTGGTTCTGGAAATCATTCACTCTGGGGACCGATTCCAAAAGCCAGTATGGAAGAAGCAAGAGACAGAAACAGAGTTTGACCCCACATGAACCAGCAAGGTTTGCCCCTAGATGCACTTACGTAACACTGGACATCATGCAATACCACCCCTCAGTTTCATGCTATAGGAATATCACTGCTGCATATTTTTACACTACATCAGAAACTTTGAACTGAAAAAAAACTCACAAAAAAATAGTCTGACCAGAGGCAAATCCCATAAGGAACCTTGGAATTAATTGGAAGCAATTTAACACTCAAGATGCTAGCTGTCAGCAAAGTGCACATAAGCTTGTCTGTACCTCTAGGCTTCTGAGCTAGGGATCTTTTCCTGGTGCTGCTTTGTTTCTCCATGTAGATGTAGGCATTGGAAATGTGCCTGATAACACTGCTAAGGATGAAGATCTCCACAGACTCTACCCCAGTGTACAGGAAGAAAAGGTCTGTTTTGTGGAGTCATGCCCTGGGGACAAGCCTGGATGTCTTCTCCGCCTCCTTACACTCTAGCTTCTGCCAGTCTCCCCCAGAACACTTGCTTTAGGTTTCCTTCCAACGGGATGGTGATTAAAATCCAAGGGGCAGGAACACCCTTCCTCACTGATCTTATATGATGTAACCAGATTAACCTACCCTGGACCTTCACATCTCCTCATATTCCAATAAACAGAGATTTCTCTCAAGACCTGGGAAGAAGAAATCCTCTATTTCCCTCTATTTTCTGTGCAGTAAAGGACAATCTTGTCTACAGTGCGTCTGAGTAAAAGCCTTGGACCTGTAGAGGATTTGCAGATCTCTCTCTGTTGATCCATTTCAGGGTGAAAATATATTCAGCTATTCAATGTTCTTTTTTTTACTGGCAACAGAAGGAAAGTAGCTTTTACTGAACTGGGATAAATGTGAACTGTTATTCCACTCATGGTCTGATTCAGTTCATTGGGAAAAATCATATCTGTGCAACAGATCTCACAGTCTTTAAATTGTTTGCTAAAAAAAAGTAGAGGTTTGGGTTTTTTTTAGTATTTAGGGCAGGTTTCTGAGCCTCAGAGCTTTCTCTAGCCTGTAATCATGTCTTATAATCAGGCTGTCAAATGTTTTCCTACAAGCTGTGGCAATTTGGGAAATCTCCCTATGCACTATTTGTGGTCTCCAGCTGATATCATACTATTGACATATTATGAAATTATAGTGTACGGATGTGACTTTTGATCCTGCGATACATGCTTTTCCTTTCCACAGTGGGGCAGCCCACACGGATTTCTGTGACTAGGCACTGAGCTACAGACTTGACAGCAGGGTGTCAGATGTGGGCTGTGCACTTGGGGAGAACGTGCCTCAGAGCCCAGAGCCAGAAGCAGCGCTAGACTGTGCTCAGGCTCCAGAGATTTACAGCATATGAGATCCCATAAAATGTAACACTAACATAACTGTCTGGAGAGCATCCAGTCGGGGAGGGAGTTCTTCTGGAGCTGTGTGCCTGACACGAGCCAGAATCAAACTGTGCATACTAATTTTGACAGAATTCAGGTTTCTTTTTTTTTTTTTTTTACTTTATCATGTATTACTAACACACTGTCCAAATAATTCCTTTAATTATCCTTAAGACATTGAAAAAAATGAAAGGTCCTTCAGCAAAGGGAAGACTGAGGACCACTTGATAGAGGCGTAAAGAGCAGGGCAGCACATGAGCTATTTAAGCTGAACTCTAACATAGGTACAACAAAAGGAGATGTAACAGAGAGAAAGCTTTTGCACAGGAATGATAAGGACAAAATATACACCTATTTTCAGACTATGTTGATGAATTTATAAAACAGACTATGGGACCTAGGGACCTGTAATGACTCAGGTTCCTAGTCACATTTCTACAGAAACTCACTGGGTAGTTGAAATGTTTAGTTGTGTTTCTGCACAGCTAATTGTGCTTTTAACTCCTTTGAAGAAAGAAAGCAGACTAATGTACTGATAATGTTGGGGTTTCTTTTGTGAGGGGTTACAGACTAATGACTTCACTAGTAACAGTTTCTCCTCCCTAGTATAGCACATATGTCTCCATTGCCTGGAACAATGAGTTGGTTGGGAAAGACACGATGGATTTTTTTCTGAAACAAGCTATTCCTTCTTTACTTTTGGAATATTTGAAAACTTTCAGTTGTTCTGTAAAGTTACTGGAAAGTATGGCAGAACTCATAAATCTTTTTTTTTTTCTTTTTTCTTTTTTTTTGTCTTCCAAAATATCTGAAACACATGTGTTTCCACCAGGTCTAGTGAACTCACTGGAGGCCAGTAAGAAAAGATTCTCATGAGTGTGTCTGGCCCTGCTCCACAGTGCGCAGGCAGAAGGAGGAGAGCGAGAGAGGCCGCACTTTCCCCCATCCATGTAGCGATTGGGTAAAAGTGCGCAGGATAAAGTATTTGCTCCGTGCAGGTTCTAGAGACGAGAAGACGACCATACAGCATAGCTAAATAACGTGTGCTTGAAAAAAGCACTTCAGTATGCAGCTTAGCAGAGCCTTCCCTTTGCATGGGAAGTATGGGTGTTGCAAAACTTTCTAATACATAAATGCAGAATCTGGCCCACTGCCAGGAGCTTAAGCGTGTTCAAAGTATCCTGTATAAAAGTACATTTTTTGGAAAATTTTCATTCATACAAATGCTTTGATGGAGCAATACAAATGCTTTGATGGAGCAGCTTATCCTGGAGGCCATCATCAAGCAAGCGGAGGAAAAGAAGGTTATCAGGAGTAGTCAGCATGGATTAACCAAGGGGAAATCATGCCTGACCAATCTGATAGCTTTCTATGATGACATGACTGGCTGGGTAGATGAAGGGAGAGCCGTGGATGTTGTCTACCTAGACTTCAGCAAGGCTTT
>Ga0065711_1048998_pt1 | contig 11527 bp, 7 predicted proteins | sample Hoacrofraction12_FD_59098 | JGI IMG/M metagenome (GOLD analysis project Ga0065711, IMG submission 59098) | Hoatzin crop microbial communities from Cojedes, Venezuela - Epithelial fraction 12 v2 (version 2) | ecosystem: Host-associated > Birds > Digestive system > Esophagus > Crop | place... | reverse complement strand
AATAAAATAAAATAAAATAAAATAAAATAAAATAAAATAAAATAAAATAAAATAAAATAAAATAAAATAAAATAAAATAAAATAAAATAAAATAAACGGAACTTCTGAGATATCTGGAGGTGCAGCCAACAAAGTGGACTGTACAAAGAGGGAACACAAAATAAAACAGAAAGAGAAAAAATATCAGTTGATTACCTGGCCCTTTGGAAAGCCCATGTTATACCCCAGGGCTAGATGACCTAAACCATTCTGAGAAAAAGTCATTTTCTGTGCCAGACTCTCCTGCAAGGCTCATTCTTCTAGATTACACATTCTGATACAGTGGAAAGGTCATTATTCAGCTCTGGAAACTGGTAGAAACCTGAGTAAGGAAATGTATTTCTCCATGTCAGCGAAGGCTGATGGATCAATAGCTGATACTGTCTCTGCTGGAAGAAACCCTGGAGCAGTGTCGATGCATCATGAGTGATTCCCTCACAGTCACAGATGATAGGGGGACCATGGAGGTAAAGGAGAACAGAAACAGTAAACAGAATATAACCCCACAGAATAATCCCTGCCTAAGACTGAAGCTCATCCATAAGTGGAAATGGTTCTGTGTGTTACTACAATAGTTCCCTTATTTTTCTTGATGTGTTTGTGCACTGGTTGGCCCCCTTTTTCCACCCCCTCGGGTCTCAGTAACATGCAAGAGATGCTTTCTGACAGACAAAAGATAATCTTACACTTGACTTCCAATATCAAGGCATTTTAACTGGCACACTTTATATTGAATAATTCATGGGTATTCAAGCTTTACTTCACTTCACAAAGAAAGTGCTTTCTCTTAGCAGCGACAGTAGATATGAGCAGCTAATTCATTATTTAAAGAGATTAAGTATTAGCAACTGGTATGGGCTCTTCAGAGCTCTTTTTATTCCCTTTGCTCATGTTATCCCCTGCCACTTGCCTGCCTAGTACAGATTTTAGATTGATTTTACCATATCAAAATCTTTTTTCAGCAGATCTCTACCCTAAAACCTCACCATTTCCAGGGTTTCATTGCCCCACTTAAAAAATGTAAAGTAACAGGTAAAAACTACAATGTGCTGGTGAAATGCTTTGAATCTCTGTGAGCTCGTGGGAATGCACACAAATGCAACATTTTCACTCTTCTTGTTTAAAAAGCAGCAGAAGAGATTTGGGAAAGGGGAATCTGTATTTATGAACCATATCTGGAGTCTTGCGCGGTGGACCATGGTGGAGGGGGAATGTTTGATTGAACCGATGCAAATTGCTCATTGTTAAACTTCTAAGAGCTACTGTTGCACTAGATCAACTTATTACTCCTGAGGATTTGTCTCCTTTGGGATGCAGGCCCTTAAATGCTGAAATCAGGTGGGATGTTTTCAACGTTAAAAGCTCTACCATTAGACAGTACTTTGCAGACAGGTACATTCCTTTGGACCTGAGAGAATTGCATTCATTCCCCCTTAGCAAAATTCCTTTGAGAAAATTCTTATAGAGAATAATATTAAAGAGGCCTTTTTCCTGTGACTTCATCACACCTTGAAGCAGCCTTTAGTTTGTCTGTTAGATTGGCATTCATTTTGCTGCAGATTTCTACATGCATTATTTGGTAATAAAAAGAATGCAAGCTCAAGCAGGGGAACTATTTTCCTCCTGAACCTCTCAGCAAACCTGCCCAGTTTATGGTTCGTGATGGCACTGTCACCACTTGACAGAATCACAGAAACACAGTATGGCAGGGGTCGAAGGGACCTCTGTGGATCATCTAGTCCAAAACCTTTTGAAGTAGGGTCACCTACAGTAGGCTGCACAGGACCACATCCAGGTGGAGTTTGAATATCTCCAGAGAAGGAGACTCCACAACCTCTCTGGGCAACCTGTTCCAGTGCTCCGTCACCTTCAGAGTGAAGAAGTTCTTCCTCATGTTCAGGTGGATCCTCTTATGCTTCACTTTCTGCCTGTTGCCCCTTGTCCTGTTGCTGGGCACCACTGGAAAGAGTCTGGCCCCATCCTCCTGACACCCATCCTTCAGATATGTATAGGCATTTATAAGGTCCCCTCGCAGCCTTCTCTTCTCCAGGCTGAACATGCCCAGCTCCCTCAGCCTCTCCTCATAGGAGAGGTGCTCCAGTCCCCTCATCATCCTCGTAACCTTCTGCTGGACTCTCTTCAGTAGCTCCTCATCTTTCTTGAAGAGGGGAGCCCAGAACTGGACACAGTACTGCAGATGAGGCCTCACCAGAGCAGTGTAGAGGGGAAGGAGAACCTCCCTCGACCTACTGGCCACACTCTTCTTAATGCACCCCAGGACACCACTGGCCTTCTTGGCAGCCAGGGCACACTGCTGGCTCATGGTCACCCTGTCATCCACCAGGACACCCAGGTCCCTCTCCTCAGAGCTGCTCTCCAGCAGGTCTGCCCCAGCCTGTACTGGTGCATGGGGTTGTTCCTTCCCAGGTGCAGGACCCCGCACTTGCCCTTGTTGAATTTCATCAAGTTCCTCTTCGCTGAACTCTCCAGCCTGTCCAGGTCACCCTACCACTTGTTGGGTCTTCTAGCTGTGCTGGACTCTCTAGACACGGACCACTGCACAAGGACACACATGGCATGAAAGACAGAGCCACATTCAGCTCCTTCAAACTGATGCTGCTGCATATCGGGGGCAAAGACGTGCCCGAACTGGCAGCAGATGTGTAAATGACACCAAAGACTGCCATGCTATGAAGGTCTTCTGTGCCTATGCAATTGGTGCAGTCTACAGCAACGAGTCATTTTTAGGTCCTTCTGTTTCAACAGTAGCATACCATCCTTAGCAGTGGTGTCTACTTACTCTACAGAGGAAGAATACATACGTACATACCTAAAAGCCTCAGACCAGCAAACGGTTCAAGCACATTATCAGGTTAATGCAAGCAGCTCCAGTAAAGAGCTTAATTGTTCAGAGCCAAAGCTGAAGAGATTTACAGGCTTCTCTGTGCAGTTTTGCAAACCCCGTGTGTCTCCTCAGAAGAAAAGGGATGTCTTCTCCACCACACAGAAGTCATCTAAGCTGAGTAGTTTTTGTCAGCGCATGGGGAAGAGTTTCTACCTCTACTGTTAAGGTCAAAACCATGCTGATATCATTAAAAAAAACCCAGAAGATAGGAACTGTCAAAATGTTACCTGTCCCATGAAAAGGTAGGTCTTTTGTAAGTAAGTTTGCTGTGAAGACCGTGAATGAAGCATCCAGACAAACAAGGGGTGAAACAATGTGAAGCAGTCTCCTCCTTGGGTCAGGGGAGGACAGAACAGGGAAGCAGGGGAAGCAAAAGACCAGCTTTAAAAAATGTACCTCGACCGAGATGTTTTGCTTGGTTTACAGATCTTTCCACTAGAGACCAAATAGAGTGTGTGGTGAGGAGGGCTGCCCTAAAAAGGCCATGTCTGGGGTCTCGGTACTCCCCAGGCCGTGAAATGAATCCCACCATCCTGCTCATCTTCATCAGCAAGCTGTCATCCCCAGAAACCGCCAGGCTCCCCGGGCGGCATTTCAGGTGCGGATACCCGGGGAGAGGCAGTCTGCTCTCTTCTGTGCAGACAAGGGACAGAAGGTGAGCTGCTGGTGCCTGACCAAGTGTCTGAACCCGGGTTAGGTTTGGATACCCCAGTCCTGCATGGTGCTGAGCATCTCTGGAGACTTGTCCTGGTACTTTTGGTTTTGTTGCTAGAAGAGTCACGGGAAGCTGAAATATACCCATCTCAGATAGACATGCTGTTGTAGTATGTAATTTATTTTCCTTGCATATGAGTGATTTGTGCTAAAATAATTCAACTGAAGAGAAGGACAGAACACTTGAGCTCAGCTGCTGCTCCTCGTACCTCTCTCCTTTCCTGCCTCTTACCTGGTTTCACACTTCACTAATTTCTTTTTCATCTTGTGCAACAATATGAGTTAAGAGGATCTGGTTTATTCAAGCTTGCACTGAAATTTTATCCAAATAACTTGACAATCCCAGGCTTTACAAGGAAAAAGAGCAATACCTGAGGTCACAACTAAAGCTTAATTCAGATCACTTGTTTTAAGTTTCATTTTAAAAGCTCATAATTTTTTTATTAAAGGAAAATATATGTTTTCATTCCACTGTTTGGACTGAACTTAAGGAGATTTGATATAGTACTCACAACTTAAGCCAAGCTTATTCGCTGTTTTCAACTCAAGCTGTTGGCTGGCGGAATCAAAGCATTGTTACTGGAGAAAGTGCAGCGAGCACAGGGCTCCTTTACCTTATGCAAAGCCACAGCTCTGGCAAGCAAGAACTTTTCCGGGATAACCTCAGGTACAGTCTTGGAACATTATCTTGGAAATATTTCTGTTACTATTGGTATTGCTTATAGCAGGAACAAAAGAGGAGATAAAGGAAACCGTTGCTTTCCTCAACCCCAATAGATGCCTGCTCTAAAGGGTGTAAATATTCTATAGGCAATACAGAGAAAACAGGTAATGCAGAGAAATAAAACACTAGGGTTTGTAATCCGTTTCTGCATGGAGCTGCTGACTGCCTCTTCCAATAATAGTTCTGCTGTAGACAGTGGGACTCCTCGCAGATGAAGGTACTGCATTTGATGGTGCCTCTAATCAAGGGGGTTGTATGCAGAGCTTGTTGAATAAATGCCGAAGTTTGACAACTAGATTTGGCATCTATTTTTTCAAAAATCTTGAAGTTCACAAATAAAGCCTCTTTTGTTGATGCTTTCTCTTTGCTATCTAGGAAGCCAAACAAAGGCTCATTTCAATTCAGGGTAACCTTTGCCAGTGCTTTCAGGGGGTTTTGGTTGAGAACCATCCTTTTCTGAGGGGAACTGGTCTGGAATTCACCTGCCAAGTTACTGACATGTCCGTGTGATGTGGCCCTGCCATGAACAGCAGTGGGTGGTAATTACCTTACGTGGGGCATGCCCTATTCCACCCTTAAGCATAAGCTAAGTACTGTGACATGCTGTGAGACTTCTCTTGCAGCAGTAATCTCTAAAATCAGCGCTAAGTATGATGAGGATCAGGTCAACAGTAATTCTGATTTTTAGGCAAAGAAGAAAAACGGTTTCTAGCAAATAGTCTATATAACGTTCATCCATTTCTTTTCTCATTCTTCTTATGCACTACCGTAGATTTTGACCTCATATCAGATACTAAAATATACGCAGCACTAAAAATAGATTACACTGCTTTCCCTTCTATATTGAAGGCCTGTTTTCAGAATACATTACATTGTATATTTTTACTGAAAATGGATTTTATATGCAGAAAAATAATAACTGTATCACAGACCAGAAAAAAGAGTGGGCTCAAAATTTCTACATCGTTCACAGCCAGTTCATGTTGTTTTTATTAGACAATACAAGATGTGTAAAAAGGCAAAGCTTTGTTCAGTGATTTAAACGTATTTTGGCTTAAGATTATTGGCTTCCCTAGCTTGCCATGTGGGTGGTCTAAAACTATGTCAAAAGATATTACATTTCCTTCAGAATTTATACATTTTTCTGTTTTATGAAAGACAATTATGTCTACTAGGCAAAGGTAACCTAGCCTCATTTTTTACGGAAATAAAACACAGGGTATTAAAATCTGTGTTTGTGGAGATAAAACATACATGCCACGGTCCTTAAACTCTCTCTGATCCTGTTTCTGTCACCAGCAATTTATCTTCCTAATTTATCCGTCCAACACCAGAAATTTCTAAATTGTGTTAAAGCAAGGTGATTGTCTATATGATGAAGTAATGTTGTCCTTTTCAAGTGTCTCTGCTCCCTGCTCTGCCCTCTAATTATTTTAAGGAAGAAATAAATGACTTTTTTTAATGTGTGGAATGACCTATTTCCTTCAGTAGGAAGATTTTTGATTGTGGAGGTGTTGTTTGCCAATAAACCTTCCTTCAGACAGTTGATTGTGTATCTGGGAAGGGCGTCAGAGGCTATTTTGAACTCTCAATCCAGTGACTGAAGGGAGTTGCTGTCACCTCAAGAAAGCAGCACAGTGAAATGTGAATAAACCGAGAATTCCCTTCAGGACTTTTGTAGCAGGACACCAATCTTCTCTCCGTCTTCCAGTTAAAATTCACTAATTGGGTCCAGCACCCTGAATAACCATCCCTACAATAAAACCTATCTCCAGACAAACCAGGAAGTTGGCCATGACTCCCCAGAACTCAGTAAATTTTGCAGATTATTTTTCACTTACCATCCCTTGTGTCGCAGATTTTCCTGCTTCCCCTGTTCTGGTCCTCAGTAGAGGTCCCACTGATGGTCAGCGGAGCATCGTCTCTCCAGCAGCGCACGCACCGGGGCAGGGTTTTGCAGATATTTGGAGGAACTCATCACTTGGAGAGGGGCAATTTCAATATTTATGCTGGTATCCCAGTTCAGGTCCTCACTGCTCTGGAGCTGGCATATTTTTATTTTGTACACTGCTATGTCTGGTGACCATAACATTTCTCGTGGTCTAACTAGATATCAGGGAGGTTTTTTTTCTTCTGCAGAAACTAGTGCATGATCATCAGCAGCTTCCTAAAATACATTATTTCATTTAGCATTTGGAACAAAGTGTTAGTGAAAAGGAGGTTTAATAAACAACATACATGCTCATTTAGTCTCAAGTACAGGCAGGTTATGAGCTTAGATGTTTCTTCTTTCATAATATGAAAACACATTTAGGAAAACAAGAAGAAAACACAGCCAGAGAAACCTCTTCCTGCCCTTTATTATACTTTATTTTATGTATGTATGTGTAAATGTTAAGTAAAATATATAAAAGGTAAGATCTCACTGAAGCAAAAGTGGTGATTACTTAACCACAAACTAGAGCTTGATTAGGTTAATATTAAAGGTATCCTTAATTGCTAACACACATACATACATACATAAATGATTGCCTGCTAAAACATATGAAATGATTAAAGCAAGACTTTTTATTGTAAGGCAGTTTGAAAAAATGTGGCACATCAAATGTAGTACAGTATTAGCAAATAACTGATAAAAAGATAAAAGCCTTAAAACAATAAATGAATTGATCTTTACAAAGATCACATAGGGAACTTTAAAACAAATATATAATGAGTAGAGCTAACTGAAACCTTCTGTGCTAAATAACTGTTCTTATGATTTTATGTAGGTTACTGTACAGAGTAGATTGAGGATTTCTTTAATATAGACAAGCAAATATATTTGGCTTTATTTGAGCAAGGAGATTAAGGAGAACTACTGACAATGTAACTGATCATTTCAAATGAACCTTTTAATTGACGGACAGAAACAATATATTTATTTTCTTCAGTACATGAGATTATATTAAAACAGATTATTGTTTCTCAGCCTATAAATATTTGTAGAAGTTGGGGGATTAATTTGAAAAATTAATCTTTTGAACTGGGTTTTTTGTGTCTATGAATAAAACAGTCTATGCATACTCCTTGTGGTGGGGCCAAAATGGAATTTTTAAAGTCAGATCTTGAAACTTCACTCAGCAGTAAGGCCGAGTGTTGCCTGAAAAGAAATTTGGGAATAAACCCACTGAAACTGTGTTGTCAGTAGAGCTCACGACAATATTTTTTCTATGAAATTATTTGTACAAATTTTTTTCTGTTTTCAAGTTCTGTCTGAGAGATAGCATTTCTTTTAAAAAAAGGCAATGTTTTTCTCTGTTTAGCTGAAAAGGCACTTCTGTCTGAAAACAAAATGTCTCACGGAAAAAAGCAAAATCAATATTTTTTATTTTGAGACTTTTCTTTCACTTTTGACTTGAGGGTGCTTTCTCTCTTCAGTTGTTTCTTTAGGGCAGAGGCTGGATTGGGGTGCCGGTGGATGGAGCTGCGTGCCCCCCAGCCAGGGCACCTTGCACCACCGAGCCCCCACATACTGGTGGTGCAGACACCAGGTCCTTTCCATGCCCAGGGTGTGTGAGGTGGAGCGATGCCACCACACCGGGGTCCCAGCACTGGATATGACACAGGTGAGGTCTCAGCTTCTCCACTAGCACTGACCTTGAACCCGCTGCTGATGTCTGCTGTTGAATGGGTAGTGAACCAGGGAGGAGGAAAGGCCTGGGGAAGAAGGCAGCAACATGTTTCCCTTTCATTAAATAAATAGCCATCCGTGCTGTGCTTAGCCATGGGGAATACTTGGGTAGGAGTTGCAACGCGTTTTCTTTGAGGGTGCTGGAGGCAGTCTGCACTCCTAGCATTGGGGTGGAGCGGGGGCATGGAGGAAGGGGACAGGCAAAGGGCTGTGGGTGAAGGCGAAACTTTCTTTCCAAAGCCCTTGTCCTTCCCTCTGCTTATCCTTAAAACCATAAATATGTGTTGCTGGCTGATTTTATGTGGCATCCTTCTTGAGACGTTTGGACCAGCCCCGTGAGGTGGGTTGCAGGTCATGCAGCAGTTGCTCCAAAGCTCCTCAATCCACAGGTGAAGGCAGCTTTCCCTGGTAGATCACTGATGGAAGTGAAGAACATTTTCTTTGAATGAGGACACTCATGCCCTGGAAAAGAAGAAAATGATTGAAAATGAGTTTATGCATGAAGTCTCACAACATTAACACTGAGCACTTCACAGTTGTCCTGCACAGGATTCATCTGCTGGAGACAAAAGGCTCAATGTACTACTGACATCACTAGTTCAGAAAAGCCTTGTCTTCTTACATACGTTACTGAGACGCTTTTGTAAGACAGAATTTAAAATTCTGCTTTACAACCACTGTAGATGCAAACTCATAGATATCTATTGACAGGCCCATGTATCTGTCCGTCAGTCTGTGTTACACACGTACATATACGCACACACATCTAAATAATTTTCCACATATCAAGTAAGACAATTAGTGTTCCGCAGAATTCAATGTAAGTACGTGGATTTTTTCTTTCTTTAGTTTAATATCTGTATTAGAAAGTGGTAGATATCTAAAGAAATATAATTCCCATCGAGATGTGTCTATGCTGTACATGGAGATATCTAGGAACAGAGTAATTTAAATGCATTTGAATTTCTATTAATTTTTCTTCTCTATGTAGATTTCTAAATTAAGAACCAGACAACTCTGCTCCATCAGTGCTTATTTCGACCCACCTAGAATTTATCTTCTTAAAAGCTTCCTTTACTATTGAGGATTTTAATTACTGCCCTCTCATTTCTGTTTCAATAGCTTGTTTACGAATAACCCTCTCATCACTTTTAAGTGACTGCTTTTTCACTTTATCCAGACAACCTTTGTTTCCACGTATGCCAGATGTTTGCTTTTCCAGCATGTCACTTTGCATCTTTCCTCCAGAGCGTTTGCTCCGCAGCCTGTTTCATGCATCTCCCTCTCTCCCAGCGTGCTCATACTAGACTTTGATATCTTGCTCAGTGTGTTTATAAAGCTACATAAGCATAGCTTCAGTGTCAGTGCTTCTGCTGTGGCATGACTATGGTCCAGGCCTTGCCTTTGGATGTGTGTGCAAAGGTCCCTTTGTTCCCAACAGGAACTTCACACGCGTCTGAAGGGCACACTTCTCCTCTGAAATGTTACTTGGGAAAAAAACCTTGATCTACAAACCCTTCACCAGGATGCATGTACGATAACCTATAATACTTGTGGGATCTGCATTTTCTAGAGAAGCACCTCAACACATGCCCACATGTTTTATTTACGGTCTATCGGAGGTGAATATGACAGTAAAAGCACTTTGCATGCCCACATCCAGAAGCCTTTCTTCAGACGGACCACCACAGAACTGAATATTTTGCTGCATAAGGATTTGCCTGCTTAAAAGATAATTCTCAGAGAAACAAAGGGTTGGATATGAGCACCACAGATTGGTGCTGAATGTACGTCCCTTGTGATAATTCCAAACTCGACAATACTGTTTCTTTGGCTCAAGTCATAACTAAGATTTCAAGCCCTGAGATGTTGTTTCCGCCACAGCAAAAAACAATAATTAAGAAAGAGAAAGAAGGTATTTCTTGGTCTCAAAATCCATTTCTGCATGTAGTGGAAATAAACAATAGAAAAGTGCCTTGCACATAAATTTGCCTATGGTAGTTTGCCTTTTGAGGACACTGTATGCAAAGATGGCCTCTCCCCTCAGCCAAACTCATCATTTTCTATACGTTTACCTGGCTTGCTTTCCTCTTGCAGCCAGCTGTTCTCCAGTCTATCGTGTTTGCTGTCAGTCTGCACTGAGCTCTTGGATCTGTGTGGCTTAACTCCACTGAGGTTTCACCACACCGCTAAGACAACACCTCGGCCGGGACCTCCCCACTTTTGAGCAGTCACTACATAAATCGGCCTTCTCGCTCCTACCGTTTTGCTCTAATGAAGAGAAGTTCACCTTGATGTTAGCTTTATACATCTCAATCACCTTCCAGCTTTATAAAGCAATTTCTTTCTTCTTTTGTGAGATACTTGCATGTGAGTTAAGATCCCACAGAGTAAATGGAGACATCAGTAATAACCTCGCACTGAGACAAAGTTCTCAACAGTCTGCAAAACAGTTCACATTATTGTCAAGTAAAGAAGATTAGAAGAAAAACATCTTCACATTCAGACATGAAACAAAAGGCCTTTTAGAGTTAAATGGTTACATTAGTCACATTTGAAAGTTAAAAATTGCTTCTTTGAGGCCCTTGTAGCTGATGATACAAAAGATAATGAGGTTATGGAAACCAATACTAAGAGAATTTCACTATCTGGAAGTTTGAGTAATGTAAAACAAACAGTGCAGGGATCCTGGCTCTGCACAAGGTATGTAACGTAACATTAAAGGATATCTCTAGAGTTGTATTTCTATTTTGGAGAGGTGCCAGAGAGATTTTTAAATTATCTAAGTTTTGCCTCCTCATTTCCTTTCTTTACAATGTATGGTATACGCCTGTGCTTTTTGATCTTTAAACAACAAAAACAATATGAAAAAACCACAGGGGCACAGCTGGGTACCAAATAACTATGTTTGCTAAAAATATACAAACATGCAAGGCCTAGTTATGTACGTATTGCTGCTCTGGCTGGTTTCTGGTGGCTCTGAAACAACGAGTACAATGAACAACGTTAGGAGGTTTGCAAGCTGTTTAAGGGGAAACTACTTTCTGCATATACACTGTGTTAGAAAAATAACGTCTGGGAAAGTTATAGTTCAATGAGATTTTTCTCTCACACAGGTACCATGTCTTTCTTGTATTATTTATACATTAGATACACACACACACACGAACAATCCACGCATGCTGTCAAGGAGCATCAGAGAAATGGTTAGTAGGCAAGGCTCCCCAGACCTTGTCTGATGAAATGCATGATCTTCCCAGAAATCCAGCTCTGCTTATCACCTTTGCTCACTACGAGTACAACACGATTGTCACTGAGACTACATTAATATGATTAATATGATTATGCCTACAAATATCTGAAGGGTGGGTGTCAGGAGGATGGGGCCAAGCTCTTTTCAGTGGTGCCCAGTGACAGGACAAGGGGTAATGGGCACAAACTGAGGCACAGGAAGTTCCGTCTGAACATGAGG
>Ga0065711_1048995_pt1 | contig 11527 bp, 10 predicted proteins | sample Hoacrofraction12_FD_59098 | JGI IMG/M metagenome (GOLD analysis project Ga0065711, IMG submission 59098) | Hoatzin crop microbial communities from Cojedes, Venezuela - Epithelial fraction 12 v2 (version 2) | ecosystem: Host-associated > Birds > Digestive system > Esophagus > Crop | place... | reverse complement strand
GAAGTTCTTCCTCGGGTTCAGCTGGAGCTTCCTCTGCTTCAGTTTGTGCCCATTGCCCCTTGTCCTGTCGCTGGGCACCACTGAACAGAGTCTGGCCCCGTCCTCCTGACGCCCACCCTGCAGACATTTAGAGGCATTTCTAAGGTCCCCAATGCTTTTATTAAACTTGCCTGCTTTAGTGGATCTCTGTAAGGGGTAAAAATGTAAATGCATGCTGTATGGTACTATATTCTTGTCTCCATTACAATGAAAGTATTCCTGTGTAAATGTTCGTTAGCTGTGTTCACTAGCTAATTACTTTTAAAAATGTTTGATTACAGGAGCAATTTACAGCCATGAGGGATCTCTATATGAAGAATGGTCAAGGGTTTGCACTAGTATATTCTATAACAGCACAGTCCACATTTAACGACTTACAGGACCTGCGGGAACAGATTTTACGGGTTAAGGACACTGAAGATGTGAGTAGAATATTTTTTCTTTTGCAGATGGTTAAAATGTGTTTGTAAGTAAACACACAGGAATTTTTGAGTAAAATTTCTTCCTAGGAATATTCTTTGCTGTGTGGCAAAGTATTCTGTTGAAGGAAGTTTCCGTAGCGTTGTTTGTTATGTTCAGTGATGTTATCTGAGGACCAGCACCTGCTGACAGGCACAGTGAAGCCAGGATTCCACGTCTGCTGGAAGGCTGGCAGTCTTTGGGAATCACAGAATCACAGAATAGTAGGGGTTGGAAGGGACCTCTGTGGGTCATCTAGTCTGCGTGGTGGTCCGCGGCCGGGCAGGAACGTGCGGCGTGAGCAGGGAGCAGCCCGCGCCGGGGTGGGACGAGCGCAGCCGCAGCCGCTCGGGCCGCTGCTTTCTCTTGGCTCTCCGTTGTTGCGTGTCCTGGTGGCTGTGGTTCCCTCCTTGGTTTAACAAGCTGAACTTCTATTTATGCAGAACTGCTTTGCATTTAGGTAGGGATTATGCTGGTGTAAATCCCTGGTCAGACGAGTCCTTTATGAGCCTCTGGGTCAGAGCCCAGCGCTCGGCTCGGCCGCGCTCGCTGCAGGGGCTCTGCACCGTGCGCTGGTCAGGTCATCGGACCAGAGCCTGCTGCTTTCGCTTTTACTTCCGTGATTTATTGGTTATGAAAATACATTCTTTTATTTTGTGTTAGGGGGATGTTACTTGTTGAATCCAAGCTTGAGAACCTTGTAAGCATTGAAGCCGTGTTCTGCTGAGTTAGAAAAACGCACTCCTTCCTCTGTTTAGTTTCAGAATGTGTCTTTAAAAATCCCAGTACTTACCCCATTCATTTATGTATGTCTAACAAAGTTTAATTCCAGTCTTCTGCATGAAATAGCAAATGATCAAAAACTAGTTGTTCATCAAACTCCAATTTTGGCTCAATAATAAACAATTAGTACCTTTTGAAACAACCTTATACAGAGTTTCAGGTCTTTCAAACCTATGCTGTTTACCTATGTAAGTATCGCTTTTTCCCCCCTATTATTTCACATCTTCATGTAACTTATTTTTTTTGCTGAGCACGTTCAAAACACATTTTTGTGTTTTGGTACGAGAAAATTTTTCTTAGCTGTCTAGAAAACTGTAAAGAATGGGATTAAGCTGATGTATGTAGTTGGTCTCTGAAATATGCTTTTTTGGAAATGCCTCATCTGTATTGTGACTCCGGGTTTCTGATGTAGTCAGTAAAACTGACTTCTCAAAAATAGATGTAATAATTTTCCAATCAGTATGGCTGTGAGTGTTAAATACAAAAACTAATCTTGAGTGTAGTTGAATTGGGAAGAGACTACAAATGTGAACATCGAAGTAGATTAAAAGCGTACAGTGTGTTGTAAATTACCACAGGAAGTGGATAATGATTTATTTTCCAGCTGGAAAGTACCCATTTTCTGTTCAAAGAATTAAATGCTTCAGGAAACGGAGCGGGGTGCACACCCGTTATCAGCAGTTCTTTAGTTTTTTTGTACTTTGACGTAGCGTAAGGGAAACAGGATGCCGTCGCCGCTGCGTGCACGCGGCGCGCTGCCGTGCGTCCTGCGGCTCCGGCTGTCGGCTCGCGCCTCACAATCCACCCCAGCGCTGGCTGTATCATCCCCAAGATCTGCGAGATGCAGGTTGTAAAAGCGAGCTTCAGAATGACACATCGCCCACAGTTCTCGGGCGTAGAAAGCCCTGAGCTGCGTCTCTGTCTCTGAGCGGGCTGGGGAGCCGTGGGGCTGTGGAGCCGTGGGGCTGTGGAGCCGTGGGGCTGTGGAGCCGTGGGGCTGCGGAGCCGTGGGCCGTGGGCTCGTGCCTGGCTGATGGCCCCTGGGAAGGGGCTGCAGGAGGGCAGGCAGCAACTGGGACCACACCACGAGCTCCTCAGCTTGTGGGTGTGGAAACGGCACCTGAGGGTAGGCGGTTTTGGTTCTTAGGGAGGTTTTTTGGGTGCTCTGAGTGTTTTTTGTTGGCTTGTTTAAGGTCTCTTCTACCTATTTGTGACATCTGGGGCTGCAGCTGTGGTAGAGACTGCCTGAGAAGCAGAGGAAGCCTTCTGAATTTTCATATCAGGATGTTATTTCTAAGATGTCTCAGTACTGTTTTTAATCTTTTTTTATTTTAACTTTTTGCCTGATTTCTTTCTCCTGAAAGAGTTTTAACTCAGTATCTAAACATAACTGATCAGAGCAAGTGTCCTGCTGCTTTCGCTCACCAACACTTACTCTGGCACTTTGAGAAAAACAGATTTATAACTCAACGAGTGCAGACTGTGCTTGGCTCTCTGCAGTGCACCAAGCAAATACGATCACAGCCCCGGTGGGAAGCCAGTGAGCTACGGCTGAGCCAGAGACCCCTCCTGTCTGTCGCCCCTCGTGCCGTTCGTGGGAGGGCTGGGCAAGCCCAGGGATCCCTCCTGTCCGTGCAGCCCAGCGGAAACACATCAGGATTTACTACAGCCAAGGTCCTTTTCCTACGTGTTAAATTTCTCTGTTTCTCTGTAGGAAAAGTCACAAGGAATATGGTTTCCCCAAGGCACTTTCTTCCTCGTGAAGGAGCGAGAAGGTGACTCACCCAGACTCGTTAGCAAGCCAGCGGCTCAAGGAGAGGGGCAGATGCCCTTTCGCCGTTGTCTTGTGCAAATGATTTGCCTGGATTTGCGTCATGGGCGTAGGATGAATCTTTTGAACGTGTATCAAATGTTTGGTTTAATAATGCATCAGATTATTTATCGGAAGCGACGTCCTTTCAGGAGCTGAGCTGCTAGGCGGTCACTAGCTGGAAATCTTCCTTATTCTAAGCTGGTAAATGCTGAGCGCAGTGTGCGTGCCTTCTGCAGCGAGCAGCCGCTTTGCTGTGAGCGTGCAGAGCGCGGCGGCAGTGTCGGGCTGGGGGAGCGAGGAGGGCAGGCGGGCCTGGCTGGGAATGCTCAGCTGCACAGGGCTGTTCCCTTTGGTTCTGTGTCCAGGGCAGGGCTTTTCAAAGGTGCGTCCGTTGATTGTCGTGTGCCTTGACAGCAGGTTGACAAGACGGGTCAGAGGGGCTGAAACCTATCGCGTGTGTCTTGGAACACGTGCTGTGTGTTCTGGTGTCTGAAGTAGGCTCAGCTGGCAGGCAGTTCAGCCTGCCGTCACATAAAAGTCCTGAAATGCATTCCAGTAGTAAATCAGGTTTTTGACTAGAATGATGGTGGATGTAGAGGCCAGAATATAAATCTTTACTGACTGAAGATTGTGCTGAAATATTACGGTTTGGTTTTACGGTGTCCTCTGTGTGTTTCATTCTTGGTGAACCAGGGTGTCTACAGTACGGACCCTCTTCATCCCTTTCCCAGCAGGCATCTAAATCCCAGTCTTGTCTGGCAGCTCTGCTGAACTGCTGATTTTTATTGTTAATACTGTATATTCTGCTCCCTCCTCACGCGCCGTTCTAAGCCGTAGCATTGCGGTCCATGCTGTACATTAACTTGCTGATGTATCACTTGTTCTTGCTTGTCTCCTCTCCAGGTTCCAATGATTCTGGTTGGCAATAAATGTGACCTGGAGGAAGAGCGTGTAGTCGGCAAAGAACAGGGTCAAAACTTAGCAAGACAGTGGTGTAACTGTGCCTTTCTAGAATCGTCTGCAAAGTCTAAAATCAACGTTAATGAGGTAACTATCAGCTGTTCCCTTCTCTTTCCTGCTTCAGCATGAATGCCACATTAAACCAGCATGGGGTCCTTCGTGTGTGTCTTGAATCGGGAAGATTCAGGCTGATCCTGCAACCTCAGCCTAAGAACGGCTTGTGATGCGGTGTATTTAGCTACTGCTTTCTGTCTGTTTTAAGGAGACCTGCTCCTTTTTCTCTGTAAAGAGTGGGTGACTGCTCCAGGTAAGTGTAGTCTGTGTCAGGACATGCATAGCAGAGGGTCCTGAGTAAGCCCAGTTCACTGGATGACTCTTAGCTTAGATAAACTTTATCTGGAAAGGATACTTTTCAGGGTAACTGTTGCTGCTGTTCAGAAGGTGGATTATGCCCCACTGTGTTACATGTCATGTTGCGTAGTGTTGGCTGGTGTTTTTCGAAGTATTTGCTTTTCACATTCCTGCTACGTCTGGCTACTCAAGCAGACGTCCCATCACAGCCCTCCTCTGGGGAGCCACTGGCGTACTGAGACCGTCTCCAAGCACAGATCTGTCTGAGCAGTTCCCCGTGTTTAAACGAGAAACCCCTTTGCGGTTGGTGTGCCTTTGGCTGCTGCCTGAGGTAGCGTAGCTCTGCTTGACATCAGGCACCAAGTTTTTATTCCCTGCTGTGAATTATCTGACTGTGACAGAGGCCAGGTTTCCAGCCACAAAAGCTGAGGTGACCCCATTGAGCATAGCTGGTGTGGTGCCAGGAGATAACCGGGACCGTTTAGGAGGCTGTGTGATAAGCAGCAGCAGTAGGATCTTGGCCTGGACCCAGCGTTCGCTTGGCAGCTCGGGGGACGTGCGCAGCACTGCATCTACCCGCTCGAGAGGGAAGGGAGCTCCAGGCTGCAGGAGTTGCAGCTTCTGTGGCTGGGCTTAGCCTAGCTGTAGTGCACAGGAATCTACCCCAGTAAACACAGCGTGCTGAGCTCGACTCCTGCCAGGGGGATTTGGTGTGTGTGTCTGAGCTGTAGTAAAGCTGTGAGTGTTAATGAAGAACTGAGTGGCTCAGTCACTGAACAGATCACCATGGAATGTAACAAATTCCGTGGTGTTTGCATTTCCACAGCAGTGGCAGAGACTGACCTCTCGTCAGCCAAAGGGGCCTTGGAGCTCTCCCGAGAGCTGGGCGGGAGAGGGAGAGCACCGCGCTGTCCTGGGGCGAGCGCGCGCCCGCCGTGACGTACAGCCAGCCTTGACGTGTGCAGCCCGTGTCTCCGTGTTTCCCTGTCGTGCCCGCTGCCTCCAGTGAGGCTCGGGTCACAGAGAAGATCATTATCTGGCAGATTAGGTTGTGGTTTTATTGTCATCTTAATGTTCTGGTTTTCTGCCGGTTTATATTGTCTTGTTATGAAAAGCATAAAAGCTGAGGAAATCAAAGAGAAGAAACACCATGAATCAAGCAACTTACTCTACTGGTGATTTGTTTGTTCTGCTGGCTCATGGACTAGGGAAGTGCTTGTATTATTCTGAGTTTTGGGGGGTTTTAGCTACTTTTGGACTTTCTAGGTTTGTTAAAATCTGGGCTAAAGTGTGATAAATTTCTATGTGCATTTGCTGAAAGTGAAGCAAACCTTTCACCCAGGTAATAATCTTTTAATACAGGTGAGAGTCACTCTCAGCAGCAGCGCGTCAGGTGAGGCTGGCAGTAGAGAACTGTGGCAATAAGCTCAGTAAAGGAGTGGCGTGAGCAACTCTAATGCCAGTATAAAATACTTTACATGAGAGCTTGATAAAGCCACCATCGCGTTCATTTAATTTGAAACTCTGCAGTAGTGCTTTTTCATGTAGATAATAGCAAGAAAATCTTAAATTTCCAGTTGTTGCAATTTGTTATAAACTATTTCTTTGTCTTGTGAATTTCCTTGGGGTCAACAAGAATTTGTGAGCTGTCAGCCACTCCAGGAAGGAAACGAGTAAACAAGGACAAGGGTGGAGCTTTCTGAAGGTTTAAATATTTCTCCTTAATACAGTGACCCAGCTTCAAGCGTTTTTGCCAAGCTCATTTTGCTATAAATGGGCTGAGTCTTGCTGGGAAAACAACTCACGGCAAAAGCATTCACAAGAAGCTCGTCTCTGAAGCTGAAAGAGGCCCCTGTAGTCATCCCCTTCTGGAAGTGTCTGACTTCAGGAAGATGTTTTGCTTCTCCTTGCTAATTTTATTAATAAACTCCAAAGATTAGACCAGGCAAAAAGGTGAAGTGATTAACAGCTCGAATATGCTTAGCAAAGAGGAAGATGAGCAGTGCGTGCTGTGCAGCAGGTGAATGAAGACCGCGTTTGCAGGTGGAAGCCGAGGAGCGGGATGCCTTTCCCTGCAGCGAGAACGCGCTGCTGCTGGCGTGGCCATGCTCTGCGACACTCGCCAGCCCCGGGAGACCGGTGACAAGATGATCCTGCAGCATGTTATGCCTCTGTGTTAAAAAACCTTTTATTTCCCAGTTTTCTCCCACTGTTCCAAGGCGAGGGGTTTGTGGCCATTTCGTTGCCCTACTCCTCTGAAGCCTTTGGTGGTACGCAGCCTGAGGGAGAAAGCTGTCCGCTGCAGGGCAGGAGTTCACAGCTCCCTGACGTTCTGCGCACTGAGGAGAGCTCTCTGCTCGCTTGTTCCCTAAGCAGCTGCTGGAGAAACATGTTTAACTAAATGCAAGCCGTTTAATTGAATTTCTAAGACTGCAGCCACCAGGAAAGAGTATCAGCTTGCCAGCCTACCTAATTTTTGACACTTGCACAGTGTCTTACCATTTTTCAATTTGTGTTTTTCATTTTCAGATCTTTTATGACCTGGTCAGACAGATAAATAGAAAAACACCAGTGGAAAAGAAGAAACCTAAAAAGAAATCGTGTCTGCTGCTTTAGACTCCCATGGCGCAGCAGCTCTGAGCCAGGTAAGAGGTGTCTGAATGTCACCTGCAGCTCAGGTGATCGGGCCGTGAGCTGCTCCAGCAGAGAGGAGTCGCTCCCCTTCCCTCCACTCCTCTTCCTTCCGTATACTCCCAAACAGAAAATGCCTTCCCGTTCTGCTGCATCTGTTGGACTGCTTAAAAAAAGTCAGTTCTCCTGGCTGACGGGGCAGGGAAATAGCTGCTTCTCTCCCTTTCCCCTTTTGCTTGGGCTGATGAGTGCGACAGCGCAGGAACTAACGGAGACGGGCAAGGGGCTTCCTTTTCACTCCAGCAGGTTCTCTGTCTTGGGACACCGTGCTCTGAGCCACCCTGAGTGCTGGCTCAGTTTTGCTTCCTTTTTATCCTCTGCAGAAATGCAGTAGCATCTATGTCGCTCGTGTTACTGTTGCAGCTGCTGTCTCAGTCCTGGGTGACATGGGGACAGTTGCAAAGTGGTTTGGGCAGGACATGGATTCCAGTGGCACAGAAACAAAAAGCTACCCACCAAAAAAAAAAACCCCAAACAAAACCAAAAAAACACCCCAAGGTTGGACACAGCTATAAATAATCTTCCTGTGTATCTTGGCAGGGTACTCGGTGTGCTTGCGGCTGTTCTGTCGCACTCCTGAAAGAAAGCAGCGTTTCCGTAGCTTCAGGTTTGGGACAGAAATCTGACGGCGGCTGCCGTGGTGGGCAGGGAGAGCGGGGCGCGGGGTGAGAAGCAGTCGGAGGCCAAGCGCACCGTCCCGCGGGGCTGCCGTACAGCGAGGCACGGCCCGGCGGCAGCGAAGGGGAGGAACGAGCTCGCCGCCGCGCGCGGGCTGTGCCGGCTGCCGTCGTGCGCTTACACTGCGCGGGCTGTGCGCTGCGGGTGGCTTCTGCGGCCCGCCAGCGGCTCGGCGCTTGAATTTCAGAAATGGGCGCAGTGCAGCTGGCAAAGCAGCTCAGGCGCCCTGGTCCTGCAGCGTCAGACGAACTCCTGGCCCTAGGAGGGTTTCAGGGGTGAATGCCTAAAAACGGGTGGCTCTGCCTGCTGCCGTGCTGCAGATGGCCGTGTCGGTAGCTGAGGGGTGCTCGAGTAGGGTAAGGGGAGCTACGCAGTTAACGTGACCTCTAATGACTTGTGCGTTATTAATTGATGAGTGTCTTATCCTGAGCTTTGAATGCCAGAAAAGAATAGCTTAGGGTTGTGGGGAAACAATGGCTTTAGGAAAAGAAATTGAAGAATACGTCTCAAGTGGCTTTTCCTGTTCCTTGGGTGATGGATCTGAATTTAACTGGCGTGGCGTCAGCCGGGATGGCTTCTTGGAGATGGGCTTCCCCCGCCGCGGGAGGACACGCTCCCTGCCGGGCTCACACGGCTCTGCCCTCGCCCGCCGGGCCGGGACCCTGCGCTGCGCAGCCCGGCGTGGGCAGGGGCACAGCACTGACACGCCAGCGGCCGCGAGCGGAGTCCCTGCGGTCAGCTGGTTCCTGATGAGACTTCTCATCACGTGGGCTTCTGCCCGTGCCCCCAGATCCGCTCTCGGAATGCTTCATGGTGTCTCCCTTGTTCTTTGTAAATCTCTTCCCATTTCATTGCCTGCTTGTTACAGCTGGGACAGGGCTCGGGGAGGGCTCCAGCTCGGTGGACTTCAAGAGCATCTCAGAAATACAAGAGATGAAATCCCTCTCCCGTAAATTGCTTGTCCGTTGCTGAGTTCGGATCCCCCTGAAGGCCGCCTGTCTCGTAAGCAGAGGAGCTGGACGGGCACTGTCGCCGTCACGGCAGACGGGCAGGGTGCTGGCTGCCCTGCTGCAGTCCTGGTGGAACAAGGACTGCTTTCTCAGAGGGTTAGAGTGCCCAAAATCTCTTTTCCGTCTGTGCCTCCGAACTCGGAGGGCGGTCGGAGCAAGCCCCAATCCTGGAGGAAGATGAGCTCCTCCTGCTGAAATGCCACGTGTTTTTACACGCCTGGGTGCGGGCAGTCTGCTGGGGAAGCTTTCAGGCCTTCGTTCGAGATCGTTCATCTCTGGGGTAGGATGAGAAACATTCCCTCTGTTGTCTTTTTTTTACTTCTTCTAGATTGCAGGAATGAAGAACTGTTGCCTAAATGGAAAGTGCCAGCATTCCCAACTGCAGAACCTTACAGAAATTAATGACATACCTGAAGAAGCTTCTCCTGGTTTTATATGCTGCGAGAAGAATTTGGATCTTAAAATGGTTTGCACACAGTCCCTGGAAAAAGCAATTGCTCTGTGTATATGTCTTGGAAATTTAAGACAATAGTACTCCTCCTTTGCAATAGCAGCTAACAGATGTGAAAATAAATATAATTGACTCTAGTGTATGATTATACAAAGGAGCATGGATGCATTTCAGATGTTAGATATTGCTACTATGATTAAAATTTCATATTGACCCTTTTATCATAATTTCTCCCCATCAAGCACTAAAAATGTTCCACCGTTGTGTTTTATATCTATAACTATAGATATGGTATCTGAAATTTCCCTTTGAACTCACTGCGACAAATAACTTTTTGAGTCATTGACTTCATTTTATATTTAAAAGTTATGGAATATCATTATTTTCATTCTGCCGTTATATTCTAATGAAAAATGTTTGTGCATAATGCTTTGGAAAAATGGGTCTTTTATAGGAAAAAAACTGGGATAACTGATTTCTATGGCTTTAAAAGCAAAAATATATAATATACTAAACCAACTCTAATATTGCTTCTTGTGTTTTACTGTCACAGATTAAATTACAGCTTTTATGAATGATTAAATTTTAGTACATTTTCATTTTGTTTCTGTGTTTTTGTTATGGTTTCCAGGCCTTGGTTGTTACCCATGTTTTGTGACCTCCTCTTCCGTTCTGGTAGGTGGAGCGCTGGGTGACACCAGCCACCACCAGCACGCCGTTGTGCCGACGCGACGTCTCACGCGCCCGCGCTGTTGGACGTGGTTGGTCGTGCCACACGCTACAGTGCGGAAAGCTACTTTTAATTAGCTTTGTGTATTCTTTTGAGTGTTTAGAGATTATATTCTGCTGAAAATACTTCCTCTGTACAATGATTTTTATACGTACAAATTTGGGTTAAGACTGTACCAAGGTCTGACTGTTGCTGTGCTCTGGGGTTTCCCGTGACGGCGTGCGCAGGGGGAGGACCCTGCTGTGGCAGTGGCACCCGCCGGGCGCGAGCCCGAGGTGAGCTCCCACCATCAGCGTCTCCACACGGAGCTGCGGAGCTCAGGCTGCCGAAATACAATTTCGGCAAAGCAAACGGCTGCTTTGCGTTTTTAGACAAAATCTGGCCACCGTTACCTGATCTGCACAGGGGCTTTTGGTTTCATTTTGGGTTTGTTGGTTTGTTTTTTTTTTAAATACCTGTTGGTTGCCTAAACTTTAAGAGAGCGGGATATGGTGAGACGCACGGGTGCTGTGCCCCGCTCCTGCCGTGCGCGAGAGCCGCCCAGGGAGCTGCGGGCCCCGATCCCACCCCGGGTGCGACGCTGCTGCCCTTCCCGCAGGTGAGAGGAGAAACGTGGCTTCACGGTGGAGAAAACCGGGGGTGGACTTTGTCCTGGGGGTTTGAATGCGAAATCTCAGTGTCGTAGCTGGAGCCGCTGTAGAGTTTTAATGGAAACCAGGGGGGAGAAATTTCTCTAAACAGGTTTTTCTTGCACTGCGTCACTGAGGCAGCTGTTGAACTCTGCAGAGATCCCAGTTTCTCCCTGCAGCCCAGAAAAGACTGGATGAAAATGCTTGCATGAAGGGAACGTGGACACATCTGCCTCCTCACGAGCTGCTGGGACAAACGTAGTTACTGCGCTGGCTGGCTTCAACCCACCTCTGCGCTTCCTTTCTCCGGAGGAGCAGAAGCGTGGTCTTTGCAGGTTGGTTATCTTTACTAAATGTAAAAATATTTTAGTAATAAAGTAATTTTAATGTACCTGCTGCTTGCTAGATGTCTCTTGTATAAAACCAGAAACCTGGCCTTCATTTGCTGGCTGCGGCGCGGCGTGTAAGCGCCTCAACCCTCACGTCGTCGAGGATGGGGATGCACAACCCGCTCGACTTCGCGTCTCCCAGTCTGGCTGCTCCCGTGGTGACTGGTGGGTCTGGGGAAGGCAAGGCTGGCCCCCGCAGTGGGGGTCGGGGTGTCCGAGGGCCCCCCGGCAGCCCTCGACTGCTGCTGGAGCTGGAGGGCGAGAGGGGCAGGCGGGGGGGCTGCGCCTGGGAGTAAACCTGGTGTAAGGCTGGAGGAGGAGGAGGGCGAAGAGCGCTGGGAGCGCTGCCCGAGCCCCTTGGCTCTGCCGCTAGAGGGCGGTGGCGGGAAGCAGCGGGGGCGAGCGGGGGCCGGAGCCCCGCAGTGCGTGGGGGGGTCCCGGGTCGGGGGTCCTGTGCCCGGAGCCCCGCTGTTAAATGGGGGGTCCCAGTTCGGGGTGCTGTGCCTGGAGCCCGGCAGTTCAGTGGGGGGGGCGGTTGGGGGGG
>Ga0065711_1048997_pt1 | contig 11528 bp, 5 predicted proteins | sample Hoacrofraction12_FD_59098 | JGI IMG/M metagenome (GOLD analysis project Ga0065711, IMG submission 59098) | Hoatzin crop microbial communities from Cojedes, Venezuela - Epithelial fraction 12 v2 (version 2) | ecosystem: Host-associated > Birds > Digestive system > Esophagus > Crop | place... | reverse complement strand
CCCCCATCCTCCATGATTCATCAACGCCCTCTCAAAAGGCTCAGCAGCACTTAATTAGGAGTTCTTCGCCGCAGCTACAGAGTTTTATTTGTTTGTCTGTCTTTGCATACTGGAAGTTGTGCACCCACCTTTTTCTGTGAGATACGTACTTGCGACTGTGGTCTGAAGCAATAATATTTTTGTTTCTCTTTTTGTGTGGTGCCTTAAAAGGTTATGATTTTACAGAATGTGAAGAGGATGGTGGCCTGTTAAGGTACATTTGCCTTGTTGGCATACAGTGTTGGTTATACTGCTTCAGAGGAAGCAGTCGGTATTTTTCAGGCCACTTTTCCTCAAGTGAAGCCTCAATTCCACGTTTTAAGTACCCGTGTAAATACTCTGATTCTCTAGTGTGCTGAATAACTGAATCTCCTCTCGGGCTAAGTATGAACTGTTTGTTACTTCTGGGAATCTAGGTCAGATGCCTACTTAAGAGAGATTTGACGATATCCTGAAGCTAATGGCACGTGGAGGACGAGTCAGCCCGGAGCTGAACGAGCTGTCCCTAGTGCCTGATCAACCCTGCAGCCTTAAGCACTGGGATTTGCATAGCAGCCTTGTTCTCTTCCTCCGTTGTAACAACTGGCTGCTATTTTAACAGTAGGGAACTACTGACTTAATGCTTCTGTAGCTGTTACAACCGCAAGGTTTCGTTCCTGAGTGCTGACAGCCATTTCAGAGCCCATCGTTACGTACAGAAGTTATGACTATTTTCTTACGTGCACTGCTCTGTGCTTAACCTATGTTGAATTTCAGCTGTCAGTTTATCGCTTGCCTACTCGCTGTCAGACTAAAGAGCGTTTTAGAACATAAAGGAAACAGTTGTAACATTATTATTGTCAAAACCTAAGCTTTCTTTGCCAATACTATATGAAAGGTGAGAGTTGTTGCCTCAAAGAACTTGCTGTCTGAATAGCCATACGGAGAGGGAGGGAGGCGGGCACGCAAAGCGTCTTGCCCGAGGTCGTGCCAGAGGTTGGTTGGAGAGTTGGGATTACACCTTGTTGCCCTGTACTTGTAACTATGCAACCAAAACCCACAGTCCTTGTGGAGCTGCTTTTCATTTTAACAGTAGAAAACAGTAAGTGCTCTTAGCCTTGAACTTTGGACTCTGAATTCAGCTGAGGAGAAGGAGATGTAATTTGTGTGCTGCAGTCCGTGTAAGTGCTTGCCTTTTGAGGAGCTTATCTGAAATCAGGCTCCTGTGGTAGTTTTGTCTGAGTGTGTCAGGGTGTTTACCCTTCTGTGCAGGAGAAAATGTTCATTGTAACCCCACATAGTTTCATAAAGACAGAAGGAAAAACATGGAAGGCTTCCAAGAGGGTCTTAAACCTCTTAAATCTTTCTTGCTCCACAAGCAAAAGTCTGATGAGGGAGTACTTTCTGTCCTTACAGCACTTAGTGCAAGAGCCCCCGCTCAAGACTCTGTTTCATCCCATGTTAAATTAAATCCCGCGTTCGTGCCTAGGGTTGTTCCTCCCCAGATGTGGACTTGGCACCTCTCGTTGAGCTTCATGATGTTCTGCCAGCGCATTTCTCCAGCCTGTGGAGGTCCCTTCTGGAGTATCAGCCACTCCTCCCAGTTTGGTGTCCCTCTGCCCCATCACCCAGATCATTAATGAAGATATTAAGCAGGACTGGACCCAGTATAGACCCCTGGAGTACACCACTAGTTACTGGCCTCCAACTAGACTTTGTCACCACCTTTTGGGACCGGCCATTCGGCCAGTTTTCAATCTACCTCGGTGTCTGCTCATCCAGCCCATATTTCAACAGCTCCTTTGTGAGGAGGATCTTATGGGAGACAATGTTTGAAAGCCTTACTGAAGTCCAGGTAGACAATATCCGCTGCTCTCCTGTTGTCCACCAGGCCAGTTGTTCCGTTGTAGAAGGAGATCAGGTTGGTCAAGCATGACTTCCCCTTGGTGAGTCCATCCTGACAACCACTGATGATTTTCTTGTCCTTCATGTAAACTGTTTTCAGGATTAGCTGCTCCAGAATTTTAGAAATAAATGAGAATTGTCTAAAAATTGGAAAAGAGCAAGAGCATCCATACAGCTGAGGGCTGCTCACAGGTGCATCTAGCATTCATAACGTGTTCCTGACGGGTACGAGGCTATAACCCTGTTCCTTTCCCCAGTAAAGCAAGAGCTGCTTGTCATCGCAGAGAGCTTACGTTGCTCACAAGCACTTTCTTTAACAGTAAGTGCAGTACTATGTGGTAATGATTGACTCCTTAGGAGAATTAATGCCTTTAGGTGATGAGGCACTTGCCCTTTAAAGAGGAATAGGGATTGATCGTGTTAGCAGTGCCCTGTCTGTTCATTTGCTCTCAGCTGAGCAATGAGAGTATATAGCCTGTCTGGAGGGTTTATTTGCTACTTTAGAATCATAGAATCATTAAGGTTGGAAAAGACCTCCAAGAGCATCAAGTCCAACTGTCAACCCAACACCACCATGCTTGCTAAACCATGTCCTTAAGTGCCATATCTACACATTTTTCTAACACCTCCAGGGATGGGGACTCCACCACCGCCCTGGGCAGCCTGGGCCAATGCCTGACCACTCTTTCAGGAAAGAAATTTTTCCCAATATCCAATCTAAACTTCCCCTGATGCAACTTGAGGCCGTTGCCTCTCGTCCTATCACTAGTTACCTGGGAGAAGAGACCAACACCTTTGAAAACTCCTGTGTTTTTTCAGCTGCTGCTAGGATTTATAAACTTTACGTTTGCATTTTTATATCTTATATTTGCATTTCTGTATGGAAGGAGTCCTTGAGACACAGGCATCGTGGTGTGTTGTCACACCATGACTCCTAGATCCACTCACTGGCCACTGCTTGGTGGCAGTCAGTGCCTGAGTTTGGGCTTCACCCCTGTGCCAGAGGAAGGAATTGAGCTTTTGTGAAATTCTGCCTCTGTCAGCCAGGAGATTCACTTTTCTGCTCTGCTGAGCTGCGGAAGAGGTGGGTTTTTCATAGATGGATTTGAGAGTAGCACCTGGGCTTGGAAATTTTTTTGGTGTGTCCTATAGGCAAGACTTCCAATAAAGAACTTCCCTCTTGCCCTGTGATGCTGAAGATTTTATTCTAGCTGCATAGCAGTTAAAGAGCAAGCCCAGAGCCTTTATCATCCGATCAATTTGGCTTATGTAAAACTTCATTATTTTTCTCATGTCCTCAGGGCCTGCCCTCTCCTTTGAAACCCCCCATGGACGTTAAGAAATGTGAAGGCTTTGAGGTTAGCGCTAGACTAAACCCACTGACAGGGTTGCGCTGATGGGCAGCAGGTGAGTGACACCCTACAGCTTGTTCCTCCAGAGTATGGTGGAGACTACAAGACAGCAGAAATACAGCCTGGTCCTTGTATCTGCTCTGTGAATAGAGGCTTCTGCTGTCCAAGACTCCAGCACTGGTTTCTCTTAAATCCAGTACACCAAATACAGAACTTTTGGGGAGAGCTTATCTTAAAATATGAATATTCCATGTTGATTCATATTGTGGGACCAATGATGGGCAAGCCTTGTGCTGTGTGACCATGTAAGGAGAAAGCAATTCCCGCAGAACATTGCTTGCTTACCACCACCACCACCAACTTCTGGTTATGGCTGTAGAAGGGGCTTTCATGAAGTCTAGCTGGAGATGGTCAGGCAGCTCCTGGCAGGATGTGTACTTGACTGTGTGTTTAATTTGCGAACCCCATCTCTGCACTCCTTTGGCCCACAACTGCATTTCAGGCAGGTGTTTTTCACCTGTGATGTATTTTAGTGGATTAATAGACCTGCTTTTCCTTTTTCTGAATGGTGGCTTGTTGTGCAGTTCTGGAGGAACAACCGTTTGGGCTAAGGAGGTAGGAGTGCCAGTGCTCAGAGTAATGCAGGAGAGATGTTTGTGGGTGTTTTGAGGTGCTGGTTGATTGAATTAACTGGTCGGTGTGTGAGAGAAGACAGATCTCATCTGTGCCTGTCACGCGTTTGCAGAGCGAGCTTGAAAATGAACCTTTTCCTCAAAGGACTGCAGTGACATTTTATGTGGTGTAAAGGATGATAGGTTTTTTCAAGGATGCAAACACTGGAAGTTATATGAGTTGCTTATAACGTCAGCCAGCTCAAGAGCCTATGGGCCTTAACCCCTGGGCAGCTCTAGATGTGATCATAGATATTTGTGTCTTGTGTCAGGAGCAACAAACGAGTAGCTGCTCCTTTCTCCTCCTCAGCGAAGCATCTGTGAACTCCGAAAATTTCTTTAAACGAGCATTTAGGATGGTGATATCATCTTCCTCTTTCTGCAGGCCAGTGGATTGGATGTGCTGTTTGCCTTGAGTGTCCAGGGTGACTCTACTTGCTATTTACTACAAAAAATCTTTTGTCACTCAAGATGCAACTCAGCAAGTTGGTGGCGAGGAGAAGAAAACAAAGTAAAGTCTGCAGGACTTCCAACTGCTGGAAAAAAGGTGGGAAAACCTAAAGTCTGCCACTTCTGTGTTCCTCAAGAGAGAAACCGATGACCAAGTCCCTGTCCGAATGCCTGTGCTTGATATTTTACCTCGAATTACGCAGTAGGTGACAATAAATACAAATGTGGTCCTGTCGTGAGCTGCGCTCCTTTAGGGATCCTGCTGTCCGTGTCAGGGCTGGGTGTTGCTTGTGACTTTCTGTATCAGTGAGCAAAGCAGGAGCAAAGCCACAGCTTTCTGTACCAGTGAGCAAAGTCCTACTTGAACGGGGGGAAAAATGGACATTGAGGTGGAAAAGCTGCAACGGAAGATCAAAGGGGTGAAAGCCAAGGAAAACACTGCAATTAACTGGAGAAAGGATAGCGTGGACTCTTCTGCAGACCTTTCCTCTCGTATCTGCTTTCTTTCATTTCTGATCCCTGCGGAGCTCAGGATTGTGGCTTTACGGCATTTCCTTTCTTTTCCTTTTCTTTTTAGCATCGGGAAATAGGAAAATCCCAACGCACGAGGGCTCATGCTGCGCTTCATTCTTGTTAGTGTAAAAACGTAAGAGCACGGCCTTATGTCTGCTACCCAAACAGGGTTAGCACACCCTAAGCTTTCAGCCCCGTAGATGTGGGCAGTGGGGGAGGGGGGACCGAACCTCTGCTCCCATGGGACTGTGTCTCCTGTGCAGGACACCCCGCTGCCCAGCTTTGGCAGGCCTGAAGACAGCCTCAGCTATATGGAAAACAGGATCTTTCCCAGCAAGATGACTAACCCTTTCCTCGCTTCTCTCCTGCTTCTTACTCCTCCTGTAGGAAGAATGTGGTTTTTTTCCAAAACAGTGTTTAAGCATCTTGCCACTGCATAGCCCTGGAGTTGTTTTTCCTCTCCCCGTCTCTAAGGTGTGATCTCTAGCCTCCACTTGAGAGCTTGCAGCAAGTCAACAGCTCAGGAATCCATGTGGTCCTGCCAAGACAAAGGTCTTCAACTCCTCGCAGATTTCTCCACCTTTCGCCGCGAGCAGAAAGCTGGGTAGCTTTTTTTGGACTTTGCTGCTTTGAACTTGTAAAACTCGTATAGCGACTGTGAACCAAAACTCAAATTATACTCCAGCAAAACACAGAAAGCTCCTCCAGCACCAGCTCCTCTTGCGAGGATGGGAAGAGAAAACTGGTGGGGTTTGTGTCATTTGAGGAAAATTCTGGGATTCTGTAGTTATAATGATGCAGGGAGATCTCCCACTGGGAGAGGACACGGGCTGGAGCAACTCCCGATGACTTGTCTTCCTTCGTTATAGGAGGAGGTGGTGCACTTACCCAGCAAAATTTAAAAACCTTTCTGGGAAAATAATCATATGGCAACGAAGTATGCTCAAATGAGGACTGAGGTGTTTACTTCAAGCACAAATTTAAGAGGAAGACCCAGGAGCATGCAGCCCGTCTCCCTGTACCGTGCCAGCTAAACCTCTGCCCATCACCTCCTATAACAGCGCAGTTGCTTCTGCGGATGCTGTCCCAGAAATATCGCACTCACCTGCAAGGGCTCAGCTCTTCTGAGGAAGTCGGGAATTTACGGCCAATAAGGGAATCAAGTAAGTCCTGAAAATATCTCCAGCCGTCACAGTGCTATTCATGTATTTCCCTCAGCCCCTTTCTTCACTGTGCTTTATACCAGATCACTTCAAAGTGTTTTACTTAGTTTTACTTCTTCATAGCAGGTTGCTGTCTTCATAGGCCATAGTCTGATGGTCTTTGTTTTTCCTGCAGCGCTTTTGCAGGCAAGGCTTGGGGAGCGTAAAAGCCAGGGAGCTTAAGGCTGCTATCAGTTTTTGTGTTAAAAAATCATGATGTTGGCATCATAAAATCAATACTTTTTTTTTTTTTTACTGATTTAAAAAAAAAAAAAAGGGATTTAACTGCATGGCAAGGATTTTCCTCACCAAGCCTGGGCTGTGTGAAATAGAATTGATTATTTGTTGCTCTGGATGCATCAGAAGAAGGATGGAGATGTTTCTCCAAATGTGACATTTTCTCTTCAGTGCCAGGTGTGTGTGTGGAGATCAATGGAGAGGGGAGACCGAGCTTCCTGCATGGGAAGAGCAAAATCACATTTGGAAACCTGCTCGAGCAGGCAGCTGCAGAAAAGCCACCGAGTTAGGTCTGACAGTGGGTGGTGCTGCTGCAGTAATTACCGCACGCAGATCACGCCTGGGAAATGCTCTCCGGGACGTTTCTCTGCAAAACCCAAAAGCTGATGACTGTCTGCAAAACAGGAGACCAGGACCCGGAGCTGTGCAAAGGACCAAGAGCACCTGGTCCTAAGTCTTTGACCCGCATCTCTCTAATCCAATCTCGTCTCAACACCTTGATAGAGTACCTAATCTTTGTGATATGAAGATGTCAGCTCTAATGCCAGAGGTTAGCAAAAAATAATCTGTCTAGGTCAGGCTGCAGCGCACATGGGGCTTGGCTGGAAAGTTTCCAAAAGCTCGTCGTTCCCAGGCCCTGCTGCATCTTAATCCCTGATGACCTGGTTGTGCTGCCCGCTCTCCCAGCAGAAACGGCATCGCCTTTGCTGGCGGGAGGCCGCAGGCCTCTTTGCAACTTTCCCTCCCGCTAAATTTGCGAGACTGAAGCTTCAGGCTTGCCTTCAACAGGCGGGGAGAGCTCGCCGTGTGAAAGGGAGTGGGGTGCCAGGTGTCTGGCTGCTGCAGCACGGGAGGACCAGCACAGGGCTTGAAATCGTGGGCACAGGCTGAAGGCAGAAGCCTCGGGGCTATGGACAGCTCGCTGATGGTCAGCCACTGGCCACTGGCGTGTGACCTTGAGAGACTGGCTTAGGCGTAACAGCAGCAGCTCAGCGAGAAAACAGCTGAGCGGTGGGATGAGGGGCCTGATGCTGCCTGGAAAAGCAGCACCTTCAAGCAACGTGTGTCCCAGGGGGTGAGCTAAGAGCCTGCCTGGGCACTCAAACATCCTATAAAAGGCCAGAATAGGGTTATGCAAGCTGGATCGATCAGCACCAGCAATTATAAGCACCCTCGTCTTTCCTGGGTTTGTGCCACGCAAGCCATTCAAAATGTTATAAATATTTTAGAAGAGCTGTTTGCATTATTATTTGCTTGTAGAGTACAGTGAAGGAGATCCCCGTGACTGATTCTCGGGCTGCAACGACTGTGTGGCTCCAGCCCAAGAAAAGCACCGACATCCCTGTCTCGCAGACTGCTACCACCCATGATCTTACCACACCACTAACTGGAAAGGGAGGTCAGTTCTACACTGATTTCCTGGCTGGGCAATCACTGATACAAAGATCGATTCCTCCCTGCGCAGGCGAAGGCGGCTCTGCTTCCCTTAGGTATGTGCAGAAATGCCGAGCGACTTCGCCCTGCAGAGCATCCCACCTCCCGTCCTCCTTGATACAAAGCCTTGTTGTGCAAACCTACTGATTCGGTGCAAGGTGGGCAAGGGAAGTGAAATCTCCGTCTCCACCCCGGCCAAAGGGGGTTTTTCTGGGCTTAAGGATGAAGCTGAGGGCTGCAGTCACAGCATCTCAGCCAAATAAGGGTTTTAAATCTGGGAGAACGGTAAAAGGACCCTTTGCTGGGTCAGTTCTAGCTGAACAACTCTCCTAAAATATTAATGGTCATTAAATCATGCTTTTATTTGCTTTGAAGACACCTTCATGCCAGGAAAGGTGCTGGCAAACATCGCTGCTCCAAGTGCCTCTGCTGTGAAAACAAGTGCTTGGGAAGATCTTGAGAAGCCATCTGGACCATCCCTCAGCCCTGGAGCAGGATCAGCGCTGGTTAAGACGTTTCCCAGTGTATTTGCCCAACCTGTTCCAAAATCCTCAAGCGATGCTGGGCCGCCTGCCACCCTCTCTGACCATGCAGCCTGGTGTTTGTGCTCTGCCAAGAGGAGAAATGTCCTTATTTCACCATCCTGGACCATATTTTGTTTGGTTTAATTTAAACCTGGTTTTGGGACCAGCTTGCTTCTCTGCATTTTTTCTTTTTTTTAATTATTATTACTATTACTTTCATAGTGTTCTTTTTAGATCCCAGACAGAAATTCTGTTGAACAGTGAGTAAGGGATGAAGATCATAGTGCACCAGAAATCCTCAGACTATGTTTGAAGGCTTCCGTGTTTGTTTAAGCTGCCTGGCACCACTTAGCTGCTCGAGGTGCTTTCTGTGGGCGAAAAACAATAGTAGCTAATATGGGGAATGAGGCAACAAGATGCTCCGACTCCTACGATGGCCTTGGCTGGAGCTTGGAAGCTGCTTTCTAGAAATTTTCCATGGGGAAAACAGAAAGCAGACATATGGAGACCAAGGATGGTCCCATCTGAGATCTTTCTAGGCCAACACACAGAGCGACTGGAGCAAATCCCAATTATCAACAAGATGCTTTACTCTCTTTAAGATGATTTCCTGGGGACCAGATTGAATGGAGGACATAGCTTGTGAGCCTCTTCCCTTGAAGAGCATCTGGATCCTAGGTGACTGACCTTGGTTTTGCCCAAGGGATGCAAGGGAGAAGTAGGTGCTTTGCTGCTGAGCAGGCATCTCCTAAATCCTGAAACTTTCCTGGAGCATCAGGAGCAGCCCTCCATCTACTCGCTTGCCCTGAGGCTGGGTGCTTGCCCAGGGGTTGTTTAATCCTTTGCACCATTTCAGCCAAGGGGGTGGCAAAGCCTCTCTGCTTCCCTGACCGGGTGATGGAAGGACCTTAACCACCAGCCTCTAACACAGGACATGATCGCACCTCCAATGCTCTGAGAAACTCCTACCAGGAACTTTCTGGAGCTGAACTGACAGTGTTCAGGAAAGATCAATGTTGCAGAAAAAAATAACTGAGGAGTTAGGCACCTTCCAGGCTACGTAGATGCTGAGTGGGACGTTATGGACAACAAATTTGGATATGAGCATCAAAACGTGGATTTTGATGGACATAGAATCATAAAATCATGGAATCGTTTAGGTTTGAAAAGACCTTTAGGATCATCAAGTCCAACCGTTAACCTAGCACTGCTGAGCCGACCACTAAACCATGTCCTCAAATGCCACGTGTACACATCTTTTAGATGCCTCCAGGGATGGTGACTCCACCGCTTCCCTGGGCAGCCTGTTCCAGTGCTTGACAACCCTTTTGGTACAGAAATTTTTCATAATATCCGATCTAAACTTCCCCTGGTGCAACTTGAGGCTGTTCCCTCCTGTCCTACTGCTAGTTACTTGGGAGAAGAGACCAACACCCACCTGGCTGCAACCGCCTTTCAGGTAGCTGGAGAGAGCGATGCCCATGTTCATTACTGGGTCTAACCCTCAGTATACCACATGGTGTTTCTTTTGCCAAGCCCTGGAAGCATGTGCTGGAAATATTCTTCCAGGGATGAACTGCTGATCCTCGTTTATCCCAGGCAATAAAGCTGTAAAAGTCTCTTTTTGTGTTTTATAGGAATCTGGAGGCTCATCACTCAAGAACAGTGTTTGTTTCCCAGAGTACAGCACCAGGTTAGAGTCGGGCGCTTGTTCCTGCCAGGGGTGGGCCAGCAGAGCTGCTGGGCAGTGGGCAGAGGGAACAAGGCCAACAACGCGGGGGGAAGAAAGTTAATTTTAGCAGCAAGAGGACGGCACATCCTCCACGATGCCCTGGGGATTCGGGATGCTTGGAGACACAGCGCTAGGTCAAGCTGCCAACCCTTGCAGGAGGTGCCAGCCTTGCGCCTGCTTCTGCCCACCCAGGGCCAGATCCTGCACAGGGACCATCGTGGGTAGATGCTGGCACTTGTGCACAGCTCTGTTCATTTTGGCTCCCTGAGCAAGCCGGGGCAGCGCCAGGCTCTCCTCCCTCTCCTTTTAGTTTCTCCCCATTTCTCAGCCACGAACTATGCCAAGATGGCTACGATGCAAGAGCCTGTGCACGGAGCAGGGCTCAGCAGCCTCCAGTAAGGGGTGGAAGGAGCCTGAAGGACACAAGAGGGGCTTCACAGGCTGTGGAGTAGCATCAGGGCTTGCTGAACCTCCTCCAGAAAGCGCTGGCTGCCACTGCTGGAAAATGCGATGATGGGTAGGTTGCTGCTGTGCCGCCCTGGCCTCGGGCATGGCTGGGGTGTCCTTCTCCTGCACGTGGGTGTCGGGCCACGTGGAGCAAAGGAGGACTCTCCTGTACCTGCTGGGCTGTGTCTGGCAGCGGCACGTGGACGTCTAGCCCAGCTGCCTTGAATTTCCCCAGCCTGCGGCCCTTTAGGGTTGCTAAATGTCCTGGGAGATTCCATTTTTGGATTGTTTTTCTGCAAGAAAATGGTTGCCTGCTCAATTTGCCTGGGCAAAGACCGAGCCCCAGCATGTCCTGCCATGTTCCCCGGGGACAGGGTAGAAAACAGCTGCTGTAACTGGTTCCAGCAGCACATGCCACTGAATCTTCTATGCTTTTGCCCCTCACACGGTGCTGAGGCTTGGGCATTTCCACACGCAGCAGCCATCCCTCCCAGAGCAGGGCAGAGGCAGCAATGCCATGCAAAATATTGCTGCTGCTGCCGTCCTTGCTGGAGTTACAGCTCCTGTAACAGAGCTGTGAGGGCATTTTTGGGAGCACTCCTCACCCACTGGCTTAAACAGGTTTCTCCAGGGGGAATTAAACCAGAACCTGTCAGACCCTGCACTGGAGCAGATGAAGAGTGCTCACCTTGACCATCATGGTGGTCTGGACAGGGCTGGAGCCTGCAGTAGATGGGCAGGGAGGCTTTATACTACCCCAGCCATTAGCGCAGGGATGGTTTGAGGAAAGTCTTGGTGACCCCAGGAGGGAGGAACAGTTCTTGCAGGGAGCAAGACACAGAAGAATGACAGAATGGTCGGGGTTGGAAGGGACGTCTGTGGGTCATCTAGTCCAACCCTCCTGCCGAAGCAGGGTCACCCAGCGCAGGTTGCAGAGGACCTTGTCCAGGCGGGTCTTGAATATCTCCAGAGAAGGAGACTCCACAACCTCCCTGGGCAGCCTGTGCCAGTGCTCTGTCACCCTCAGAGGGAAGAAGTTCTTC
>Ga0065711_1048994_pt1 | contig 11529 bp, 8 predicted proteins | sample Hoacrofraction12_FD_59098 | JGI IMG/M metagenome (GOLD analysis project Ga0065711, IMG submission 59098) | Hoatzin crop microbial communities from Cojedes, Venezuela - Epithelial fraction 12 v2 (version 2) | ecosystem: Host-associated > Birds > Digestive system > Esophagus > Crop | place... | reverse complement strand
AGAGGGGTTGTGGAGTCTCCTTCTCTGGAGATATTCAAGACCCGCCTGGACAAGATCCTGTGCAGCCTGCTCTAGGTGACCCTGCTTTGGCAGGGGGGTTGGACTAGATGACCCACAGAGGTCCTTTCCAGCCCCTACCATTCTGTGATTCTGTGATTCAGATGTGCAACAGGGGCCTGCTGATCCTCTTCAAGGTTTTTGTTTCACGGTCCCGCAAAGATCAGTCCTGTCTTGGCGTGAATTAAACACAGGTATTGGAATATAGGACTAGAAGCAATCTTTTGGGTCATTTAGTTCTGTCATCCATTATCTCAGCAATCCTGTCATATAATCCCCTCCAAAATTAATTAACTTCATCTTAAAAGCAGCAAGTAATTTTTTTCTTCACTGCCCTAGAGGCTATTCTGAAACTTCACTACTCTGATGGTCAAATACCCAATCCAGGCCAAAATGATGCCCTTCAGACAGGGAGATGCTGCGAAGAACTGAGGAAAATGCTGGTTTTACCTCCTGGCAAAAACACACAGCTCCCATTCAGCTCAGTGATCTGAAACATCAGATCCCTGACTCCTAATTGACTTTGAATCAACAGTTTGCAACCCTGAATCCCTCCCTTTACCTCAGCTCAGTGGAGAAGTTTGTTCTTTCTCCCAGCGAATGACTTAGTCCTGAGGTTTTACTGCCGTTACTTCCAGGCTAGATTGTCTTCTGTGGATTTCTGTATGACAAAATACGATATATTTTTCCATGAATCATCCACCTCTGTGGCTTCCAGCCCATGCAATAGTCACAGTGCTGGCTGAAGGCCATGATTTTAATTGCCAAAGCAATCAGGGGATTAGTCCCTGCCACAGGAAAGTCGAAAATTTTTGATCTGTGAACTGCTGCATCTGTACTTCACAGCATAGCTCACAGTGGATGAAGATTGAGGGTAAATGTTTCAAACAAGGGGATCTGGCTGCAAAACAGCGCTTCGGAGAAACACAAGATCTGATCGCTTCCCAGAAACATTCTCAAAGCTTTCTATCCGAAACAGATTTTCCATCATTTCTGTCACCATGATGACAGCCAAAAAAACATTTTAGTGAGGCTTCATCTCACTGACTTTATCTGTCTGCAGTGTAAATGTTTCCTTTGGAGATATTTGCTGTACTCTCCTTTCATAGTCAGTGGGGAGGAAAAAGTGTTTCTGGAAGGATTTGTGTAATCTCTTACGGATATCTGCGTTAGGGTGCGATGAATTGCACCCCAGAACTAGCTATTTCTCTCTGTTGATTGGAAAAGCTCCAGATGCTTGCTTGCATGCACAGTGCAGATGTCTGCTTTTTTGCCAAGTGATTGCTACCCTGCCAGTGAAAGAAACCAAACAGGAAGATCCTAGTACTCATAGAGTCATATATTCCAAGCAGAATTGTCACTTGCATAGAAAAGGGTGTTACAGGCTTCTACATTCATTTGTTCTTCCTTTACATCCTTTGAGTGTCTTCAAGACACTCAAATATTATGCTGAGCAGCATTCTGCCACCGTAGGGTAGATGAGATGGATGACTCTGTTTGTGTCTGTGGAGTTATTTTTAATTTCTACCAGCATAAAAGAGAGGTGAATGGGGCCCTTAGCTTCTTATTCCTGCTTTAGTCATGGACTTTCTGTGTGACCTTGTGAGAATTGCTTTATCTGTTGTTTTCCTGATATGTAAAATTAGGATGATCACACTCACAGACTGCTATGAGGTCTAATTAGTAAGTGTAAAGCACCATGAAATCCTCTGATGGAAGATGTAGAGGATAGCTAGCTTGGGATAAAGAAGATTTGAAGGAGGTTGTGCTAACATAACAAATACTTTGGAAACGATGCTTAGGGGGGAGTGAAATGGCACATATCTGCAGGTGAGGAAAAGAGAATCAGCAGTCTGTAACTGTTGTCGGCAGACCTCAAATCCACCGACAGGATAATGTCTACAAAAGAGGTTTGGACTATGAAATGAACCACCTAGCAGAGTTCAGATACAGCATAGTAGGATTATTGTAGGGAAAACACTTCCACATTTATCCATCTGGAATTTGATTGACCTGATGGATCTTTCGCAGCCTTTTTCATCGCCATTTTTGAAAGGTTCACCAGTGTAACATTTTCATGTGCATGGCTTAATATTCATACCACGAATAATAACACCAGATTTCTGAACATGCAAGGCACGTAGTGATTAGAAAACCTTTTCCTTTCAGCGGTTCGCTGAATGCCATGCCCTTTTCCAGAAGCAAGCAAGGATTTCTAAATTGCATCATGTGCCAGCTGGAAGTGCCTTCCGTGGAATGGTGCCAGTTCAAAGCTCCTGATAACCAGGACTCCTACATGTCTAAACTCATCTCATCCCTTTTGAATGCCATAAAGTGTATTGCCCCCAACCAAACCAGCAGTCTTACTGTTTCATGAGCACCAAACCAGACACTGTCTTCTATTTATTTCACAATGGTCAGGTCTCTGTTACTTTCATAGAATCATAGGATCATAGGTTGGAAAAGACCTCTAAGATCATAGAGTCCAACCATCCACCCAACACCACCATTCCTAGTAAACCATATTCCTAAGTGCCACATTTACATGTTTTTTCAGCACCTCCAGGGATGGTGACTCAACCATCTCCCTGGGCAGCCTGTTCCAATGCCTGACCACTCTTTCTGTGAAGAAATTTTTCCTAATATCTAATATAAACCTCTCCTAACTGTCTTGATTTTTCCTTCTCAGGCATCACCGTGGACAAGTTTGGGCTGATTTACTTTGTGGATGGCACTATGATCAGGCGGATTGATCAGAATGGGATCATCTCAACTGTGTTGGGTTCCAATGACTTGACATCTGCTCGGCCTCTCAGCTGTGACTCAGTCATGGACATTTCTCAGGTAAGACAATGTTTTGGTTGGGTTTCTATAAAATAGGAGCCTATGCCTTCACCCTGTCTGCATGACTATGTGCCTCCCCAGATCTGACAAAGAGGTAAGGGCTCAAGGAGAATTACATCTCTACATATTTTGTGGTATGAAAATGACTGGGTCAAAAAGAAAGGTCCTGTAAAGACTGAAGGAAAGACCTCACTGACCTACTCAGAGGTCTCTGGGGAGAGAGATTTTAAAGATGTCCCAGCCACAGAAGAGACTTCTTTCAAAGCTCCCAATCAACTGAGGCACACGGATTCCTGGGAAGCCAGGTTTCATTAGGCTCATTTCTGAGGAAACTAGGTGCTTTAAACTAAAAAGAACAGGTAGCAGCATTCATTTTAGTAGGGCTATATGCCATGCTCTCTTGTAACAACTTAGCTAACCATGAGGTTTTCTTCTTTGCTTCCCCCCATCCTAATTTGGCCCAGCACAATTTTAGACCTGAATCAAATTAACATCTAGGAAATACTGATTGGAGGCTGTGGTGCCAAAATTAGCAACAGCAGGAAAACAAGAATCTTGAATTGCATCAGATTGCAAATTGGTTGCAGCTACCATCATGCTGGGCTTTTAAGTCCTGCTGCTTAAAGGTGGAGAGGAGAAAAAAAGAGAGAAAAAGAAATCTCAGTTTGATGATTGCTTTACTTCTGGATGGCGCAGAAGAGAAATCTGTTACAGCCCAGCACTCGATTTTGTGGGGCACTGGCCAACCTGGCAAACTGTGCCAGTTTAGAGATAGCGTCCTTTGAAACCTTTGTGCCCCTTGTTTGCCTGGCTGCAGGAATGTTGCCCTCTCCTCTGAAAATATAGGTCGTAGCTGGAGGGCTAAGCACTGTTATTCAGCCACAATAGATGTCAATGGGGTTTCCTTTCTGTAACTACCTAGATAATTTCCGTGCTCCCATATGGAATCTGTTCTTCTTGGTTTTCCCCTCTAATTTGAAAAGATTATTCTTGTTTCTTTGCAACTGGTTCCCACTGTCCTCAATTTATGAACAAGCTGAAATTATGAGTTTAAAAGCCCTCTTGCCTTCTATAGAAGCAAATTTTGCTGGTTAAAGGCCATCTTGTCATATGTTTCTCATCTTATAGGCTTAATATTTTCTTTATCTGAATTTCAGAGACCATTGTAGATTCAGGCTTTAAAAATCATTTTCTCACAAGTTATGTGGCTTGTGTGTATACCAATGTCATATTTAAACACTTCTGAGATGAGCTAAAATGTATCAGCTGAAGACTCTTTCTTTCCCTTCATAAAATGACAGGAGTATTTTTAGATTGACCCATACTGTGATGGACAGATTAACCAGTACTGTTCTGGACAGACGCACCAAAGACAAGTTTAATTTAAAAAAAGGAACCAACCCAAAGCAGGCAAAGAAAACCCAGCTTGGGAAGTAGCTTTTCATCATTTGCATTGGCTAGAAGGGTCTTTCCTGTCAGGTCCCTGAGGCTCCCTGGGACATGAGGACATGAAATATTTAGCTGCCAATGTTGACAAGGAATGGATTTTAAGAAAATGAAAATTCCCTTGTCAGTTCAGAATAAACTCTGCTCTTGATGCTCACTCAAGGATGCGGAGCTTAAAGACCACTGGAAGGGATGGAGGCATGCATTATTAAAGAGAAAACCACAGGCTATAATGTTTTACTACAGGAAGGGTTAAAATAGGCCAGGAGCTGAGAAAAGGAAGGAGATTTTGCAAACAGAGAACCAGACTAGGCAGAGCTCAGCATGCTGCTTAGCCATGAAAATAAGCTTCACAAGCCCAGCCATTAGAAGGCACAGTGAACTAAATATTTTGCATCTAATGCTCTTTAAAAATAAAATAAAAAATAAGGTGAAAAGAGATTTAAACATGAATAGAAGCATCAAAAGTAAAGCATGGCTGTGGCAGAGAGTTTCAACTACAGGCTTTAAAAATATGCATCTTCTATGGGCCTCTAGATATTATCTGGTCTTCTTGTTCTTAGTTTTAAATAACACCACAGATGATTTGCTGGACTTCAGCCTGCTGGCATTTACTTTTCCTCCTTCCAATTAGGTTGCGACCTTATAGATGCAAAATACCCCCCGAACTCAGTCACCTACGACAAATGAGAAGCAGCAGCAACTGAGGTGGATAGTGGGAGAGGAAGGTTTGCAGCAAAGAAACAGGGAGATCTTGGAATTGCACAGCCTTGAGTGCGCCCAGCCCGCAGAGTTTTCAGTCACAGCATGTCACACTGTTGGTTACACAGAATTAAAAACACGGGTGCAGGGAGAATGGCACAAAGTGGCCCGCTTCTCAGTTAACCCCTAGGTATCAAGGCCATGTCCTCTAACTTAGAGTTGCCTGGCTGACTGGAAGGGAGTGTACAACCAGAATAGCTATTCTTTCCAAGTATTTCTTTTCTAGTTGAAAGTCTGTTTAAAAGCCTGGCTGGAGGTGACCATGAGCATTCTTCACAGTTCATAAAATCACCGACTGGTTTGGGTTGGAAGGGAGCTGATAGATCCAAAGATCCCAGTTCCAAACCCCCTGCCATGGGCAGGGACACCTTCCACCAGCCCAGGGTGCTCAAAGCCCCGTCCAACTTGGCCTTGAACACTGTCAGGGAGGGGGCAGCCACAACTTCACACCTCTACTATGGGGGAGATGCACCATTAGGAAAACATTTAAGCATTGGTTAGTTCTCATCAGCACAACATTGACTTTTTTTGTATATAAAGCTGACTTAAAATAATAAAAAAAATGCACACCTTACAGTTCTTAAAAAAAAAAAAATACCATGAATTCTGTTTGTAGAGATTTTTTAGGTTTGACAACTAAAAGAGTAGAGTCACTTGAAAGACAGTGTCTTGCAGAAGCAGAGCTAGAAATAGAGACCTTTAGTGCTCACTCACTTGTGATGTTATCACTCATTTTTTCAGTTTATTTGTCTATACAGGCTATCAGTGTAGAACTGTGATGTGTCACTATTACTTGAACCCATTCTTCCATTACGCTCAAAAAAATGTGAAAACTGCTTTGAAGACACAAGTATTGTATTCCAGGAAGTGAAATTGCCTGAATTTCTGGCCAGTTGCTATTTTGCATTTTGCAGCGTCAAGCACAAAATGGGTGGTTATGACTTGGACACACACACATGCTGACACAGCTGCCAGTTTTGTGTCTATCCCTCCTTGTCATTTACCCAGAGGAGCTGGGCCACTTGTCTGGAAAATCCTTTAGTAAAAGGACCATTGTCTTGTCTGACTGATTTCACAGCACTTCACACAATGAAATTCCCAGTCCTGGATCTCTGCTATCATCAGGACTAGCTCCATCAATTCAAAGACCATAGGATTGTTTGGAGAGGGGAAATCGTACTTGAATCTTTGGATCTTGTTTACTCCTGCATTCCCTGGTCACTGGTGCCCCTTCCCACAGACCCGGACACCTCACACAGAGGTGGAGAGGCAGAGAGAAGCCGTGATGCGGAGCAAGAGCTGAGGAGGGTCTACCTCTGCCCATAGCCCTGCTCCCAACACTGCCGCAATGCAGAGTGTGGGTGTCCCCATGTGTCTACTTCATGTGGTCGGCAGCTAAGGCCTGTCACTCACACCAAGGTTGTGTCCTCTATGGCCACCATGCCAAGCAGCAAGAATTAGCTGTGTTTCTTTTATCCTTTCTCCCTTTAATCCATGTTGAAACATCCTCACTGTGATTGATTTATAGCAACCACGCAGTGAAAAAAGTCCCTGCTATAATAATTTCCTTGTGTTCTTTTACCGTTAAGGTTCGTCTAGAATGGCCCACGGATCTGGCAGTCAATCCAATGGATAATTCGCTCTACGTCCTCGACAATAACGTTGTGTTACAGATATCTGAGAACCACCAAGTGCGCATCGTGGCCGGGAGGCCCATGCATTGCCAGGTGCCCGGCATGGATCACTTTCTCCTTAGCAAGGTGGCAATCCACGCCACCCTGGAGTCTGCTGCTGCCCTGGCTGTCTCACATAATGGGGTCCTGTATATTGCTGAGACCGATGAGAAGAAGATCAACCGCATCAGGCAGGTCACCACCAATGGAGAGATTTCTCTCGTTGCCGGTGCGCCAAGCAGCTGTGACTGCAAGAACGATGCTAACTGTGACTGCTTCTCAGGGGACGATGGCTATGCCAAGGACGCCAAACTCAATGCGCCATCCTCCCTTGCGGTGTGTGCAGATGGGGAGCTGTATGTCGCTGATCTTGGAAATATCCGAATCCGCTTTATTCGGAAAAACAAACCATTCCTCAACACACAAAACCTCTATGAGTTATCCTCACCCATAGACCAGGAACTCTACTTGTTTGACACCAGTGGTAAGCACCTTTATACTCAGAGCCTTACCACTGGAGATTATCTTTACAATTTTACTTATTCTGGAGATGGAGATATAACCCTGATCACTGACAATAATGGCAACTTAGTGAATATCCGAAGAGATTCCACAGGGATGCCCCTCTGGCTGGTAGTGCCCGATGGACAAGTCTACTGGGTGACCATTGGTACCAACAGTGCACTCAAGAGTGTAACAACACAGGGGCATGAAGTGGCCATGATGACGTACCACGGCAACTCTGGTCTCCTTGCCACCAAAAGCAATGAAAATGGTTGGACAACATTTTATGAGTAAGTATATTATGAATATTATGCTGCTGACTTCATTCTGTGTTCTCTGAACCATGCGAGGTTGATAGAACTTAATTCCATGGACAGAATTATTGTCCAAATAAAATGACCTGAACAGAGAATATTAGATCTCACACAAACACTTCATACTAGCTATAAGTGCATTAGAGTTTGAATAAGCTCCCTCTACTAAGTCAAGAGTCAGACAGAGTTTCTGCTGAGTTTTTCTAAATCACCTAAGTAATTTGGACACCTGGTTCTCCTTAACTGTAGTCAGGATGGGTGATTTAGGCTGCCTGTCAGAGATTTTTGCTTGGCCTTGAAAGCCTTGGAAATGTGAAAGTTCCACCAGATCCTCTTTTTCGCAGCTTTTCACCTACTTCCAGTGCTGCAGCGTCTTTTCTGAGCTTGTTTGAAATGGCTGATGTAGAATGACAACTGGCAATGACTAATGACAGCTTACTCAGAAAACGATTCTGTAATTAATGGACTGCTCAGTTTCTATTGTTGTAATTGGCCTCACTAAGCTTTAAAAATAGTCCCAGAACTGTTCAAGACCAGCCCCAAAGTCTTTTTGAGCAGAGGGAAGACAGGATGCATTGCAAAAAAAGAGAGATGGCAGTGACTTGAAGATTTGTACTTCTTTTTTGTATCACTGTTAGCAATTCCCTGCTTATAAATACCGTGAAGACAACACACGTCTGACTCCTGACAACAGGAAAAAGACAGATAACTCAAGGAAGGGCATCTAGAAGGATGGTCTGCAAATTTATCCTGCTGTGGAGAACCCTTTCCCCTCCCTCTTCATTAGTTTCACTTTTGAGTCTAGCCTCTTTGAAATGCTTCTTTTAGTGCATAATTTCCCATACGGTTTGAATGGTTACGTGGAAGCATTCAGCTACCCCAATAACAGACCCATTGTCAGACCCCAATTTGACTAGAATACACAGTTCCCAAGATTACAAAGAAAAAAACTGTAAAAACAAAGAGACGCAGGGAAGGAGAGCTGGCTAAATCCACTTATTCACGTGTTAGCTTGCAGTTGCTTTGGTTCTTTCTTTAAAATGTTCCAGGCCCAGTTTCAAATTTCTTTGCTTTATACTATTACTGCTCCCGTTTCCAAAAGAACTGATGGAAACTCTGTGATGAATCTTTTGAAAGGTTATTTGCATTCCATCAACGTTCTGCTTGCAATTACTGTAGCAATATTCCTCAGTGAGTCAAAGTTAATACCCTTCCATCTCTCACACTGAATTTGCTTGGAGGAGGCTTTCGGGAGGAAACACAGGGTGTTTTACCCTATAGGAGTGGAAGCCTGCAATATTGTCAGGACCCTTGTGCTAAATCGAGGAGGTATTTTAGCAAAAAACCACTAGTTCCCGTGCTTGAAAACAGATGTAGCCACGGACAGTGAAGCAAACTAAACATTACAGCTAATAATGGTCAGATTTATACCTCAAACATATTCTTTTATTTAAAAGTGTGACTGGAAATATAAAGGAGATAAAATGAGACAGAAGCTAAAATCCAACTTACTCTGCGGATGTACATGATCCATTATTTCTTGCTATCCAACAAAACAGAGCATTTGTGAAAGTCATCATTCTGGTCCTTTTATGCACTTCAGAACAGTCGTAAGAAAGCTTTTTAGAGCTAAATGGAAGACAGTATTCTCCAGTGGTTAGACTATGGAAATCTCAACCAGAGCAAGTCAGCACTATGTGATAGCACAGCATCACTGAAAATAGGGTTGGGAATGTGTCTTCAGCAATAGCTCATCCAAACCTATGATCAGTTATCTCTATTTAACTGTTCCTGATAGATTCTGATGCAACTTTATACAACTTACAGGGTAAAAGTCTGTATCTAAATTAGTTAGCTCAGCCTCCCTTTATAAGCAACGGAGAGAAACAGGCACTTTTAAGGTGAGTTGCTTATGAGTTGTGCCAGGTACCTGCTTTAGGATGAGATAAGACAAGTTACATTCTGAAAGCTTCTCTCTGTAAAGGTAGTCCAGAATGATTAGCTCAGATACAGATCTTTATGTTGCAGGTGGCTACAATGTGGTCAAATGGATCCTATCCAAGTCATCTAAGTTATTCATAAATATGGCTAGCAATAACAGCATATTGACCTATCTTATTGTTGTTTTAAGGAAGCTTTTTTATAGGCTCGGTCTAAGTCTTCCTTGCTTGAATCGGAGACTGTCACTCTTCTATCCTATCCTATCCTATCCTATCCTATCCTATCCTATCCTATCCTATCCTATCCTATCCTAACCTGTTCACTAGGGACTTGGAAAGCAGATCAGTCTACTTTGCTTCTCAGCTGTGAAAAGCACATATCAAATGGCTCAAGAACTTGCTCTGTGATAGCTCTAAGCAGGTAATCAGCAGTAGGGAATCATCCAGTGGCGTTGTTTCAGATGAATTGGCAGGGATTTATTCTACCCGGCTTTTACATGTGTAATCTCGGAAAAGATATAAAATCAGACTGATAAAATGAGAAGATTAGTAAATAAAGGTGAGATAATTAGATTGCTTGATAAAGTAGGCTTTGTTTAAACAAAATACATTCTTACACAGTGTAATGCCAGGGTACAGATGTAACAGGCCACATCTAGAGAACTGGGCTGAGCATTGACTCTCAGAGGTTGCAGTGAGCGAAGCATCAAGTCATTCAGTGTGATTCTCAGCAAAATTCCATGGCAAATCTGTCTAACTTGTTGCTTGGATGGACAAACAAAATCAATACATTTACTCATCCCACCGTACTTATAGTGGGAAGCGCAAAGCTGATTTTATCCCTGTACAGCATTGATGAGACTAACACTGTCAGTCCTGACGTTTGCACTTTATGAAGGACAGTGAAACTTGAAGGCTGAACAGAAAAACACTACAAAAATGCATTCATGGGGAGAAAGTGCTGGAGTACTAAGAAGGCTTCATCTATTTATCTGAACATGAAAAGGACTAGCAACAGTCTAGATCACAACATGTCAGCACAAAACTGTCACCTACAGAGGGACTCTTAATCTATCAGAGAAAGGCTTGAGAAGGGTAAGGTGCTGGAAAGTAAAGCTAGAGACATTCAAGTTGACAGGAAGGCGTGATTTTTTAGGCTGAGATTACCTGACCACTAGAGCAACCAACCATGAGAAACAGTATATTCTCCATTTCATGGTATCTTAGATCATGACTCTGAATGCCTTTCTTAAAATATATTCTCACCAGACAGAAGATTTGCATGTGTCAAACACAAACTGCAGGGATGAGTGCAGGCATGTCAGGATGAAATCTAAGTTCTTTGATATCCCAGAAGCCAAAGAAGATGGTGTAAACCAAATCAGCATTCAATACTTTCAGGTTGTTGGTTTCTGTATCAGAACATCTGTAAATTTACATTGGGGAAGTTTTAGTGATTTAGAGAAATCCTGTGATTGTAAGCAGCTGGAAGGTGCTCTGAGAAGTTTTCAGTCCTGGCTGAGGGGAAAGGCAAAGCTCCTATTTCTGTGTTGCTTATGGCCAAGGAAATAAAGACATCAAATCTGACTCTGAGGAAAAGCTTCATGTTTCTCACAGGACATAATAGATGTTTATGGGCCTGGGCAGGCTGGACACCGCTGTTTAAAAAGGTAAGAGTAAATGTAAATTCAACTGGCAAGTTTACACTGCACTAGTGGCCCCATGAAGAACATCCTTAGAAGGTTTACCTTTACGTGACTGTCTATAGAGGACCATAAACCAGACACCCAACATGAAAGAGCCATGGTGTTTCAAGAGTGGCAACACTACGTGTGTGCATGTCCAGCTTCTCTGGTTCTCCTTCAGCTGTTACTCTCATCAGGGCATTTCTCAGCCTTTATCACAAGGCTGCAAAGAGCTGTGATATACGTTGGCCACATTGGTGTGACGAGAGGAGAGGAGAGGAGAGGAGAGGAGAGGAGAGGAGAG
>Ga0065711_1048993_pt1 | contig 11529 bp, 5 predicted proteins | sample Hoacrofraction12_FD_59098 | JGI IMG/M metagenome (GOLD analysis project Ga0065711, IMG submission 59098) | Hoatzin crop microbial communities from Cojedes, Venezuela - Epithelial fraction 12 v2 (version 2) | ecosystem: Host-associated > Birds > Digestive system > Esophagus > Crop | place... | reverse complement strand
GACCCGCCTGGACAAGGTCCTGTGCAGCCTGCTGTAGGTGACCCTGCTTCGGCAGGAGGGTTGGACTAGATGACCCACAGAGGTCCCTTCCAACCCCTACTATTCTGTGATTCTGTGAGGTGCTTGGAAAGTAGTAGCAGCAGTGCATTAAATCCTTTCAGTCCCACCAACAGTAAAACAAATTTACCTCACCTCGGTAATGGGGTATAGAACTCCTTCCTAAATTATCCCCCTTAAAAAATCTTAGAAATAAGCCTGTTTTACTGAGCATATTAAGAAGATAGTGTATTAAGGATTGTATTTGTTTAAATAAACCGTATTAGTGAAAATATAATTCGGAAGTCACTTTGATAATCAATATGACACTGAAGCACTTAATGGCAGTGTAGTCTAGTGACCCAAGTGGCAGTGGATGTGTAAGAATGCAAGGTCAGTGAAGTGGTTGGTTTTATATGATCCAACAACAAATAATTTCTTTTTCAGGTTTTTCTGAATATTTGAAAAAATCCTCATGGTTTATGGGTGGGTCTGTGCCCTCTCTTCCTGAACAACGTATTTTGTTGTCCTTATCTCTAGTAACACCAAAGCAGAAGTGCACCACGGTGAAGTTTTACTGGAAATGTATTTTCAGGTTTTAGAGTGTCCATTTAAGCAGAAGAGCTTAAATGAAAATGTTGCAAGCACCTATAAAGCCCATAAACAATATTTTATTTTAAAAAAGAAAACAACCGCACAACCTAATAAATCCAGGTATTCTGCTTTGGTATTAGGCTGGGTAAGATGATCCTTTTTTGATTACTGAGATTACATAACCAGTTTAGAAGATACAATTAATCGTTTTACTTATGGATTTTGTCAGACAGTCTGGTAAATAAACAGAAGTTGGGTCAAAACCTCCATTACATCATGTTCACTTTTCAACTTGCAGAAGCAGCTGTTTTATTAACTGAATTAAGACAGAAATGTGTGTCAGCTGGTCTGTGAAAGATGATTCCTGTTAATGGGACTTAATCTCTAAATGATAATTAGGAGGGGCTAGTGGCAGTTCCAATAGTTTAGTTCTTGCTCACTTGCCTTCACTACTAGGTATGATGCAGCAAGTGGTTGTAGATTGCTACGTGTGTATATGCTCAGCCCTTGCCTGTGATCACTGGGTACAATAAGTATGTGCATTTGCTGCACTTTGGCCATTAACTGCATTTTTTGTAGGATATTTAAAGCAATTCTAAAACCATCCTAACAGTAGATTCTTTGATTTTATGCCTCATAAGAGAAAGAATAGAATTGGCTATAGAAGCTGTTTCTGTCAAGACTCACACAGCTGCTGCTGCTTCACTTGTTTTCATTCCTGAGGATAAATGAAGTCTTCAGTTTCAGAGCTATCATTTGTTTCAGGGCTAATGTTAATTTTTACAACATAATCAAATACAAAAACAAACGTTCTTTCTGCTGGTGATGCAGTGAAGACAAGCGAGAGGTCAGGATGGGTACCTGATGGGTACTCATTTTATTTCCAGAGAAAAAATACTTTTAGTCACCAGCCAGCCTCTATTGGGTCTCCAGGGGGAGAACTGGGGCATGAAGCTTGCGTGAACTGGTAAGAAGCTAAAGCTTAAAGTACCTTATAACGGTGAAGCCAGATTCCAGGTATTCCCCGTTCCACAGGAGTTCTGTTACGTGAAAATATTTAGTAGAATACTCAGGTAACTACAAAAGAAGGAACAGAGTAGAGGATCATTATGCAGCAGCTTTTTCCTACTCTTTTTTTCATTCTTTTGGAGGGGAGGGCATGAGAATAATGGGTTGGAAACTGGGATTGGCTGAAACACTTTTTGAGTTTCCTAGTTCTAATTATTTGAGAGAAATCATTTCGTTTCAGGGTTGTTGCTTGCTATCTCATTTAAACCTGCTTTATTTTAACAGATTACCTCGCCAGCCATGGCCGCCTAAGTGAGTCTGAGGCCAGGCGCAAATTCTGGCAAATCCTCTCAGCAGTGGAGTATTGCCATGGTCGAAAAATTGTTCACCGTGACCTAAAAGCTGAAAATCTTTTGCTTGACAACAACATGAACATCAAAATAGCAGGTACTGAGAATGTATTCAGATATTCAGTAACACCTTATTTTAATGAAGGCTGTTCCAGTAATTCAGCTGCTGCTGTCCAAGATACCCTGCTGTGCTTAAGGGTGATTTTTTAAGAAAAACAAAGTTTAATATATGTAATGTTTTGCATTATGGATATTGTAGTATGTATAGCTAATGTAATTCCTAGAATACCTCTATTATACTTTCAGGAAAAAGGAAATAATTTTTAGAGTTATAGTCATTTTTTGTGGGTGTCAAAACCTGTCTTTAATGCTGCCAGATGTTCAGGTTAGAACAGAGTTAAACAAATAACTTCTTTCAACATCAGAAAAACTCAAAATGGATGCTTACTGATTTTTTTTTTCCTTTTTTCATGGATGATTTCATTTTAAGTATAAATTTAGACACAGCAGATGTTGCTAGCAATGGAAATCATTTTGTCAGTTGTCAACTCATTACAGTTCCATGAATCCTTCCATACTGACTTTAGCCCAGTGACACTTGAAATGGGAAAGCTAGATAGCATCCTGATTTGGAGGACTGTTGAACTTCAGTCATCAATAATGTGGTTGCAGGAAAGGAAGGTTAACTGCTAGAAGAAATTGTTTTTCATAGGAGTAAGCTTGCTAGTTCTGAGAAGTAAGTGTGAATAGATAGCCACTCAGGCTGAGAAAGGTAAAGTGATGAAACATTTCTTATTTGTAGATCCCTGCTGGATTATTTTGCCCTTGAATTTCCCCTCTGACATTTCTGAAATGGATAGACTGAAAATGTATCTTGTTCTCTAATACTTTCTGTAAGGATAAAATTGCAGAAAAGTGTTAAATGTGCCAGCAGCTCTCTAAAAGATGTGCTTCTTTTGTCTATGGAGTACAAAAACAGTGTCCTTAAAGATTTTAAAGGAAAAGTCAACACCTGTTCAACTGGTTAGCGTCTGTGTCATGACAATTCACCCCTTTCTCTGCAATACTACAGCAAACTTTGGGAAGGCTAGGCAATTAATTCTGGGGATTAACTTCACCCTCAGGAAAAATCTTTTAAATCTTCTCTAGTCGCCTTTATCAGAACTGGAAATCTATGCAGTCTTTTAAAATGAACATTCACCTTTGAGATGAAAACTATTTCTTGAGCAAGAATTTTATCCTCTTTAAACTCAGAGAAAAGGAAACCGTAGTTATTGCTATAAAAAAACAAACAAACAACAAAACAAAACAAACACCGCACCCCAAAACCAACATAGGTTATCTTTGCCTGTGAAATGGGATTTTACTGATGGACTAAGAAGGGTTTATCATCAAAGTATGTAGTAATGCAGTAACTTTCCCAGATCCTGGATATGTTTGTTGCTTTTCTACTGACCTTTGATTTTGTCTGTACATTTAATACATTCATCTCTTCATACCTTTACCACCACCACCTTTCCACCTTTGTCATCTTTTTCACATGGTTTTAGAGTTTACAGAAACATTAGGTAACAGATAAATTAAAATTGAGGAAAAGTAAAATAACAGCTGTGTGAGTTCTAGAACCATGATTTTCACAGAGTATTAGGCTACTGTTTGTTATCAAATCTGAATGTAAGGGGAGTTTTTTTGATAGAAGGAACAATGTGGAAAACAGATTTTCTGAAGCTGGAGAGGGAAGCCTATTAATCTGCTCTTTGGCATGTTCTCTGTATTTCATAGCTCTTTAGCATCTCAGAGTGGGAATTTTACAGCAGGTTCATAAAAGCTGTAAAAATTGTTACTTAAGGCTTTATATAATTTATTAGCAGAGTCTTTGCAATAGCTTCTTTTTCATTTCGTTTTGTATTAAATTGCTTATGGTTATCTTTAAATTTTCTCTATACTCTATTGTGGGCTTTCGTATTAATGTTAAACTGTAAAAATATTAAAAGCTACCATGTCACAAAGTAAAAGAGTTTTGCAACTGTTGTAGCAGGAAGATGCAGTTCTAATGTACGTTCTTACTTAGGGCATTTGATACCAGAAGAAAGCTAAAGAAACAGTTTGGGATGGAGGTGATGTCTGGGCCCAAGTATAATAACTAAGAACATTGAGATTTAATTGGTGCTGATGTCTCAAAATTCTGAAAACTAATAGGGCCACCTGCACTGTTTGCTCCCAGCTGTTGGTAATAAGGCTGTGAATTTGACAGTGAAAGGGGTTTGGTACTTGAGCTTTAATCTAGTGGACTTACCAGCACTACCATCTGTAGCGTATTTTTACTTTTCTCATTTCTTACTTCAAACTTGCATTTATTTCAAGCACCTACTGACAGTCATAGCACCCGGACATTTATGACTGACATACAGTTGTATTTACTAGGACAGGGTATGGCTTCAGTGCATACTGTGTCTAAGGGCTGCAAATCACACACCCCACTTACTATGAGTAACTGAACTAAATATAAAGGAATTTTTGTGCTATTGTTCACCTATGCTTTCTTTCCTCACCTCCTGATCTGCCACCCTTCTCCCCATTTTCACCACCACATTCTATCCCTTCTAATTTATTTTCCTCCACATTAGTGTTCTGCACTGTAGCTTGTTACATTCAGCCTGGCATAGTTTTCCAGAACTCCTCAGGGGCCTGAACTGTGCGGGAGTGGGGCCATATTCACAGGTATTCCTTTCATGGATGTCCTTAGCACTGCGGGGATGCAAGTTCCCTGCCTCCCTGAACACTGCAGTGCAAGCATGACACAGGCTCACAAAAACACTACTTCAAAGGCATCTCAGGAGACCCGTTAACCGAAGAAGGGTTAGAGACATGAACTGTTCCGTCGCAAGGAATTTCAATGCATAGGTTCTCCAGGCACTCAAGTAAAAGCGTTGATAAATGGTAGCTACTACATTCCATCAGCTGCTGCTGTCTCTTTTCTCCTCTTAGCTGCTCTTGTGTTCTACCTCTGTATTAGAGAAAGTTAATTACAGGTGGTCTGTATGTAAATGATCACATTAACTGGCAGGGATTCATATGGTCTGCTTCTTTTATGTATCTTTGTCAATCTTTATCAGATTGATAGCAATTTTTGGGTCCAGCTTCAGTGATAAAGTAGCTGGAGGAAAGTTACGACTGCTAGAAGCTTTGTAGCTATTTGCACTGAGTCAGTTGTTCTATATTTCTTTGTAAAAGAGATAGACGAACCACAGAATGGTTTGTCTGTGATTTTGGAGTTATCTGGTGCTGTGCAGATCCCTGAGAACAGTCTCTTCCAGTGGAAGACCATATTCTTCATGGTTCATTTATCAAACTCTGGAAGACCAAAAGGCAGCCAGGATCCCAACTCTGATAGCTAGAATTACCCTCTAATTTGAATTAATCTAGCAATTGAAAAACAACGCAGTAACTGATTAATTATTTTGTTAGAAAGCTCTGCAGTGTTAGTGTTTGCATTGGACCCCAGCACTATGCACAGGGCTGTCCCTAGCTGATCACTCCAAGCAGCTATGAAATCCTTACAGATACTCATGGCCATTCCAGGCTCTTCCTGACTTCCAGTGGACCTCTTGATTCATTGTGATGCTTCTAAGGCTTTTATTGAACCTTTTCAAGAATGCAACATTTTTTAGTCAAATACAGAAACATGCATAAAGTTACCTCTGTATTTTGGCTACCAGGAAAAGAAACTAAGATTCAAAAATAAGTGTACCTAAAACTCTGAACTGATGAGACTGCCACCTTTTATGCTTAAACAAGGAGGCTGGACTGAAATTTAACAGTTTTTTGTTGATACTGCTCTAAAAAGAAGAGGTTAGATAGAATTCAAAGGATCTTTCTTTTCAGTCTTAGTAACTGGACAGGAAACACAGGATGCGTAAAGATCTTGAGGTGACAGCTTTGATAGACTGTTATTTTCTAGAAGATATCAGGTAGTTAGGAGCAAAAGCCTCAAACTTAAAATGTAGCAGAAGTAACATAAAAGAAGGTATTAATCAGATAAAATGTCCACTGAGAAGGTTGCAGCTGAAGAATGCCACATCAGGCAGTCTCCATCAGGTTTGACATTGAATTTGTTTTTGGCACTAGCAAGGTAAACCACCTTTGTTCTTCTCAAAGTTACTGCCTGTAGATAGCTGGATTGTTCATATACCCTTTACATTTTGCTGGTTTTTGAAGGGCTCATAGGGACTGGATTTCAGTTACTGATCACTGATATGCTATGCTGTCATCAAATAAAACTTGCTCATTGTCTGTACAGTGAAACATCTGTGCATTTGTGAAAATTAAATACAGCTTTGAATTGCGGATGGACTAGTGAGCTTCTCTCTGTGTACTTCCAGCCCCACAAAACTGCCAGATTAAGATGCCTTATAGATGTCTGCAGAAATCATGCCATCTTGATGGTAAAGCTACTGTGTTTGAACCAGATCAGGTAGGAGAGACTGTTATTTTGAAGTAGGTTGTAGTGCTGGTTTGTCTTGCTGGTGGACAGTAAAATACGCATTGACGTCAGAACTGGCTGATCAGCATTCAGTTCATGAAGTGGGTCAGGTTTGTTTCTAACACGCTCATACCTTTCCTTTATCAGTACCTCTCTCCCGATTATCTCCTTTGCTCATATTACTATTATAACAAAAGATCCACGTGGCTCAGTGAAGTCAGGCAGATTGAATTCTGTAGGTAATTTTAGGAGAATTGATTAATTTTCGCTCTGAAACTAGCATCCCTTGGAAAGGATTTTTAGAGGAACAAATTAAAACACTATCCATATTGCTAGATTCACAGCAGAAGTTCCAGTGGCCCTGGCAGGGAGCTTCCATTTCTCAAGTTGCAAACGGGTCTGAAATCTTAGTCTGTTTCCATTTTTAACAGGAAAGCAGATTCCATTTAAATGATGTATGTTCAAAAAATTATACCTTCTAAATTCAAGATTATTCTAAAGGGGGTATTGAAATTGGGAAACAAAATACCGCAAATGTTGAGAGCCAATATTTGGAGATTGCACAAACACGGAGTTTATTCAGCTGAACACAATGCTGCAAATGATCGTATTTTTTTAACGTGCAGATTCAGGCAAATGTTAAGAAGATAAAGATCACTCCATTATATAATCTCAGTTCTCTGGTAATGAGTCCAATTTCAGTCCTTCTAGAATTCTGTGGCTGGCATATGTTTTTTTTTTTTGAGGGCTGGCACATTTTTCCCTTAAACATCAGTAATGTTCTTAAAATCCATTTCTCTGGAATGAGAAATCTTAACAGTGTTCTTAGGTTAAAAACGATTACCTCTGATCCAGAACGATTATGATAGATCAGCAATTGCAAAGTAGAAACAACGTGGAGGGTGGAAGAGAGAGAATGAGGAACTAGTGATTCTTTTGTGCTTAATTGAATCCTGGCCATTCTAACACTCCAGAAAGTGGGACAACTGAACTGGTAGTGCAATAATTAAAAATTGAGGAAGCCCAAAGGACCAAGCATCCAGTATCCTATCTAAATCCTGAATGTTTTCTTTGAAATGGTTTTCGTGGATGCTGGTAATTCTTGAGTTCTTAAGAAATGGTTTAACATCATTTGAAGACACAAGCATAGAAAGCATAATGGAAACAAAAAGAGGTAACCATAATAATTTATGTACCCTAACAAATAATGCTGATCTCCCTGCACATGTAATTTTTTGTCCAACAGTAGAATGTAATAGGATTTCTAAAGATAGGAGCAGAGTGCTGAAATAGGCAACACTGTTTTTAAGTCCTATGTTACATGAAAAAGTCCAGTATGAATTAGTAGGTATCTGGCTCTTGCTGTGCTTTGTATTATCAATGCATGCTATTTTTTTAGCAGAAATTTGTAACTGAAGGATACTGGTGTTCCTTGCCCATGAAAAAATGAAGCAATTGAAGCTGTAGAACTGCAGATCAAAGACAGAATGAAGGAACCATTTTCCAGGTTTATAAGACACATACTCCTAGACAAGGCGCACACTCGTAAGGAATTCCGTGCTGGGTCAGGTCTATCTAGCAGTGACAGGGAGAGTATACCAGGCTGGCCATTTTTTGCAGCCTATTCCCCTTGTGCTCGTCCCTACCCCCAAATCCCATCAGCCAGTATTGATGTATTAATGCTTCTACAGAGTGCATCCTCGGCTACTCCTAATATCAATTTATAGACATTTCATTCATGGATTTGCCTAATAAAACTTAATCATCTGTGCTGTCACAAGACCATCAGATGGAAGCCAGTTGTTGCTGTTCCACTCAGTCAAGCACTGTCTTGTCAGCCTAAGTTCTGTAATTCTATTGCTCAGATAGGGAGCAAAGGTAACAGCCTTGCAAGAATCATGCCATTCAGTTCTAAGATGTCCTTGCTCTTGAGCTACTTTTGGTAACTATAAATAAAACTATTATTTGTTATGACATTAAGCATGTAAAGATAATAGTTCAAAGAACAAAAATCCTAATTGCACCATAAACCTGATGCTTCTCTTGTATTGATCAGTCATACTTAAAGACTCTGTTCTGTCTTTTGCTGTTCAGATTTGTTCATGTTTCTTTTTGAAGTGGCTTCCACGTGTTCACATTCACCAAACAGCTAATTGCCAAGTGTTTCACTTTCTTGGGAATTGAAATCTTGTGTATTTCCGAGGAGGTCATGCTTTCTATAGCTGTGCTTACAATTATACGTACATGCACTTGTGAATCTGATATAAAGATTTGTGAGGGTGGCACCTGAGTAGGAGCTGCAGTTCAGAGATAAAGATTGATACTTATCTGCTGTCCTAAGAGGATGCTGAAAATCTGACAAATTCAAGGTAAGTGAAGGCAGAGATCAGATTTAATGACACCTGCACAGATGGCAAAATGCTTCTGAGAGAAGAAATTGCTTCATGTCTCGTGAAGTATTGTCAAGGTTGCCAAGCCAATTATGTGTGAAGAAAAGCGTCCTCAAAGAGGATAAAAAAATTCACAACAGAAGTCTTAGCTGTGATAGGAAAAAGGCGGGTGACATACAGCGATTGCGGGATTTTTGGTAGAAGATTTTGTTGTTTCCCACTCTGTTATTACAGCTGAGGTTGCAGTCGTTTCAGAACTGAAGGAGGATGTAAAAGGAAGGATAGCATTAATGTTGTATTCAGTGTTTCCTACGTAGATTTGGAATCTGAGCTGACCTTGGCTGTTTGCACTTCCAGAGTATGGTGACGTGCCGGGATGCCATTGTGTAATTCTTCATGCAACTGTCAGGCATTCTGTGTGCTTGCAGAGCACCACACGGTTGCGGATCTCGTGTGTGGTCTGACCTTAAAATAGCCTTTCTGGCATTCTAGCCTTCATACTGATAGCAGCGGGGCTCTATGATTATGGACAAGTCCCAGAAGTTTGTTGCTGTGAGCTTGGGTATCTGATTTTTCTGACTTTGAGCTAATGCAGTGACCTTGGACTGATGTTGGAGATTTAGCCTCGAGGGTTCCACCTGTACCAGATATTTACAGTAGTGTAAGATGTTCTCTTGTAACAATGTTAATTATCTGGAATACAACACTAATACAGGGACATGGGGTTAAAAGGGTAGAATGAAGTTTAAATATTTGTTTGTCTTTTAAGTTTCCAGTCTGATTGTTGAAAGTGCAAAAATAGGTGCGGGATAAGAGTATCAAGTGTCATCACAAAAATGACAGCTCATCATTAGCAGTCTGCGTGCAGATGCATAAATCTCTAAGGAGCTAGAATGATTGTAGATCTGATGTAATCAATCGCTGTTTCCAGCAAACTCAATCATTTGTATTTGAACTAGAGTCTTACCTTTTTAAAAGTCCTCAAATTTCTAGTCAGATTTTTAAAGTAATAAATCCACCAAATACTACTATGCTGCCCTAGAAGGTGATTCTAAATCAAGTCTCTTCACATAAATCATTAAATATAACAGTTTCGAAGTTGTTTATGCCTCAGAGCCCCTTTACCAAGCAGTTTGCTTAAATCCAAAGGCTCTGATCATCATCTTTCTTCAGTAGATTCCCATGAATTGTTTCTTCCAAACTGAAGCCATGGGTGCAGCTCCTTATTTGTCACTAGCATCACTTTAGCAGATTTGATGTCAGATAAGCCCTGTAGTTCTAGTCTTGAAGGGAGGATGACAAGGCTATCTAATGACCAAATCAGCTTTCCTAGAACAAAGATGTACTTGCTCAGAACAAAAGCATTTGGGGGAGGAGGAAGAAAACGTAAAACTACAAGGTTGTAAGAGATTATCTATTCCTGCTTTGTGTGAATGCAAATAATGGGTATGGTTAGTTTGAGATGAGAAGTGAAAAGGATTAATCCTACAACTGTGGGTGACGCTGAAGAGCTCCATGGATTGAATTAGAGTAAGCAGATTGTATTCATGGAGTGTTAAGGACCGGAATCTTTGCAGAATTTTTGTTGCATGGGAATTGCCATGCCAAGTTTCTACTGACTTTTAACATGTTGCTATTACTGTTAGCCCTTTATAAGGACCTTGCAAATCCCATCCCACAGGTATTCTCAGATTTCCAGAAAACAGCAGGAATATTCTATTCCATATTATCTCTTTGTTGCGTGTTGGAGGTGGGTGTCCCAAAACTACTTCTGTGGTTAAACTGTATCTAGCTGTTCCTTCAAGATTACCTCAAGTGAGCTTTAGAAAAAGGTAGGCCAAAATGAGGACAGAATGACATTGATTGATTGTGTGAAACTGGCTGATCTGCAGTTAGCAGCTGTTGACCTGAATCAAATGGACCACGAACACAAGGTGTGTTTAAAAAAAAAAAAAGGCCAGTTTATATTATGAATGCCCCCCGGTAATATTGCTACTAAATGGACTGTTTTTATTACCTTACAGTGCATGTTATCCACTGTAGACATTTCCATACGGAGAGTTGGATGGTTCCATAGTCTTGATTCTCTATTATTCCAACCTTAATGATTCTATGATTCTAATCAGTGCATTTCATTAAAGACAAGTAAAAAGATCTGCTTACACTAGTGGTACTGTTTAACACCGTGGAGAGGAGCAGTGCCATGCAGTAAGGAAGCAGAGGTGAGGAAGCTATTAAAGAGGTAGTCTTTGTAATAAGAATTAACCAGTGCTACACAGAGACTTGCAGTCTCTTTCTAGGTCTTGTAGAATTCTCGCTGAAATCTTTAGTGACCTCATACTTAAAAGAATTAATGAAAACAGCCAGAATGCTTAAGGGATGATGCTGTTTGTGTATGTTTCCCAGATAACTTTTGAACCTGTTGCTTGCCTGTGAGGAAATTTGACAGAGAGCAGGAACCTCAAAAGGCAAAAACATTTCTGAAAGTTCATGTATAGGTGTTAAAGCAGTGGGTAGTATGTCTTACCGGTGGAAACAGTTGCAGAAGGAGCCACAAAAATTATCAGAGGGCTGGAACACCTCTCCTATGAGAAAAGGCTGAGTTGGGGCTGTTCAGCCTGGAGAAGAGAAGGCTCTGGGGAGACCTTATTGTGGCCTGTCAGTACTT
>Ga0065711_1048992_pt1 | contig 11530 bp, 3 predicted proteins | sample Hoacrofraction12_FD_59098 | JGI IMG/M metagenome (GOLD analysis project Ga0065711, IMG submission 59098) | Hoatzin crop microbial communities from Cojedes, Venezuela - Epithelial fraction 12 v2 (version 2) | ecosystem: Host-associated > Birds > Digestive system > Esophagus > Crop | place... | reverse complement strand
CCTGACACCCACCCTTCAGATATTTGTAAGCATTTATAAGGTCCCCTCGCAGCCTTCTCTTCTTCAGGCTGAACAAGCCCAGTTCCCTCAACCTCTCCTCGTAGGGGAGATGTTCCAGTCCCCTCATCATGCTCATAGCCCTCCGCTGGACTCTCTCCAGTAGCTCTTCATCATCTTTCTTGAACTGGGGAGCCCAGAACTGGACATAGTACTCTAGATGAGGTCCCGAGGCACTGCAGCCTGTCCAAGAGGAAGGAGTGGGAGGCCAGCGGCTCACTTGGCTGTTGTGACAGGGGCAGAAAGGGAGCAGAAATCCAGGCTGCAATGAGAGGCTGCTGGCCCTTTGCACCACGAAGTGGAGTGCCTGGGGGGGAGGGCAGGAAGCCAGTCAGGTGGACAGAGGGAAAGAGTACATTTAGTTTCAGGAAAAACAAAATGTTCCAGCAACCTGTTCTCTGAGGTTATTTCCATATTTCCAAAACAAAAGCTGTTGGGAAGTCGGTACATGTCAGGATTTTGCCTTTATGTCCATACTCCGGAGGGAAGCTTAAAAATCGCAAGCTGTTTTTTTTTTTTTTTCATCAGGATATACTTTTCCCATTTATCTCTGCTCTAGTGTAAACAGCTTGTGGGTTGTTTTTTTGTTTTTTTTTTTATTTTGGAGACCCCCATGACAACAACCTCTGTTGGCCCAGCAGCCATCACATGCCTGTACGTTAACACATGCAGGTATTTTGATGCTTCGGGAGGTGAGGCTGCATTCTGCAGTTACCCTGTGAGAAAGGAAACTTTTGAGGCACTTGTGTTTGTTTCTGTGGTCTATTTCTGTCTGTTCTAGAAGGAATGTCACCCTCAACCTTGAGTTCCAAGATATTATTGGTTGAAACCAGATACTTAAGAGGCTTGAAGAACATTATTAAATAATATTAAATATTAAATAATATTCAGTTTATATATTTATAAACTGTGAGATCACAGATTGCTGGGTAATAGTAAACCATTACACTTGTTCTGAAAGAAAAAAGTTCTTTCCTGGAGGTTGGAAAATCTCCTTTGAAGCCTTTTCTATCTCTTGAATAAATATGTGCAGTTATAATTAGACAGTTTTGTTAAACATGTATTATGTAACTAAAAACCTGGAACAATTCCAATGCCATTTCACTCTATTGTGTAAATATGTAATTAGGCAAGATTTTTTCCAGTGCTGCTGCTGATTACATTTTCCTCGGTCATGAAAGACTGGGATTTTTCTACTCTCAGACATACCACAATCCAAGATCTACAAGAAGCCCTCACGCGACATATTACCATTCTGCTCCCAACCGATAATACTTTGCCCCCTATTAATTTCTTTGGGTGTCCCCTTCTTTCAAATGAGGCAAACTCCATGTAAAATCTGACATAAAATATTGGTCTAAGAGAAGATCAGGTACTCGCAATGGGACTGAGCATAGGGATGACAGTTAAAAGTTTTTCCATCGTGTGGGGCTAGTGGGAGGGAAATAGCTCAGAAGATCAGATCCTTCAGTTTCTGAGCATGCCACTGGTACACAACCATGTGGTACCACTTCCCATATTCCCTCAGCTGAGAGGATTTAGGATGCAATAGATGCAGTGGCTGTGCTTCAGGAGTGCTTGAGGAAGACAACATAAATGTTGTAGCACCTGCCTCTTGCAGCCCTTGTTTATACAGTAAAAGTTCAATCCTGGACTCTAACAGCCCTGATGACTAGCAAAGGGAGCTAGTCATGAATGCTGAGCTGGGCAAGCTATAGGAGGAAAACTCACCCTGACTACCTACATCTGGCCCACTTGGCTGGAGGTTACTTTATACCTTCAGAGAGTATAGGCTTCCAAGGGAACTTTTTTCCTTGCAAAGACCAGAAGAATACAGACATTTTTGTCTAAGCCTTGTGACACTGCTGACAACATGTCCTAGAAAAACTGGCATAGATGACGGATGGGAGCATTACAGCACAAAACAGATACCAGTTCAGTTTAGCTCTGGCATAATTATTTTGTGATTTTGCCAAGAGATTTCGAACAGTGGATTTTCATGTTTAGAAATATTTTTTAAGATGAGTGAGTAATTTTGAAGACTCGCAGGGCTTAGGCAGCATTTTTATTATTTCTGCCTTTGACGGTCTTTCCCTGAGAAGATGCGACTGTTTAACTATCACTTTGAAAGAATTTTAGCATTCAGGAGGCAGTTAGAGTTTTTCAAAACCCAATTAACATTTTAATGAACTTTTGAAATAATTCAGGCATATATGAGCTATTAAAGACTCAATGGAAGGGAATCTGTTGCCACTCACCAGTGAAATAGAGCAGTGTCATGCTTCTACAGTGTATTTCAAATGGCTATTCTTAGACTTGACATTGTTAGGTTGCCATTCTCATTTCTGTTGCCACATAAATAAAGTACAACACTACTTTTTATGGTAAATACCTCTATATAATATTAAAACCTGCTGACTTCTTGAAGATCAAGGAGTTAGAAAGAATTATATACATGTTTCGAAAAAGCAGAGATGTTGCTTCAGAGAGCTGCAGAAAATTATGGCTTATCTCAGCACTAAAATCAATCTTTTAAACCAAAATTATTAAACTTCCTGAGATTTGTGGTACTTCAGATATGAGGCACCATTTTTTCTTTAAAAGAAAACCATCTACATCTAACCTATTACAATTTTTTAGCATATGAAAATAAAGGCGCTTTGTGGGAAAAAGGTTTACGTATATTGTGAAGACTTAAAAAAGTCAGTGATAAAAGTTCATTAAAAGACTCTATGAAGTGATCCCGTGGTGAGCAATACAGCTTCAATGCCTTAACAATGGCTCAGCTGTGAAAGGATGTGTATACAGTCCAGCTTTCTAAATTGTGGAAAGTGAACATCAGAGTATGGCAAGGTGTTCTACAGGTTTGATTGTTTCATTATTAATTATATTAATGGGAAAATGCTATAAATCTATTACATTAAGTATTAGAGGAGTGAAGTAAGGCAGTAGTGAGGGTGAAGAGAAAAATACTGAAAGTTTCCTAGGACATAAAATTATTTCAACTAATCAGTGCTATTGAGGAGTGCAAATCATCAGGTCTTAAAGGGGAAAAGAAAAAAGCTTCCAACTTTTATTCACTTTTGATATCTGCCCATTGTTACATACAACAGAGACAGCAATCTGAGTTACCCATGCATTTCATTGCCTTCCAATTTAACTGTATAATTTGTGGTTGTCATTGTGGGAAGTCCAATGGTACCTTTGCTCATTGTGCAGAGATAATCCAACAGCAGGCAGAAAGCTAAGTGGAGGACACAAAATGTAGAAGAGGTGTGCCGTTACGTAAGCCAATATGGCTGTAAGATAGTCTCGTTTCTGTCTCTTTCTCCTTAGCAAGTAATAAACAAATGAGCTGTCGTCACAGAGCAGCTTTTTGTAATTCCCAGTTTTTGGATTTCAAGCACAATCTATACTTCTTTAATTGGAGACTTATGTTTTCAGAAAGTCATGATTAGATAGGGTTGGGTTTTTTATTCTCCAACTCCATACACTGGCTCAGCTCTTTGGGTGACCCTATAGGTACACACGTACAGCAGGAGGGGGAAGTGAAGCCAAGGCACAAACATCACGAGCTTTCAAACTTCCCAGTTGTGTTGATCTGCACTATAGTGGTTGGATGTCTAAGCATTTGCAGAGGAATAAAAATAATAAAAATTAAATAAGTTAAAAGAGAAGGGGAAAGGCAAAACAATTCAATTATGCATGCTTTTGGAGACGAGGGAAGCAGCATGTTCACATACCTATTCCAGGCCTTTTGGACTGAAACCCCAGGAGGATCCTTGTCCATCCCATCTGCTCTCTTCTTCCTAATCAATATATTCCTACTGTCAGAGAAAGTGTGAAACTAAAAACGCTGCCAAGCATGAACTGTCTTGAGAGCTTAAGGGAGTTTTGTTACTTGAACTGAGCAATTCACCTTAAAATAACAGCGTGACATTTCCCCAGAGAGAAGAAAACCAAAGCCTGATCTGTCATAACTAATAAAGGCAGAACTTTATTAGTCAAACAGGCAGCAAAGACCTCAGGGGGAAGGGAATTAATGGGATTTATCAACGTGTTGCTGTTGCCTGAACATGTGTGCTACACAGCTGTTGAATTAAAACATGCCACAGCATTCCTGCAGAGTGATGCTTTCTCTGGTATTTTCTTATCTACTGTTAAAATCTTAAAAAACCCAAAACATTAAGTGCACTGGAAATAAGTCTTTCATTTAGAACATCTGAAACAATGCACTTCAAGTGAGCATTGACCTAATCTTTATTCATATTTGGGATAAAAATATATGTCTGATTCAAGATGTCATAGATAACTGCAGCTGATTAAATTATTCTGTTTTTTTCCCTCATATTTATTGATTCAAAATACTGAAAGGTCATTTTATATCATAGCTATTTTTACTAATACAAAAAAATGTGAATATACTCTTTCATCTGAAAAAATAAATAAAGTTTAGCATGGAAATTGTTTACATAACAGGTACTTCTGCATCTTAATAATTGTTTTCAAATGCTTCAAAGGACAGGAAAATCCACCAGAACTGCATGACTTACATGACCAAAATAGAAGTCAAAAGTTGTATTCTAACCCTATGATGTGACTGTAGTCATCTGAATTATTCAGGGCATAACTATGAAGAAATACTTTTTTTACAGAAGATGAAATGTGTTCATAAATATATCTGATTATTAACCACGAAGAAATGTAATGTGCAGTATTCTATGTCACGGATAAACTATCAGGTTCCAGAGAACCTATACGTTCTGTTATGTTCAATGTTGTTCAGATTTCCTCTTTTCTTTCAAAGTGTCAGAAAACTTCTGTGACAAAGCTGTCGTTCTGATTTTTTCCAGGTATAAAGAAAATTAGAACTGTACACACAGGTGAGACACTTCAGTCTCATGAGAAGAAATTCTTGCAGGATTTCGTGGACAGAATCAAGAACTACTGGAAAAATTCAGCAATAGTAATGGAAATCTCAAGACAGCAGACTGTCTGGCACTCCCTTTTTTAAATAAACTTTGGATTGTAACTAAACTTTGGGGTGAATATCTGAAAAGGTTTATTATCTCTATACATTCTTCACACTTAATCAGCAAGGTCCATAAATATCTTCATTAGAGACTACAATATAAAAAATCATGTCCTGATCCTAAGAAATGTGAATTCTATAGCTGGTCCTTGTTCAGGCTAACAGTTTAGTTGCATTTCATTTTAAGCACAGCCAGTCAGTCAGTGCTATGAATCACTGATACACAGAAAATAAGCTGTACACCTTTTTGGTAAGTCATCTCTATCCATAGGATCTTGACACCCCTTGCCATTAAAAGGGCTATGCAAACACTGAATACGAATCTGATCCTGGAGGCAAGTTACTATCCCTTATGCCTGCAAACTTCCGGGAGAATTGTAGTGTGACTGCTCATGCAGGTAAAGCCGAGTACTTCTGAAACTCCTGCAAATAAAAGGCTACAAATGGTCTTCTGCTTCCTTCTCTTAGAAGAAAATTCAGATAGTGCTTCTAATCAGCTTACAGTTGTGGCTACTTATAGAATATAAAATAAAATTGTTTCTCACTGTGTTCTCTCCTGTAGCACAGGTCAGAGAAGATACATTTCTCGATCAGAAAGAGATTTGGGCTGCGGTGGGTGTTTATAGGAGGGAGGTGTTGGTGCTTTGCTTTCCCTGTGTTGCAGTTTAACCCAGTAGCCAGCAACTAGGACCTGACAGCCGCTCACTCACCCCTCCCCTTCCCCTGCAGCGGGAAGGGGAGGAGAAATGGACAAAAGGCAAAACTCGAGGTTTGAAATAAAGACAGATTAATAGGACACCAAAGGAAATACTACTACTACTACTACTGCTACTAACAATAATTATAGTAATAAAGATTGTAATGAATATGCAAAACAAACTGTATACAATACAGTTTTTCTCACCACCCAATGACCGGTTCGCAGACAGTCCCCGAGCAGTGATCATTGAACCCGGACATCATGGGTTTCACAAATTTTGTGAATTTCGTGGAACTCTGTTAAAAGACTGAACTGCGAGAGAAGTCCAAACTCCCGGACAAGAGAGGATTCAAACTTACGGTAAAGGAAAACAGGATTCTTTCTCACTGGTCAGCCCCCATTCATAAACAGAGCTCGACATTTATAGTATGGAATATTTCCACTGCCCAGCTTGGGCTCGCTGCCTGGCTGTGCTCCGTCCCAGCTCCTGCACACCTGCTCGTTAGCTGAACTGGGAAACTGGAAGAAGTCCTTGATTTCCTATCAAAAACTGAAAACATCAGTGTTACCAACATTCTACTAAATCCAAAACACAGCAGCTACTGGGAGGAAAATTAACTCTTTCCCAGATGAAACCAGCACACCCTGCCATGTCTCTGAGACCCTGCTAGAGCTGGTGCCAGCACCTGCTCCTGACTGAGGGACCTGAGCTGGGCTCCACCTCACTGCTGGTTGCACTGGCAACACGTCTAGAAAGCAGATGCTGTAACTTTTGAAGATGGTAGCAGATGGTGGTGTGCTCTTCTGCCCAAATAGGAGGCATTATAAGATGAACGGTATCTGAACCAGGCAGACGCTCCACCCCACCTGGCTCTGAAACAGCCCTGCCTTCATCCACAAAATATAGCTCTCATTTCGCCATTTGTGATTTCCAAAAAGTCACTGCCATAGTTTAAGCTGCTGCCATTCACTTCTTAGTATTAAAACTCGTGTCCAGAGGAGACTTTGCCAACAGGGCAGGTACCTGGGATGGCCAGGACCACAGCCGGAGCTGGCTGTCCATACAGGTACAGGCTGCAGCCTCAAACCTGACATTTCAAGTCACCCCGCAGACTGGCACAACCTACTCAGAAGATCTCTGCTGGCACGTTTATATTCCACCGGGACACTGAAATCGTGTAACTAGAAGGAAATTCAAGACTAAGGAGATGAAATTCCCAGAAGCTGGCACACAGTGGTGGGACTCACAGGAGATGATAAAAAATAGTCCTGTCTTCTACCATTACCAGCACTTAGTACGTCACATTTTTTTTAACTGGTCTTTCCTTCAGTGTTATAATAAATTCTGCACACACCACATCATACCCCCACATGACCACTCACCCACACAAAACTTAACAAGGGCAAATCAGTCACCCCAAACTAAACTCTATAAATTAACTGAAATGCTACTCAAATAAACTGGGAAAGGAGATTAACAGAGAGAAATGATGTTGTCATCCACCACATGTGAAGTGGTGGAGTGCTGCTCATGTTTGCACGTAAACAGGAGCTCCAATGTACTTATTTTGGGGTTTTATTGACCTCCAAGGAAATGCTGTTCATCAGAGTTGTGGGAAATATGTGAATTATTCAAGAAAATCATGAATATTTCCAGGAATCACATGAAAATATCCTGGAAAAGGATAAAAACTGAAAAGCTTTTTCCAAAAACTGAAGTTCCAGAAAAATGAGGTAAAATTACATCTGTAATTAGATGTAGACAACTTGATCTCAGAAGAAAACCCCAACATTTTATATTCCTGGTAAAGGAATCTGAAAGTTGACGAGAAAACTGAAGTATCCAGCCATGGTCCATAACAGAGGCAAATACAAACACAGTGCATTTTAAACTAGAACAGCATATTCAGGGCAGAAGCAGAGGAGATCTTTATTGGAACAGGAAAGAAATGTACAGCTTTAGTAAAACATATTCACACAGATGTTTTTGCTACAGGTGGGAACATATCGATTAAGGGATTTGTAGTGCATGTATTTCTAGGATATCAAAGATCTGTTAACTAAATTGTCTGAAAGCCATACTGGTATTTAGTTCTAATATTTATTTCAAAAGTATTTAATTATTTCAAGTTATAAGTGCTAATCAGTTTATGCAAAACAGACATTAGGAATTACATGAAAAGAATGAAAGGCTTCTATGGAGAGATTTTATTAAGACACTGCAGGCAGTTTTTGACTCCATTTCCCCATACTGTGAGATTCGTGTGGATTTATCTTCTCTTATTTTTAATGGTTTTCTGTACTGAAACTTGGTGTAACCTAGATCTGAGTAGGAGCAAAAGTCTGGGCTGTAGGATTCTCCTACCTCTTTTGCTGTCCTTTTATCACTCTGGGGCAAAGTATTGGATATTTTATTTCAGAAGCTTATCCTCAGCACAACACAACTTGTATTTGCTACCTCTCTGATTCCCCCATTTAGGACCACAGTAATCCATTCAGATTAAAATGTAATCTTCAGTGGCAATTTAATTTAAAATTTTATGCAAGTATCAACCGAGTATTTGCATGAGATAATAAAATTACTTCTGTAATACTTCAGGACTCCATTATGGCCTAGCTGCCAGTTAAGCTTTTGCCGGGGGAAATCCCCCAATGGTCCTACAGGGGAGAAGGTGTTAAATTTTCGGTGCTATTCTGTTAAGTCAGAAACCTTGGTGTCAGGAGGAATGACATGCAAAACATTTGTTAATTCTACTTTTCACATTGATTTTGATATGAATTATAAAAGCTTTCCAGGAGATAGGCTAGGACTTGATGAAAAGAGAGACGGAGACCAAAATCCAGGTGTGACATCGCTGACTGTAGGGCTGAGAAAACATAGGTGAGTGAGAAGGCAGCGAGAGGGGAGCTGGTGAGAGCAGGGGAACTGTGGGCCTAAGGTGTCAGTGACATTGCTAAGGCAAGTGGAAATTATTCAGTTACTAAGAATTAGTCGAAGTAAGGGTTTTTTCAGACTAAGTTGGTAAAGGGGGTAGGTTTCTGTGTGTTTTATTATTCCGAGACCTTTTGTACTTCAAAGGAGAATGTGTGGAACAAGGGAATAGCTGTGTAAAGACTTTATGACCTCCTCTTACGAAAGTGTCACCATAAAATTTCTCATATCTTTATGGGACTCATGACATTTACATTATATTATAATTCTGCACCTGCTTTCAGGTATTTCATTCACTTTGGTGAGCTTTATTCACAGGATCTAGTAAGAAACAGTCATGTGCTCTGAAAGAATAACCTATTTTAAATATAATGCAGGTAGACAAATTATAAACATCTTTTTCATGCAATGTTCCTTACATCTTGCATGTAAGCTGCAAGCAATTTTCTCCCACAATTCACGGTCCTAGGAAATAGTTGGCGCTTCGAGGGGCAAAACAAGTCAGAGAGTTCCCTGAAGTCCAGGCAGCCATGAGGTGGGTAGTCCTGCTGCCTCCAGCCTCCCGAGCTGCCTTTTGGAGGAGCACTCGCTGGAAAGTGTGGTCTTCACACCAGCTCCAGGCTGTCTTGCAGCCTGACAGGCTGAGCTCCTGGTGCCACTAGTCCTTCTCTCCCTCTTGACCCTCTCTGTTTCCTTAAAGACAAGCTTGAATAGAAACAGCCCTTGAAATGATTCACCGTTACAGTGCCTAGGGGTTCACATATATTTAAGCTAATATGCAATGTAAAACAAAAATTCCAAGAGTTAAAAGCTGTTATCAGAGAGATGAAAAGAAAAGAAACATTTTACAATTATGTTTCTTTTGTAGAAAGAATTAGTAAGTTTGTGGGTTTTTTGCTATTGTCTCTTAAACAAACTTCTCAGTCCCTCTTAAAGCTCTTTGGACTATTGCTATAAGCAGTATTGCTTCATGCATCATACATTAAGGAACAAAACCTTATGTGAAAAGACAGCCCCATTTAGATTATGTTTCCATGCATCAGAAAAATTGTTTTAAAAGCTTTTTGAGCCCCTACTGAGAATTGACTTGATTCCCACATCATTTTGCTCATAAGTGCAATCAAATTGTCTTAAGAACAAGGCACGGTCTAATTGGCATACTTAAAAATTCTTAATTGTGACTAGGAGATGGCAGCATATTTTAAGAATATGGTTTCAAAGAAAGAATCTTCTTTTTTTTTTCTTCAAGAACCTTTACGGTGGTTAGCTATCTCTTTGAAAACTCCATCAAAACTTTAACAGTTCAACTTCAAACTTGAGCTTTTGGACATTAAAATGTTCTGTTGTCCCCAAAGATATAAATTACTAATGTTTAACTCAGCAGATGTAAAAGTCTTGCTGCTTTGTGTGTTCTTGAATGTTTCAGTGAGCAAAATGCATAGCCAGGTTTCAGGAAAGGATTTAGGTTCTTGTTTTCCATGAATAATAGTTTTGAGAATAGGACTGAAAACCTCAGTCTTCTGACTTTCAAAGTTCCTCCATATGCAGTCAGAAACACACACTTATACTTGTAATGGTAGCGATGCACAGACAGTTTCATGGTGCTATTTTTGGCATTTGTTTACCTGTAAAGTTAGATTTTCTTATTGCCATGGGAGGCCTCCACCTCAGATACCTTCAGTTGTATGAAGGTCAAGCATCTTGTCTAGGAGAGCCAAAACCAGCCATCTGTCTTGCCCCGGGGTGAGTATCAGAGCACTTCCCAATGGTGAGCCATCCCTGCCCTCCCACCACCTCAGTCCTTCCATGACACAAGGGGAGCCGGGAAAACTTGTTGAGACTGGGTGCCTCGCTATCAGCAGTGAAAGTTAAATGAAAGACACTTAACTGCCTGAATGCAGCTTTATAGCTTCCCACATATCTGCTATAAACATCTACAGAAATATTGACTTTTTTTTTTCAATTTAGTTCATTGTAAAGGTATTGGTTTTAAGTACCACATTTACTTTTTGATTCAGGCTGAAAGATAATGCCTCAGACCATTGGAAAAGGATTTCTCCCTGATGTTGTCTGACATAAACCAGAATTTCTTGCGTGAAATAAGGTCTTATTCTGGTCATGATCCAGGTTGCAAGATCCAGATTTGTCTCATGAAATTCCCCCAGCCTACCAGTGTCTCATGACTGTACCTGTCCTACTAAATCATGAGATACTGTCAGGGCTAAAGATCTAATGGAAGTTCACTGAAGTATTCACAAAGACAATTTAAAATTGCAGCTCTATTACCCTAGAGTGAACACTTTCAATCTGCAAGTACCCCTAAAACATTCCTTGTACATTCCTTTATAGGGAGTTTAAGCCTACTGTCAATAGGTAGGTTTGTTTGCTTTTACTATCTTTCGCAGATCCCTTAGGATTATTTTAGAGACTTGCCCAAGGACCCACAGATGGAAGGTTGAAAAAACTTTTCCAGAGTAAAACTGTCTCACTGTTATGCTGGATTTTATTTTTGGTGCAAATATTTTTCATCAACGTGAGTGAAGGGAGGACTTACTTGCGTGGAAAACAGGTACAACCAAGACAAATGTATGTGGCAAGTCCTAGGAGATAGTGTGCTTGGTTAACATAGAAAAGAAGCCTTTAAATATGTTACCTCTCTCCTCACCCCTCCCGAGTTGATGGATGGCATAAAGAAGACCAGGAGGGTAAAATCCCTCCAGCTGTAAGTGAAGACCAGGTTCGGGACCTCCTGAGGAACCTAAAAGTACAGAAGTCCATGGGACCTGATGAGATGCATCCCAGAGTCCTG
>Ga0065711_1048991_pt1 | contig 11530 bp, 4 predicted proteins | sample Hoacrofraction12_FD_59098 | JGI IMG/M metagenome (GOLD analysis project Ga0065711, IMG submission 59098) | Hoatzin crop microbial communities from Cojedes, Venezuela - Epithelial fraction 12 v2 (version 2) | ecosystem: Host-associated > Birds > Digestive system > Esophagus > Crop | place... | reverse complement strand
CCCTTGTTGAACTTCATCAGGTTCCTCTCTGCCCAACTTTCCAGCCTGTCCAGGTCACGCTGAATGGCAGCACAGCCTTCCCGTGTATCTACCACACCTCCCAGTTTTGTGTCATCAGCAAACTTGCCTCCTTTAAAAGCCTGAGTTTTTCTTTGCGTTCTTTGAGGGAGTTTACCAGACACTTGTATCAGATACTCACTTCCAAGAGTGTCCACTGTGTTGAATCTCAACGTGTTTTCTTTTACTGTGCAGGCAAGTTTCAACTGCTGCCCTTCAGCTTCTAGTAATCTGCTTTCAAAGTGAACACGTTCCGATTCAGCTTAAGGAGTTGGTTTTTTTATGATCCACAGTGTCTTCTATGTTCTGTTGTTATAAACTGGCCCCTTTGTTATGGTCCCTTTGTGGCAGGTGCAGGGTATTTATCTCCGGTGGCTCCTTATCCATTCCCAGGGAAAGCTCCATGCACTCCAGCTGCTTTCTCACACCTGTCCTTCCTATGGAGCCTGTATCCCTCCATTTTAAAACTCCAGTCATGGGAGCCATGCCACCATGTCTCTGTGATCCCAACAAGATCATACCTCTGCAATTTCATGCAAATGTCTAACTCATCACGTTTATTCGCCTTACTGAGTGCATTAGTATACAGGCATTTAAGCAAGACACCCCTGCATGTTAAGTTCCTGGAGAGGGTTTGGGGGATTTGTCCACAATGGTATCTTGTGTGCACCTTCTTGACCATGTGCAAGTGCTGAAGGTGACCCCACCCAAGCCCCTGTTTTATTCACTTTCTATTCCCTTTCCAGCACAACACCCCATGCCTTTTTCTCAGCATTCCCTCACAGGCCTGCTGACTGGTCTCTCCCTCCCCCAACATTACTGGTCTAAAACCCTTCTAATGAGATCAGTCATCCTACTGGCAAAAATAGTTTTACCCTGCTTAGTAAGGTGCTGCCCATCTCTCCCAAGTAGACACTTGTCTGCAAACAAGGTCATGCAGCCATAGAACACAAAAACCTGCCACCTACACCAGTTCTGCAGCCAATTATTAGCTTGTTCTACTAATGCCCTTCTCCTCATAGCCTTTCCCCTCGCTGACAGGATTGAGACCACCTGGGTCCTCATGCCCTTGACTATCCACCCTGAGTTTTGTCAATTTTGATAATTTTATGACTCTTAGTAGTTTTATTGTCTTGACTTTCATCTTTCCAGCTTTCTTTCCGTGGGGACCTCATTCATGTTGCATTGGCTGTGGTTGCTTTTGTAAATGCAACTTATTTTCAGAAACTAACTTCTATTCCCCAAATGCTAAAGCCAAATTAAACAGCAGATTATGCACTGCCGAGAGCTTTTTAAAAATTACATTAGAGTTGCTTAAAAATACTTGGCAATTTCTTTCTATAAAGTTTAGCAATTTTTTGTAAACCCATTTCTATCAACATTTCCGTTTTACACAGTTCATCTTTGTAAGTATGGAGAGAAATCATCAGTGTGAGAACCTCCAAAAATCCTCTTGTGTAAACCAATGAAAAATGTTAATTAGGCTTGCCAAGACTTTAATGTACTTTTGTGGCATCATAAATCACAAACTTCACAACCTAGTGCTTTACATTTTCAACTTAGGTTTCTGTGGTGTTTTAAAGTGTGTTGGGATGAGGAAGCTGCCCATAAAAATCTGTTCTCATGCACCTTTTATACCTTTACTTTTAGGTAGTCAAAGATTGTTCTCTCCAGTTTTCCCCATTAAGACACAACTTTGTCTGAGGGAAGTCTGTCCTTGTAATAATTTTCTAATACTTCAATTTGATCACATTAATTTTATTGAGTTCTTTTAAAGTCATACTCAATCAATGGTTTATACCACTGAACTTCTATGGCATCAATGTTCATTCTCTGTGTGCCATACAGGTCTTTTACTTTTTGGATGTGTCTTTTCATTTTCTTCCTTATTTTGTTCACTCCTGTTTTAAAATTAAACATTTACTATATGATATTATTTCCTTTTTTCCCTATAAGGATTAGAATTTCATTGCATTGTTGCCACTATTATAGAGCTTCCCTTTGGCAGTTTTATGTTGAATAGTGATCTAAGCAATTCTCAAGACATAACCAAAGACTGTCCCAGATCTTGAAGTCTCTAACTGACTGGTTCAAGAAATGTCCATTGATGGTGTTAAAAATACTGTCACTGCACCATGGTGCATTATAAATTGACCCAGTCCATATAAAGTCGTCAAAAATTCCTGGTTTGTACATTTACATATTTTCAAATGTCTCTTAATTTTCACACTCATTGTTATCAGGTTAAGTGACTTTTAGTAAAATCTTAATATTGTACTTGTCCCTCTTCAACACAGAGCTTTATTTTTTGTTGTCTTTTGTAATAACATCAATGCATTATACACATTTGACTTAAAGATTTGTTAACATGAGGCACCATGCTCTTCTGGTATGATTATCTCTTAGTCACAAATAGTTTTTACTTTCCTATTTACAGAGTTTCACTTATCATCTTGCTTTCATCAAACTTCTGAGAAATCTATTACATTTCCATTTTAACCCTAAAATTTTCATTAATCTTTTTATTTTTTAGTTTCTGAACATCCGTAGAGAGATATATGCATATTTCATAAATGTCTGTCTATTTTTTTTGTGCCTTAAATATTGCCTAATATTTCTTAATGTTATTCTTCAGTATTTTCTACCCGTATTTTAGAACTTCCTTCTTATTCATGCAGCATTTTTCTGAGGGGATTTTGATTTTCATGATCTTAAACAGAGTGCTCTCTCCACTGTTTTACATTCCCCTGCATTTTAGGTATAAAGAAAAAATTACTCAAAGAACATCTTAGTTTTAATTTTTGTGATCTGGCACAGTGTCAGAAAATGACCATTGTTTTGTAACACATTTTTTCCTGTAGAAATTCCTTTCACTGTAAAACTTTTCTGAGTTCTTATGAACCATTAACACCTCCTGTGTTTTTTTTCCAATATCCTGCCAAGACTCATTTTCCTTCTCTTTTGTCCCATACATGTTCCTGTTTTCAAGAAGGCCTTACATTTTCTGTTATTTCCACCTCTCCATATCAAAATACAAAAGCCATAGTATTTCACTGAGAGATTTAGGGCTGAAAGAGCCTCACATGCTTTAGAAAGATACTTTTAGCTGTGTCCAGAACCACACTTACAGGCTCCCTGTCTCAAGCTGGTTGACCAGTCAGCAAATCTGGGGACCTCCTTAGAAAATTTTCTACACAGAATAATCAGGCAGAAGAGAGCAAAATTTCACAAGAGTGGTGAGCAGAATATTGATACCAACAAAGACCATGTTTTAAGCTTACAAGAAAGGAAATAATTAAATCATTAAGCACTACTGTTAACAGTGCTCCTGATAGGAATCTGGTGCTGAACCTGAACAGTTTTGCAGGAAATACAGACCTATTCTAAACCTCATAAAATATTTTTCTTCTTCTTTGCCACCTGCATGACCTATCCAGAGAAATTATGGAGAGCCAAGAAGGACGTAAATAATTTTTTTTCCTGGCCGCCGCGTGTTCTGTCTTCCCCTGCAAAAAATCAAAGCTCTGCAGGTGAAATCCTGCATGTCCCAGAAGGAAAGCTAATATGGTCCTGAGAAAATCACATGAGAATTCAAGATCCTACTCCAAAATTGTGCTGCTTTTTCCAGCATGGGAAAAACCACTGCTGCCGTCATAGTGTCATAGTACCATGAGGAAACAGTAAGAGAGAGAAAAGAAAGAGAAACTAGACATTTCTATCAGCTACTGCCCAAAAGATTTACTATTATTATAGTAACTGGTACTATAGTCAAAAAGTCGAAAGGTTGTTACCAATGTTACCAGAGTGAAGACAGTAGCAGAAACTTCTGACCGTTGCGAACCTCAGCAGAATCTAATCCATTCCTTCAGCTTGCCAAGCTTAGCTTCCTAGATGTGCCCAATCTCCTCTGTTGCAAGTTATAATAATAAGCAGGTTCACATTTTTTTCTGCAAAGGTTTGTGGGCTTTTTGTATTATTATTTACACAGCACTGCTTGTCACACACATGTGTGCAAATATATGCAAATCATCTGTAATGCATATTGCCCCTCAAACATGCACATTCGTCTGCAACTAGTCAGAAATGATGAGCTGGTTTAAAAAATACGGGGAAAAAAAAGACAGCCAGTGTCAGAGAAAAAGAATAAACTGTTTGGGAACAGCTCCCATACATAGCTGAATACATAGAAGTCCTTTTCTGCATCTCCGTAAGAGGGAAAAGGACTTATGTTGAAGCAACAGAACAAGGAGAGGCTCTTTTGCAAATGGCTGGATCTCAGTGACAGCAATGATGTTGGTGATAATTAATTGCATGTGTTGTGTACAAAGTTTTCTACTTTGACAAGACAGTAGCAACTTTATTTGTATTTTGTGGACAGAATACTAAGACTAGGTGAGAAATGACCCCTGAGTTCTCTTTTCAATGTGTCATATGCATAGGGCACACTCTGCATTTCGATTGATAGCTGGGAAATTCTTCCCTACCTTGAGAGAAAACAGGAAAAGAGAAGAATAAACACAAGATACTAGAAAAGTAAATGAACAGATGTATATCTCCTACTACCAGAAAGGTACAGTAGTATTAACAACGAGATATTTTAATCTGGTAGTAAAGTCAAGTTTTAAGGATTAACAAAGCAAAACCAGACCGGAGTCAGAAGAGCAGATGTACTAAAAGGAATGAACCTTAGCCACCATAATCTTCTTGGGACCTCAGGATCTAAGGACAGAAGTGTAAAAGGCATTTAATAACATTTGTGTTATTTGCAGAGCAGGGAATCAGCTAACAATTTCTATGACAAAAATTTGACCTATGAAGGCTTTTAATGATTTTCTCGATTTCATGTTTTTGTTGTAAAAATCTGAGTGCATTCATATGAAGTATTATGTATAAACAGACAAGTGGCCGGTCACTTTGAAAACCAAATTGAAAAGCAATTTCCTTTACATGGGAGCCAAAGAGGTAGATAACCTAAACAGCTGGCTGTGGAGTTTCTTTAAATTCTACCAGCTTGCAGAATATAACCTGGAGCCAGTATAGTCCAGATGAATCTCTGAACTGATTACACCACAAGACCTTTTCCAATAAGTCAAGATCAGAAACAAACTACAAAAAAAATATTCTTTTATGCCAAGGTATGAAAAAGGAAGCCAGAATATGCTTGCAACCAAGTTGGGATGCTATGATCTACATGAGTGGTCCAGTGGATGGGTGAAAACTGGATGGATTGTCAGGAACAAAGGTAAGTGGTTAATATTTCATACCCTACTTAAAGGCTCCTTCCAAGTGGATTACCTCAGTGATCTCTCCTGTGACCCATTCTGTGCAACATCTTTGTAAAGAAACTGGAAGAGGTGGAGTGCACCCTCTTCAGGTTTCTGAATGATGCCAGACTTGAGGTGCCGTTGATAAACCCAAGAGCAGGTCTGACATTCAGACAGGCTGCAGGAAAGAGGAGAAGGACAACTTCATGAAATTCAGAAAAATCAAATGTGAATTCTTGCACCCGGGATGGACCAGTACCTGAAATAGTGTGAGCTGGGGACTGATGAGCTAAGGAGTAGGTCTGCTGAACAGTTTCTGGGGGTCCTGATGAACAGTAGGCTACACAGCAGATAGCAGTGTGCCCTGGTAGGAAAGAAGGCTAATAGCACCCTGGGCTATGCCAACAAGAGTGCAGCCAGTCCATTAAAAGACTTGGTGATTCATCTTTTTGCAGCACTGATTAGACTGCATCTGGAATACTTTGCTCAGTTTGAGACCTCCCATGACACAAATGATAAACTGGAGTGAGTTCAGTGAAGGGTCACCAAGAGGACTGGGTCTAGGAAGGAGGGGCTGGAGTACTTGCCCTTTTAGGATATACTGAAGGACTGGGACTTGTTTATCCTGGAGATGAGACAGCTTTGGAGGAGGCCTAGTGGTAGCGCCCCAGTGCCTATAGGGAGGCTATTGAGAAGATGAGGTTGGGGCCTCTGGTGAGGTGCATGAGGGAACAAAAGACAATGGTCATAAATTGCAGGAGAGGATGTTCTGAATGGTTATAAGGAAATAAATTACCACTGGTAGGAAAACTAAGCTTTGGAAAAGGTTATCCTGAGAAGATGTGCAGTCTCCATACTTTGAGGTTTTCAAGAACTTTGTGGACAATACCTTTAACAATTTCATCTGAGTTCAGTGTTGACCATGTTTGGAACTGGAGATCAGACTAAAGACCCCCTGAAGTCCCTTCTAACCTGAACTATTTTATAATCTCTAAAGGATGTAACCTCTCCCCACCAACCCCAGAGCTCCTCATAGCTGAAAACCAGGACCAAACAATAAAGTATCTTCTAGAACAGTGATTTTTCCAGTTATAACAGCAGAGGCTCCTCATACATGGACAATCTCATCCCTGATTGCATAGTGGGAGGTAGTAAGAGACTGGGTTGTGTGTTGCAGAAACACAGCAAGTCAGGCATTTTCAGTGAGGGAGGAGGAGAGGGAGATGGAAAAGGTTTAAAATTCTTCTATAAGTACAGGTGTCCTGCTCTTCTTGATGTGAGCAGTAAACCCTGCCCTACTTAAGAACACCATCCCCTTGCTTTTTTATGTCATCTCTGTTCATTTCACAAATTCTGGAATAAGAACAGTTTCTCCTCTGTTGTTTAAGTGTCAGGACATCTGGACTACTGATCTGAATAGAACAGACCTTACCTTACAGAATCTGACAAATAATAGAAAAACTGGAAAAGACTTCAAAACTTTTGTTTCAAGTTCCTTATTTAAGCAAGGATTACTCCAAACTTAAATCAAATTTCTTGGGGTCTTTTCTAGTTCTGCTTTGAAAATCTAAAAAAATGGGCATTCCACAGCATCTCTGGGCAACCTGTACTTTACCACTCTAGTGGTAAAGATTTTTAATTTTTGTTTATGACTAAAAAGTTTTCCTTGTTGCAACTTGTGGCCGTTTCCTCTTGACCTCTACTTCTGCGTCTCAGAAGGTTTTAGCTCCATCTTTATAACCTCACTTCTGGGAATGAAAAACGGCAAATAGAACCCCTGTTAGCCTTCTCCAAATTAAAATAACCCTATTCTTAGTCTCTCCTTCTATGTTACATGCTCTAGCTACCTAAGCATTTTAGGAATCTGGCACCACACTCTTTCCAGGTTGTTGAAATCTTTCCTATGTCCAGAGCTGTATGCAGTATTCCAGACACAGCCTCATCAAGTACCAGGTGGAGAGAAACAATCACTTTCTTTGATACACTGGTGTCCTGGTTTTGGCTGGGATAGAGTTAATTTTCTTCCCAGTAGCTGCTATGTTTAGGATTTAGTATGAGAAGAATGTTGGTAATACACTGAAGTTTTTAGTTGTTGCTAAGAAATCAAGGAGCTTTTTTTCAGTTACCCATGTTTGGCTAATGAGCAGGTGTACAAGATCTGGGAGGCAGCACAGCCAGGCAGCTAACCCAGGCTGGCCAATGGAAATATTCCATACCATAGACATCTTGCTCAGTATATAAATGGGGATTGGCCAGGGGTGAGAGATCCGCGAGTTCCACGAGTTCAATGTGTTTTATGTCAGCCCATGAGTTCTATTTTTTGTCCATTTTACTGCTTATCCCACTGAGAGGGGTAAGAGTGAGTGAATGGCTGTGTGATCCTTGTTGCTGGCAAGTGGCTGTCTGGTGCTTAGCTGCTGGCTGCTGTGTTAAACCATGGCAATTATCTATGGATGTGGTGAGTTCTCACAATGACACGCAAATGACTCCTGTTCACGTTTCTGTTCACCAGAAAACCTGCATCCTTCTCTGACGGCGTGATACATGTCTCCAGCCTGTGCCAGTGTCTGGGGTTCTTCCATTCCATGTGGCAGGCTTGTCTTTGTGTTTGTCTGTGTTGAACTTCATCCAGTTTCTCTTGGACAATTCCTCAAATTTATCAAGGTCACTCTGAACACTATCTTCCTGCTATGTTGAAAGCATTGTTAAAGTCAAGATAAATGATACTCAATGCCTTCCCAGTGCCCATAGATCTAGTCACTTCATGGCAAGAGACAATCAAGCTGATAAAGAATGGTTTCCCCATAGGAAGTTTGTGCTGTTAGTTTCCACCTAACATTCGTTATTTCTTTTTCCTGGAAATGGCTTCTATGAGGACATGTTCCCAGGAACCGAGGTCAGGCTGTCTAGCCTGTAATTCCCCAGATCCTTCTTCTGGCATTTGTTGAATACAGGTGTTACATTTGTTCTTTTGTGTAAACTAGGGCGCCTCTCTCATTGTTACAACCCACATAATGGAGAGTGCTTTTGAAATGACATCAGTGAATTCCTTATTTTACAGTTTAAAATTAATACTAAATAATTGAAAAAACTTGCAGTATAGTATTGTACATCCTACAAGTTTGCATTAGCAGTCTTGGATGCTTTTTGAAGACCTGTGGTTCATAGGATCTACCATTTTTTGACCCTGTGGTATATGAAAAGGAAGAACCTTACATTTGGTTCACAGGCACACCTTTCCTAAAATGAAGCTTAAGTTAGGGCCTGGCAGTTTTAGCGATCAAAGTAAATGTGAATGAAGAAAACTTCATGAGAGTATCACTCATTTTAAGGACCTGTATTGTACAAAACCCAATTATCACCACATTTTTTGGAAGTTATATAAGGTTTTCCAGATTTTGGCAGAGAGGGCTATGAAAGTCAGTTTGTTCCCTAACAGCATCAGCAAAGATTCTCTTCAGGCTTGGAGCTGTACTTCTGACTGCCCTTTCTATCACCAGTTCTTTTGTGTGCACACCAAAGGAAATCAGTCAAGACTGTCAGCCGCATTGATCCCGCTTCTCTCTGCCAGATGTGCTTCTTGCCCATCTGCTCATGCTTGCTTTGCAAAACATGAAAAAGAACTGGAGGCTGTGAGGTGACACTGCAATTAACCTTGTAAATTATTTCCCTTTTGCAAATGAAACTAGCAATTGGGTCCATAACTTACACAATTAAGAGCAATACATCTTAGTCATTTTCTGTAATCCTCTATTTAATATTTGATCATTGATTTAATGTTTAATACTGTGGAATCGTTGTTCTGTGTCCCTTATTTCTTGAATGTCCTTGATTTTAAGGATAGTCAGCAAGATAGTAGCTTGATCTTGCAAAGCTTTACTTGTGTGAGTACTTTGATGAAGGCCAATGCGATTATTCACAAGAATAAGGGTTTGAACGGGTAAATTCTTACAATTCAGACACCTCATCGCTGTCTTAGTAGTCTTCTTTAACTGTTTTCTTTTCTTTGGGGTTAGCTTAAAATTATGTGTGTGTGGAGTGGTCTATAGGTGTTAACTATATTTTCAAAACTCAATTTTCTGTACAACATCGCTTGACATTTTGTCACTTCTGAAAATAGTTATTAATAATCTTTTTTAACCATGGAAAATTAAAGCTGCCTGTCAATATCATCTGGCATCATGTGAATGAAAACACTTGTATGTATATTTGATACATACTAAAGTGAAACGCTTGGAAGAGTGAACACTTCAGACAGATATTTTGCCAATCTACCAAGATATTAAAATATCTTAATCCTTACAGGTAAGTGTGTCTGTTATTCCAGACTTCTGCTTCTGTTATGTAAAGGGTGCTAGTAAGTTGCAAATTTTTGGAGAATACTACTGTTCACTGAGAAATAAATGAAATAAAAGATAAGGGACTTGTTATAACAGATGATTCAGATAACCAGTTCAGGAGTTGCAGTTAGGCTTCCAGAGGTGAAAGCACATTCCATTAAATTGTTATATCACATATCTCTGATGTTAGTTCATTTCAGACTCCACAAATATTTTCTTATTCAGATGAAAGTCACTAGGTTTCTATAATAAGCAGTTGTATTATGTGACAACTGCCATATTTGTCATGACCTGAATTGAAAATTGAGTCTTCAGATAATAAAAGCATCGGGTACTACATCTGGAGCTACAGGGCTGACCCCTACACTCTGCTATAGTAGTGTGACTTTACACACAGGGCAAAAGGTACCACCCACTGCACCATGTGTTGTTATAGCTGAATCCAAAAATGCAAGAACCCACCACTGTGCTAGATCTTGGTAGATGTGGCAGAAACTTCCAGGTTGTTTAAAGTAGCAGTTTATTGTTTTGTTGGAAAAGAAAGATCCTATTACACAGCTGGCTATGAATCAGTTTTGAAGTGTATGCTTCCCCCACAATGGCTGGGGAATCTTCTCAAATTCAAATAGATAAAATAAGTTAGAGAGAATTACTTTAGAGTTTCCTGATAAATATAAAATATTTAACAGAATATGTTTGATAAGTGTAATGACGCCTGCCATTAATGTATATGATTTGTTTTTGTTTGATTTGGTTTTTTTGAGTTTTTGTGGAACCTGTTTTAAATCAACTGGGAATTTTCATTACTTGTCAACCATAATAATAGCTATATCTTTTCCCTATTGTGTATGTAAACCTTGATCTTAGAGTTCACTGAAATAGTCTTGTTTCTAGTCCTGTCATCTTCAAGGTTCTCAGTCAAGGGGCTTTTCTATACATTGCAATTTTTACGGTGCAGGTCTTGGGACACTGGAAAAATAAATAACAATGGAGAAATCCAGATTTTTTAAATTCTAGCTTCTCTGCATGGAGAGCAAACAGAACCTGAATCTAATGTAATTTTAAGTGTAATTAAATCAAACAGTTTTGGGTTTTGTTGGGAATGGACTAGTTAAAAGAACTTGGGAATTCTGGTCACATTGTTTACATATAATTTACACATTAGCTTGTGCTGTGTGCTGCTTGTGTTTACATGGGCTTATTCTGCAAGTAGAACGTTATCCTAGGATTGATCATGAAGTAAGGTATAGTTCACTCTGAATAAGCACAAATATCATAGAACTAGATTCAGACACATATTACTCTATGAAAGTGTCCTCACATAATGAAAGTTTATAAATAAACTTACCCCAAGCACATAGGCAAACATTTTTTCTTCATGAAACCTTCAGAAGTCACTAATATTTTTTCTCCTTTTGTATCTTTTTCAGGATTTAGACATGTGAAGTAAGAAGATGATAGACATTACTACCCTGCCATACTGTAGCCCAAGGGTTGTGACATTCAGGACAACTGGATTCCAAAGCTTATCTGGTGTTCATTCATACTCAGCATCAAGCAAGCTAGTTCTCTACAGAGTAAAAACAAAGACACCTTCAAAATATATGCTGCTCAAATTTAAACAATGGCTTTCCTTGCCTTTCCTTGCCTTTCCTTGCCTTTCCTTGCCTTTCCTTGCCTTTCCTTGCCTTTCCTTGCCTTTTTCCTTGCCTTTCCTTGCCTTTCCTTGCCTTTCCTTGCCTTTCCTTTCCTTGCCTTTCCTTGCCTTTCCTTTCCTCTTTCCTTTCCCCTTTCCTTTCCTTTCCTTTCCTTTCCTTTCCTTTCCTTTCCTTTCCTTTCCTTTCCTTTCCTTTCCTTTCCTTTCCTTTC
>Ga0065711_1048990_pt1 | contig 11531 bp, 7 predicted proteins | sample Hoacrofraction12_FD_59098 | JGI IMG/M metagenome (GOLD analysis project Ga0065711, IMG submission 59098) | Hoatzin crop microbial communities from Cojedes, Venezuela - Epithelial fraction 12 v2 (version 2) | ecosystem: Host-associated > Birds > Digestive system > Esophagus > Crop | place... | reverse complement strand
TGCTGAGGGCTCCAGAGCTGGACGCAGGACTCCCGGGGGGTCTCAGCAGAGCGGGGCAGAGGGGCAGAATCCCCTCCCTCGCCCTGTGCCCACGCTGCTGGGGATGCAGCCCAGGGCACACCTTGCCTGCTGGGCTGCCAGCACACATTGCCAGGTCACATTCACTTGTCACAGTCACCCATCTCATCTTCCTAAACTAAGTGAAAACCAGAACTTTTGTAAAAGTAAGTTTCCAGCAGGGGTGGTGAGCCGATCCAGATGACCATACAGCCACACCACCACTGAGGCACAAGTGATGTGCTGTTCGAGGGAGGGGAGGATCCATGCGTCCATGGCTAAACCAACCACGAGAACATGTGTTTGTTTCCCTGTTTGTTGTAAGTGGCTAGAAAACAGCTGGTGATTGACAATTCATGTTTCCACCATGGTTTTCAGGTAAAACTTAATTAAGTGTATGTATATGCATATACCTGCTCTTGTCATGTGTAGCATTAATCACACGACATTGTACTCTGCAGCTTCACATGCTTCATCATTCTGGCTGGACGGGTGACAGAGCCAGTGCTCCCATCTCTCAGAGCCAGCACGGTAACACCGCACATCTCCTACGACGGGACTTGAACATCGGCTCACATCGCGGTGCTCCATGACACCCAGACCCATGTGGAAAATCACCTCAGCGTTTGCACGCCTGCTGCCGACTCAGCAGAGACACACGGCTCACAACGTGCCTGTGCCGTCGGGGCAGCTCGCATTGCATCCCACCACCATGGAAAAGTCAAATCTCAGGTGCTGGCAAGGAGCCATGGTGTTCAGTCAGCAACGGGTCGCTTTTCTCTGGCGATGTAGACATCATCGAACCGTTTCAGAGCAGGCCAGGTCAGGACAAAGCCTGGTAGCTGCGCATGGCAGTCTCTGTGGGAGCAGCTGAATGGCATCCAGAAAGCAAACTTTATCGTAGGAGATGATGTAGTGCTAGGAGCAATATAATCCTAGTCAGAGAAAAAAAAACTTGCATCAAAACCCCCCCAAACTTTCAAAAAAAGAGTGCTTTCTGGTGTTTGAACCCTTGCCTCCTCTGAAGAACGAGCTGGAAGGAGATTTGTCCCACGACAGCTCGCGCGGGTGGGATGGTTGAGCAGCCCGTAAATGGACTGGAGAGTCTGTCTGTTCCACACAGAAAAGCTTCACGTAGAGAAACAAGGCTATGCGCTCTGGGGAAGGCACCGGGGGCGGCAGGATCCCCCCCGGAGTTGGCACTTCTGCAAGGGTTCCTTCAGCACGGTGCCTGGCAGTGATCGTGTCCCTGCAAGCCAGGTGTCCTTGAAAAGTGAGGACATTAATTCTATCTTGTCAGAGAAGTCTTCGTTCCAGAGAAAGCGCTAAGGACCCTTCTGGTTAACACCAAGCAGCTAATTAGATTTGCTCCCAACTCAACGAAATCCTGAGCAAACTCATTAAGGGTTTTGATTGACAATAAGTGACTTGGAAAGACGCTAATGAGATGCCACAGGGACCTGCTATGCAACCGAAGCTGCAAGATTTATTCCATGGATGTCCTGGAAATAGAAATTACATATATATATATATATGTGTATATATATGGTGGCTCTTAAACGGAAGCCTGCAACCTTGACATTTCTATACAAGGCCCTTCCAAGGAAGTGGTCCAACACAGCTCTGGGGACTGTGTCAGTCTAACAGTCCGACGGAGGGCTCACCTCAGGATACTAAAAGGGCTAGCAGATAGGATGACTCAGGGGCAGCTGCTTATTAATTTTTCTACTCTGTTCAATTTGGCAATTCCCCAAGAAGCTGCTGTTTCATTCCTGCAGTGCCGCAGCAGTGACATCCAGCAGCGTCATCTGCAGAGTGGCCTAAAAGGGATGGCTCACACCTCGGCAGAAACACGTGCGTGTGTTTTTCTTTCTTGGAATTGTTTGCAAATTAAAACCTCAGGCCACGTGTAAATCTACAGTCCTTCTCTGTGAAACTGCCTCAGCACACACACCACCTGAGCAACGCAGGTCTATAGGGAATAATATTGTTGGTAGAAAGTCCCTTTCTGAAGGCTGGCCATTTCTTCATGATCATCCCACATTATCTGGACGACTACTTACTAATTAATCCCAATGTGGGCTTCCCTTTCAATGGCTTTCCAGCAGTGAAACTAGTCCCAGAAAGAACAAATCCTATGTGAAAATGTTTTCAGGGTTAAGAATAAATTAATTATTGCAAGGCACAACAATACAGTTAATCCCAACCTCTTGTTCTCCTGTTTAGCTTCATAGCAAGGCAAACATTTTACAGTAATTGTATTTTTGCATTTACAGAATAACTTCCATTAGAGTAATTCAAGACCCCGCCAAGGTAGGTAAATACTTATTATGTGCCAAGAAATTATGTTCCTTGCCAGTCACTGCCAGGAGCAGGAACAAAGGCCCACTCTTTTCGCTATTGTATACATGTATAACTGCAGCATCCACTGGCTCCTCATCATGAGCCAGTTTTCCTTCACACTAAGCATCACTCAAACCCTAATCCCAAATTTGGTATTTTTATTTTGTTTGCTTTTGTCAGGAAACTAAATTGCCTTTGGCTCTGCTTCAGCGTGAGCAAGAAAGCATTTTTCTGGTGGGTCAGGCATGCGAGAAGAAAGGATCGGAGTGAAGAGAGCTGGTTTTATTTTCTTTGCCATGGTACTTATGGTCCCTAGGATGAAACCTGCGTCCCTCTGCAGTCATCTGCAGCTTTTCCAGCAGTTTAAGCAGAATCAGAATTTCACTTCAACAGCAAATGACAGCTGTATTGGTATACGGCACCTTTTCCTTCCTTTTATGTTGCTGAAAATGGTCTTTTTTTTCTTATTTATTTATTTATACGGTACAGTGCAATCAACTGTCTAATGCAGCGGATCACATGAAGTACCTGATTTTTCCACCAAAACTCATGTCTTCATTTCAAATGCACGACAGAAATTTAAAGACTTGAAACTAATGTGGAAGGCAAACATTCCAGGTCCCACTTAACTGTTCTGGATGAATGAATAAGCTTTACAGAGTAAATGTAAACCAAAACCAACCGAACATAAATAAGCTGGTTTCAGCAGTTCCAGCCTATGTCTAAATTTAAACTTCCCTTCAACAAAGTAGAAAAAACTCCAAGCTCACAATTAAAAGAAGACCAAGAAAAAAAAAGGGAAAATGAAAAGCTAGTTTAAAATCCAAGAAAGAAAAAGCCATTTTAAACAGTGCAATGCAAAATAGGAAAGGGTGACTAGCTAACAATTACCCGATAGTATAAACAATAGCAAAGTGGGATGCGCAATTCTAATTGTCAAAATTACAGTAACTGTGGTATTTTGACAGAGCTGAAGGCGTCTGAATGGTGACTCTGACTATTTCTAGCAAATAGGGTAAACAAATCTTATTACTACAGCAGTTAACAGCGCTATTTTGTAAAGAAACCCAGTGCTGCATGTCTCTATTTCAAGAGCTGTACCTAAACATCTGGGACAATTTTATTTTTAAGAATGGTGCAGGGAAAGAGAAGAAAAAAACCCAAATGTCTTGCTGCACACTAAGTTACATATAAATTACAGGTTGCAAATCTCAAAGAAATTATAGTCAGGAAAAACATGTCTCTAATTGGTTTAATGATTCTACAGCATAACAGAGTCATATAAGACATGTATTATACTGCAAAGAGGCTGTATTTCTATTTATAGAACAAAATTATAATAAGAACTAAAACTACAATAAGTACTCAACCATATATTTTAACAAAAAGTAAGTTCAGCAGCTGAACTCTTTCTTTAAGAAAGCACATCAAGGCTGGTGTGTCAGAGTAAACAGTCCTTCATGTTAAAAATTTTCTATATTTTATTCAAGCAATGAAACAAAAGATACTTGGTATAAATTATGATAAGAAGTGATAGAGAAAGAAGATTCAAGAAATCTGGAAACTTTTACTGGTTCTATAAGCTCGAAATGAAGAGAAAAATTTGGAAATCAGTTGTCACTCATAAAAAGAAAGTTTTACTTCTTACAGTTCACTATCACAGTCCTATTTTCCCCATTTTGGGAAAAATACGCAATTATAGTCTCTTTTCACCTCTAAAGTCAAAAGCAAGGAGAGAAAGCAAAAGTCATGTTTATTTTTTTCTAATAACATTTGGCTGTTTACAGAAAGCATAATCACAAAGAGTTCTTTCATGAAAGAAACCATGAATATTGCAGATTGTTACTCATATTTTAAAGTGAATGGAAACCAAAGTTTAGGCCTGTCCTCTCTACAACTTTTCATGAAATAACAAGACTGCTTCTGATTTAATTTTATGCCTATTTTTAAGACAAGGCCCAGAGACACTGGAAGATGCCCAGAGCTGTTTGCAAGACAGAAGATGTGGAGAGGCTGTGAGGTGAGCTCTCCTCTGCTCGTTCCGAAAACCCACAGCAGGCAGCACGGCCCGTGCCTCTGCACTCGCCTGTAGCTGTGTGGGTGTGCTTGTGGACAAGCCGACCCGACAAACTTCGCCTGGGCTAAGCACAAGGACAGTCAAGAAAACACAAAACCAGTACTTGCAGCGTTCTCGCTGTTCAGCCTGGAGCAGCGCTATCCCCTTCCATCTAATACTAAGCAATAATTTAGTTAAAAATCACTAGATAATTTCAGAGCACAGGCCAGTTTGTATTCAGCAATTAACCAGGCTGAACTGGTGCAAACCTCTAGGAACAGCATACACCAGTTAAAATTGTATCTATTTTGACAGCAACTAATGTACTAAATGAGATGAATTTTTATTACAAATGCACAAGGTTTCTAAACCATGGAGAGTGGTGTTTGAGTTTTTTTTCCTACTGCAGCTGCACAGAGCCAGAGCCATCTCCTAGATGGGCGTCCGCTCTGAAGACATGGAATGGTAGTGATGGCTTGATGGTTGGACTTCATGATCTTAGACGTAGTTCCAACCGTAACAATTCTACGATTCTGTGATTCTATGATTTTAATCACAGACTCACAGGATGCTTTGGGTTGGAAGGGACCTTCAGAGGCCATCTAGCCCAGCCCCCTTGCAGTGAGCAGGGACATCTGCAACTGGATCAGGTTGCTCAGAGCCCCATCCAGCCTGGCCTTGAATGGTTCCAGGGATGGGGCCTCCACCACCTCCCTGTGCAACCTCTGACAGTGTTTCACCGCCCTCATTGCAAAAAATTTCTGCCTTATATCCAGTCTAGATCTACCCTCCCTTAGTTTAAAACCATTACCCTTTCTCCTGTAACAACAGACCTTGCTAAAAAGATCGTCCCCCCCTTTGATGCTCAAGCCCAATGTGAGCACCACTGTGCCCAGAAAGCAGGGAGGGACACAGAGGACTGACCTGTTTCTCTTTGAGAAACAGGGAAAACGATTTCAGCCCAGGCAGGACAGTTATAAAAACTGAATCCTGGGCAAAACTCACGCTTTCCAGGGAGGAATGGAAGGACAAAACACGGTGTTTTGCAACCGGTGGTTAGCAAGCCAGGCAGAACTCAGGTGTGCGAAACCCACCCGATAACGGCATCGGTGGGAGGCACCAGACCGCCGATGCCAGGGTTACGGTCATGTAGAGCCCCTCGTGCCACAAGCTGGTCCCCCTGCGACGCCCACCCACCCGCTGCAGGACCGGGAGCCGAAGCTGGGGATCCCATGTGGGCCCCTCACGGGGCCGGGACGCTTGGATGACAGCATGGAGAGCAATGTGATGGCTATGGCTTTGGACCACTTCTGTGACCATGAAGAAAAGAGCAGAGATGTATCATTTTGCCCAGTAAAAACACCTTAACCAGGGAAACAGTTCTCATGCCTTGAGGATGGACCAAGAAAACAACTGAGATTTGGAGAGAAACAGCATGTTAACATACCAAACACCAGATTAACTAAATTCTCATGGAAGAGAGAAACTACTCGATAGCGCTTCTGCTTTAGACATACCTGACTTTAGTTTACCTTTCATGCACAAACACTTACGTGCATACTGAACTATCAGCAGAAATGGTCTTTTGGAATCATGGACTAAAATACACAAACTTACATAAAATAAAGCAGCAACAGCAACATCAAATCTTACAGATCTTTCTGTGAGCTACTTATCATTCTGTTCACCTCTTTCAAACAATAGTGTTAACATAAAGTGAAACCATAGTTTATTCCTGTCTCAGCTGTATACTGAATAAATCATCCCAGTGTTCTCCCTTCTATCTAATAATAAGCAAAAATTTAGTCAAAAATCACCACTTAATTTCAGGGAAGCACACACATTCACCCTTTTCCATCTGAAGCTGCTCCTTAACAAAAGTACAGCATTTGCTTCAGAAATGTCAGATTGTCATGACATGATTATGTTTGTGTATAACTGATTACAGCAGTGGAGAACGTTCTTCAGCCAAATGAATTACTGATTGGTTCTCCTACTTCTTCGTCCAAGTCTTGGTTACCTTAGCAACTTCACGTTATCCAGGGGAATTAAAAACACATTGCAGCCACACAACTTCTGCAAACACAAAGGCGGTGTGCCATACTGTGTGCGGTGGGAGCTTCCCGGCAGTTACCACGCCTGCACGGCACGTCGCCGGTACACAGACAGTGTATATCCAACCAATTCTTTGCCTACAGTATTTCATTAAATTTAAGCAGGATAAAGAAAGGATTGTACTTAATGGCAGGAAAGATCGCAGGAGTCAGGAATAATTGCAGCATACTTTGTGCGGGTGTATTTCTGGCTCACACTTGTGCTGAATTTCAGAGGGAAAAGTGAAAGTGATCACTTGTAGATTTAAGTTATCACAAAATATTTTTCTGTTCTTGTTTATTTTCAACAGCCTCTTGAAAACAGAAATCTTGTCTATGCTTTGATATATATGCCACAGAAATAAACACCATATATATATACACACACACACACAAACACACATAGGGACCAGTACAGCTGTAGGACTGATGGAAAACAGCCATTAGCTTAAAACTTCATAGAGGCTAAATAAAATAATTCTAATTTCTAAATGCTTCTTGATCATTCCTGTGCTTTTTAGGGACCAATAATATGCCTAAATAATCCATCTGGGTAATTTGACAACAATACACCTCTCAGTCTCACGCAGTCTGTGAGTAACAATAAAAATAATCCACAAACCAGAAATCATGCAAGCTCAGTATTGGCACTATGTGGATGCAGAAGGCAGCTGTACAAAGGACTAGGACCACACAGGAATTCTGCATCTGGACCCTATACGATACCTGTCGTGGGAAGGTTTCACTTTTTCCTACAGTGATGAATGACCCCATGTAGAACAGGGACTAGGGATTACAGTGATAGCAAAAAAAGCACAGACTGTGTAACGCGTAATTCAGCACAACCCTTATGATGGACAGTATTTCACTAACTTACACAGGCATTTTATGAACACAGGGCAAGAACCACATAAGCGGGTAAGTAGATTAGAAAGTCAATACTGCACTGAATTTTAAAGCAACATTTTGGCATTCTTATAACTAATTTACTGTTGCAGACTACCGAAAACTAAGTGCAACCATTTCTTGGGTACACTTAAAGATTTTGTTTCTACTATCTGTGGACGTATATTTTTAACCTGTATAACGAGGAAATGGAGATTTTTCTTGGCAGACCACAAAATATGCCCGCAACATTCACCACTCTTCCTGCAGCATGAATTACCACTGCATCCTCCACCGCTCCATCAAATACAAAGAGCTCACAGTGCATTACAGAAGGAACAAAATAATGCAGTTGGCTGCTTCACAGCGGTAAATGGGCTGTTTATTCCCAAACGGTGGCTAGGTTTTTTTTTTAAGTACATTCGTTAGAGGAAGTTGAGGGGTCCTGTTTATCCAAGCTGTCCACATGTTTCCATGGGTTTGATTCTGCACCACAACAACAACACACAGGACTGAAGCCATCCAAACTTTGGTTCTAGTACCACCAACTACCCAGCATTAAAAAAGAAAACCCCAATACCCCACAAGCTGGGTCATGGCAACCACCTGTGAGATCTGATCCTACTGAGCAGGAGCATGTCTTCCTCCTCAGCGGAAGATCACACCAAAAACTTGTAGCTGTGAAAGTCCTGTGCAATTAATGGCCCTCATCAGGCACCTACCATCCCACCCCGCGTCCCCTGAGCTCTGCTCCCTCACTGCAGTGGCACCTCAGGGGTGCTGAGCCGCCATCTTCTCGCCAGCGCAGGGCTCCAGAGGAATCCTTGCCAGAAATTAAGGTTTTCCAAAGCATCACTGTCTCATTCCTCCCTTCCTGAACACAGAGCAACGCAATGCTGATTTTTGGCAATGGCATCACAGGAACGATAGCCCAATTCCTAGCACCTGTCAACTCAACCACGTACTGCAGTAGCATGCAAGATAACACGCCACGTGCCTTAAAATCATTGCCAGTGCTTGCTGCTTAATTTTGTGCTTGTCTGCGTGCGTATAAATGTGCTACAGTGTTGAAAAACTGCTAAGCATCTTTGCTCTTTTCACTGTGGAATGAGACACAGGAAAAGCAGCAGAAGGAATAAAAATGGTCTGCTTTTATCTGTTGTTTTCCTTTGGTTGTTGTATTTTCTACGAGAACAGTTATGCACCTCTGAATCACATCTGGTTTTTTCCATAGGCACCCCTGCCTCCTTTCAGCACACATGCTGCTCTGTGACACCTCAATAGGCAAGGGACGAATGATGCCGTTGCCCAGCTACCAAGCTTCTTATTTTACAGCTCCTTTCTCCAAGCAGCTCTTCTAGGGCAAAGTAGACTGCGGAAGAGGAAATAGTATACAAAACCAGCAGTATAGTCAACTCCTTTCCTTCATACGCTCTCTTTTTCCACTTCAAAAAAATAGAAAAGGCCTCGCAAACCTTATGTACAGATACTAGTCTCTGCTTATACAAACTGTTTCAGAAAGAAGCAATAGTTTAAGATCTTTAAGATTAAATTAGATTTCTCACCTTTACACTTGCAGACTGCTGTTTGAAAAAACTGTATTTGTCGGAAGATCTAGAAACTGTACAAATGTTGAAGCTCACTCGAGCATGGAACTTGCACCTTAAATCAGCGGGGGAAAAAAAAAAGCCTCCTTCCATATCTACCTGTGCCGGCAGAAGAAATTACTTCATTTATCATTTGCCACTAAAGCAGTTTGTGTCAACATTTCTTAATTCACTTTTGTAAGATAAGCTTAAACAATTTACTGTCAAAGAAACCTCTGCCATTAGCCTAAACGTGTCCACTTACAAAGCTGCACCAGTTTAAGTAGCTCAGCATGCCATTACCTTTAATTAAAAAGGTGCCACTCCATACACTGACAAGACCACAGGTTCTTCACTACATAGGCAAACACTAATGACCCAAAAATCCACAGCGTGGAGAACGCAAGCCCACTGTCTCCCGCGGATGCCCGCAGGGTTTTCTTCTGGGGGCTGTTTTGGGGAACGGGATCTGCTGTCTCACTTTGTAAAACCACAGAGAGAGCTGCGATACCCTCATTGACCTCATCAGGTGTTCGCTGTTTTTTTGCAAGTCTTACATTGTATCCTTCTTCGCTTTGATCCTGATAACAGCAGGAGCTGGACCAGTTCCGAAGTTAACTGAATGATCAGAAATATTTCGTTTCCTACAAAAGATTATTTACACTCTGCTTGTTCTCACATATGAAAACTAGCAGTGGAAAGAAAATCTGCAAGCGGGTGAAACGAGGGTAAACTAGGCTTTGCTTTTGCAGTTGCTGGAGGTGTTTATTTTTCCACAAACCTTTGGCTTGTTTTACTAAAGCTCCTAGCTGCGTCTCTCAGAGACGAGGTTCTCCCTGCTTTTCCTGGGGCTGTTGGTGGGGGAGAGGATCTATCTCTTTTCCTGACGGAAAACTCTCCAAGTCAGGAGCTGAAGCAGACCACTCTGTTCTCACTTTCTCATTCACCTGATATTTGAAAATACAGCGAAAATTATTATATACACCACACATTCTAAAAAAGCAACCAGAAGGAAAGCTAAAAGGCACTCCCGAAGGGCTGAGCTAGGGCAGAACGTGCTAAGGTAACAGCGAGCTCGGAGGAGGATGAATGCACTGGCTTGCTAAAAACATGAACTCTCTTCAAGGTACTCATACAAACGTTTTTTTCCTTCTACTTTCTTGTCTCTGTTTTTGTATAGACTCTGCGTTACCACTCACTGCATATATTATGACCCGGCAAAAACTTCAAGACCTACACATCGAGGTGGTTTTGAAGAAATCAGCGATGTCTGCTCTCTGTACCCTGTTGGTCCCCGAGATGTTATTATTTTTATAATAAAGCAGTCACATTAAGAAAGATTCACATTCCAGAGAACCAGTCTTGCAAAGAAACATATACAGGCAACCTTGATTGCAACAGGGCACTGCACAGACACACCTACAGGTATAATATTTATGGGACTTACTGAAGCCTTTCCTAAATAAGAAATGGCACAGTATGGATAGAATTATATGTTATATGGTCAAGAGATGGTTACCATCAGCTTTCTTTTTATTATACATTTTATTTGCTTGGTTTGGTCAGGTAATAATCATCACAAAATGTGAAGGTAAGCAGGTACGTATTGAGAAATGACCTGAAGAAAGCGGGTTCTGTGAGGGTGTGTGTATATATATGTACATCTATATATGTACACATGTATGAGGGTGTATATATATATATACACATACGTGTGCATGTGTGTATATATGCATCAGGGAGGTATTTTGGTCTAGGGCAGTGTAGAAGAAACAGAAACTACCTGTGGAAGGAAAGAACAAAACCAGTGGTGATGAAAACAGAAAGAGTAAACTATCTTCTGAGCGTGGCATCCGCAAGAGTAGACCAGGGCAGATATGGACATGGTCTTGAAGGTAAAGACAAGATTTTAATTTGTGACATGAAAAATGTGCTTTGGAAGATATTTGTCCACACATTTTAAATACTGTGCTTTTAAACCCTAACCCTGTAGAGAATGGGCAAGGTGCTTTTTGGTGACAGCTGACTGAGATGAATGATAGAGCCAGAGTAAGATTGGGCAATGGGGAAAATGAAAGTAAAACTATTTTAAGCTGCCTATAAAGTATTTTCCATGGATGTAAGTAACTTAAATGGCAACCTGCAGTCAGCAGAACTATCAGCCTGTAATTTTGGTCAGTGTTCAGCCAATCGTTCTTTCATGTCAGCTCCTCCCATGGAGCACATGTGGGAGGGCCTTCGGATGCTGCCGGCTTCGCCTCTTTTGAGGAAAGCCTGGGGCAAGAAAAGGGCCAGGGAGATTTCACCGAACAGATGATGTTTGAACGACCACGCGGCTGCACTGGCCCTACAGACTGGATCACGCACCCAGAGGCCACAAAGGGCTACGAGGATGGTGAGGGGAGTGGAGCATCTCTCCTACGAGGAAAGGCTGAGGGAGCTGGGCTTGTTCAGCCTGGAGAAGAGAAGGCTGCGAGGAAATCCTATAAATACTTATCAATATCTTAAGGG